>Ga0326727_10011897_pt1 | contig 20020 bp, 15 predicted proteins | sample MB2enrmetagenome_FD_207643 | JGI IMG/M metagenome (GOLD analysis project Ga0326727, IMG submission 207643) | Lab enriched peat soil microbial communities from McLean, Ithaca, NY, United States - MB29MY | ecosystem: Environmental > Terrestrial > Soil > Wetlands > Peat | place: USA: New York...
CGATCAGTCCATCGGCAATAGCATTGAGTGTGGAGTCAAGTTCCTGAGCCTGTAATTCGGCCGTATCCTTGGCTTGCTTGAGGTCTTCCTCCGCCTGCTTCCGGGCGCTTTCAGCGGTAAATATTTTGTTTAAGACATCTTCTATATCAATGTTTCCACGTTTTGCTTCCCGATGCATAACGATGACTGCGATCAGGATATACACAGCACTCATGTATTCCGCGCCTCTGGATGCCCAGTTGAGCGCGCTACCGAATATGGTCTGAAAAATTCTTCCAACGATACCAACCAACAGCAAAAAGGTCGCGAGAGAATACCAATATGGAAATGGATTTTTTGTGCTCCAGTAAACAAACATGAGCATTGTCGATGTGATGGCTAATAGTATGACGGCAGTCTGAAGGATAAGGCGCTGTAGGGGCGTGTTCCCTTGTCCTAGGATGAAGAAGTCGGGAAGAATATTCAGGTATGCTGCGCAAGCAACGAGAAGGATCAAGATTGCTGAGCTAGCATATGCTATACAAATGATAAATTTACGATTCATATGGTGGCAATTTGGCATTGATCCGCCAGTCATAAGCATCGCTGAGCTGATGGAAAATGAAGCAGCCGACAATAAAGCAGTAATGCTGTAAATGGTGGCAATATAGTTGATGAAGCTGTCAGCAATTACAAATGGGCCAAAAGACGAGAGCGAGCTTCCTGCCCCAATGAGGGTCATTCCACAACCCAAGCAGAGTATGCTTGGCAATCCACATTTAATGTAAGCCCTGGCCGACAAATATGAGATAACCAGAGGGATTGAAACCGAAAATATGCAGGTAAAGATAAAATAGGGGCCAATAAGCAAATATGATTTTGGTGGATTTTCTAAGATTAGCGCCATCAAAATGCAGACAATGAGAGAAACTGGCAGCAGAGAAACAAATTTCAGTTGCATGTTTTTTGAGCCGGGATTCGGCTCCAAGGAAAGTAACTGTTGATCTCCCTTCATGACTACATCCTCACTTGGAAAGAATCATTTCGGACGGAAATGCATATGATTTAGCCTGAAGGCAAGAATTTGCATTAGTTCATAGGTGCTACCGCCAGATTATTTTCTTGTACCTGTACCCTCCGAGAATTACAAACAATGCTGAAAGTATTTTATGAAGTTATTTCGATAACTTGATTCACGGCGCTTCCAACACTAACGGCTAGTCTACACCTCAAACACTGGGCGGGCTTGGTGGACTGCACGCCGCCATTGGTTGGGCTCGGTAGGTACTGGGCTTGTGGCCGGTCGGCTTGCCCTTGGCATTGAGTAACTGATTGCCCACACTTTGGTATGACCATAGGGTGAATTTTTCAATATTATACCGAGCTAGGTATTCTTCCTGTGATGTCCTGATTTTGTTAGGCTGGTTACGGCATTGCCAATTCAGGGTATTAACATATTTTTTTCTTGGGATGGATTGCATGTATTCCCAGTCGATTTCTCATCAGACATTTCCATGTTTCCGGTTATTAAGTATGTTCTATGGGTATTAAATGCGTATAGAAAAATTATTTTTGGATCAAAGGCGCTGATTGTCTTCTTCTGATGGTCAAAAATTACGTAACTTTTCCCAGTTTATTTCTCTTTTCGGTGACGCAGCACTGTTTAAAAATTATTTATGTATTTAATTTTCTTCATAATTTTACCAGCATGCGACTTTATTTGGAAGTACTACATCAGGATAAATTTAGAGAGACAATGTGTTCGATGGGTCGCTTGCGCTGACAGCTGTGCAATTAGAGCATACCACGGCACATACCGTGTGCGTGAATGTCGCTGAAGTACAAATCATCATCCATCTGCCGCTAGATAGCGAAGAAAAGGCGGCCTAACAGCTAGGCGGGAGGTTGGCGGGTGTTTTTCCCCTCGGGCCATAATCCCTCCTTGGCCGCCCCTTCCTCCTGCTAAGTCACCAGGATCAGGTGCAGGTCGCAGACGTTGGTCATGGTTGGGCCGGTCTTGAGCAGGTGGCCGATGGCCTCGAAGAAATGGTAGGAATCGTTGTTTTGCAGGAAAGCTTCGATCGAGAGCCCTTGCCGCTCGGCCAAAGCTAAAATCTCGGTCGCGGCGAACGCCCCAGCGGCGTCGGTCGGCCCGTCCGTGCCGTCGGTCGAGGCGGAAAGAAAATAGATCCCCCGGCCGACCGGCTCGTCTTTGGCCAGTTCGGCCAAGAAGGCCAGGGCCATCTCCTGGTTGCGCCCACCCGTGCCTTTCCCCTTGAGCGAGACCGTGGTCTCCCCTCCGGCGATCAGGCAGGCCGGCGGGGCGATGAGCAGGCCTGTTTTGTGCGCATCAACGGCCATGGCGTACAGGAATTTCGCCGCTTCCCGGGCCTCTCCGGTCAATGAGCTGGTCAGAGCGGCAACCCGGTAGCCCATTGAGACTGCCTTGTCCCGTGCGGCGAGCAGGGCGGCGCGGTTGGAGCCGATCAGGATGTTGGTGGCGAGGTCGGCAGCCGGGTCGCCGCGCTTGGGCGTTTCCGGGATCCTGCCTAAGGTCCCGAGGGTCAGCGCGCGCATGACGTTCTTCGGCGTACTGTCGGCCAACCGATATTTTTCAATGATGGCCAGCGCCTGGGCGTAGGTGGTGTCGTCATGGCTGGTCAGGCCCGAGGCGATGGTGTCCAGACGATCGCCAACCACGTCGGAGAGGATGAAATTCAGACTCGTGGCCGGGGCCATGAGGTGCAGCAGCCTGCCGCCCTTGACCCCGGAAATGTGCTTGCGCACGCAGTTGATCTCGGTGATGTCCGCGCCGCAGGCGAGCAGGGCCTTGGTGATGGCTTGCTTATCGGACAGCGTTAGTCGCACGGCGTTCCGGCCGTCCTCGTAAGCCAGCGGACACGGCAAAAGCGCTGAGCCGCCGCCGGAAACCAGATTCATGATCAAGGTGCGCGAGTCGGCCTCGCGCGCCATGGCGGCGATGCGGGTGGCCGCGCCCACGCCGCTTTCGTCCGGCGTGGGATGCCCGGCCTCGACGACCTCCACCCGGGAAAGCTTCTCGGCGTGCCCGTACTTGACCGAAAGCAGGCCACCGGTAATGCGGTCTCCCAGGATTTCCTCCACAGCCTTGGCCATGCGTGCCGAGGCCTTGCCCGCGCCCAACACCAGAATCCGGTCGAAATCGTCCAGGTTGACCCGGTGGCTCTCGTCCTCAAATGACACCGCAAGCTCGCAGCCCTCGACCTTCACGTGATCGATGATCATTTTGTATGGATCGACACGCGCCAGCGCCGCCGCGAAAATGTCGCACAACTCCTCAAATTTCTGGATCAAACCGTCCTCCGTCAGTCCTGCGGGGCCCGCGTCAAAGTGAGTACAGGGTTTTGTTGCCCCCCTGGTTCCTCTCCATTTCTCTTCTCTCCCCCGGCTACGCGGCCGAGGCTGTTTTCTTGATGTTGACGGATTTAGGGATGAAGGCCAGCACGAGCGCGGCGCCGACGATGAGCACGGCGGCGATGACATACAGGGCCGCCGAGGGGTCGTCGGAGAAAGCCTTGACCCAGATGGGCACGTTCGGGCCGACGTAGCCGCCCAGGTTGCCGATGGAGTTGACGATGCCGATGCCGGCGGCGGCCGCCGTGCCGGCCAGGAAGGCCGAGGGCATGGGCCAGAACAGCGGCATCGAGCCGATGACGCCGAGCGTGCCGATGGACAAGAAGACGATCGAGGCCCAGGGATTGTGGGCATACACGCCGCTCAAGACCAGGCCCAAGGCGCCGGCGGTGACGTTGGCCACGTAATGCAGCCGGCGCTCGCCGGTTCTGTCGGAATTATTGCTTAAAAGGATCATGCCGATCACGGACACGCCGTAGGGGATGGCCGAGATCAGGCCGATGTCCAGATAGCCCTTGACCCCGAAGGCCTTGACGATCGTCGGCAGCCAGAAGGCGATGCCGTACAGTCCGATCATCAGGGTGAAGTAGATGGCGCACAGTACCCAGACCTTAAAACTCGTGAAGGCGTCACCGAGCTTGTGATCGAGCTTGTGCTTGTCCTCGGCCAGGATGTTGGCGGCCAAAAGCGATTTTTCGTCGGGATTGAGCCACGTGGCCTCCTCGATACTGGAATCGAGATAGAAGATGACTATGAAGCCGACCAGAATCGAGGGAATGCCCTCGGCCAGAAACAGCCATTGCCAGCCGGCCAAGCCGAGCGAATTGGAAAAGAGGTCCATGATCAGTCCCGAGACCGGGTTGCCGATCACGCCCGAAACAGCGATGGCCGAGACGAACCAGGCGGTTCGGCTGGAGCGCAGGTGCGAGGGATACCACAGGGTCAGGTAGAAGATGATCCCGGGAAAGAACCCGGCCTCGGCGATGCCCAGAATGAAGCGCAGGGAGTAGAAGGTCCATTCGTTGGTCACGAATATCGTCAGCGAGGAAATGATGCCCCAGCTGATCATGATCCGGGCGATCCACATGCGCGCCCCGAATTTCTTGAGCAGGACGTTGCTTGGCACCTCGAAGAAGAAATAGCCGATGAAGAAAATGCCCGCGCCTGCGGCGAAGGCCGCATCGCTCATGGACAGATCCTTAAGCATCTGGAGTTTGGCGAAGCCCACGTTGACCCGATCGAGATAGGCCAGAATGTAGCACAGGAACAGGAAGGGGATCAGACGCAGATCGACCTTGGCGTAGGTCTTTTTTTCGAAGTCTGGGTCCGTGTTCATTGGCTGGAGACCTCTTTGATCTGGGTTTTGGTTGCACCGGGGTAGCGTTCGCCCGCGTTCGCCGCAGAGTCGTGGCCCGCGGCCGCGGTCAAAGACGGACCGCTCGGCCGGGCTGGGACTTGGCGACCAAGTTACCTCGGGCTCAGGCCCGCGCACAAGTGAAATTATTTACGATATTTTCCCCCGATGCCCCCGATGGTGTTCTTCTTGCCCAAGACGCGGCGGCACCGAGGCCAGGGCCGAGGCCGTTTGTTTTCAGGCGGAATGGTGCAACCAGACGCATGGGCTTGAGGCCCCGCCGGGACATGCAGACCCACTGGCCAGCCCTCTTTGCAAGTCGGTGCGGGTCAGTGTATCGCAAGTTGCAACATGCTGAATCATTTTGTTGAACAATTGTGCGACACATTCCGCGACGGCCTGTGCATCTCCAACCGAAGCGGTATAATCGTGTTTGTAAATAAGAAATATTCGGAAGTGACGGGCATTCCCAGAGAAGATATACTCGGAAAAGCAGTCGCCGGGATGGTGCAAAACGGCGTGTTCGACTTGGTGCTCAACCCGGAGGTGGTCCGGGGCAAGCAGACCGCGACGCGCGTGCAGACCCTGGCCAACGGCCGCAAGCTCGTACTGGAAGGCCATCCGATTTTCGACGAGCAGGGCGAGGTTGCTTACGTGGCCACGTTCATGCGCGACGTGACCGCCCTGTCGGAACTGCGCGAGGAACTCGCAGCCCAGAAGGAGCTGCTGGAAACGTTTCGAAGGATCAACAGCACCGACACGGGCAAGCTGCTCAAGTACCCGCGCACCGCCCACAGCCAGGTGATGCGCCGCCTCTACGGCGAGGCCGAGACCATCGCTGCGGCCGATGCCACGGTGCTGCTGCTGGGCGAAACGGGCGTGGGCAAGGACGTCCTGGCCCGGCGCATCCACGCTGCCAGCCCTCGCGCCGGCAAGGCCTTCATCAAGGTCGATTGCGGCAGCATTCCGGAACACCTGATCGAGACCGAGCTGTTCGGCTACACCGCCGGCTCCTTCTCCGGGGCCAACAAGAGCGGCAAGGCCGGCCTCATCGAGGCCGCCAACGAGGGAACGCTGTTTCTGGACGAGATTGGAGAATTGCCACTGGCCATGCAGTCCCGCCTGCTGCGTGTGCTGCAGGATTGGGAGATCGTGCGCGTGGGCGCCACTGCCCCCCGGAGGGTGGACGTGCGCATCATTGCCGCCACCAACAAGGACCTGGAAAAGGAGGTCCAGAAGGGGCGCTTCCGTAAAGACCTCTACTACCGGCTCAAGGTGGTGGTCCTGGCCATACCTCCCCTGCGCATGCGCCAGGCCGACATCCTGCCCCTGGCCCACAGCTTCCTCAATTACTATGCCGGGAAATACGGCAGGAAGATCACCATCACACACCAGGCCGAGCAAAAGCTGCTGGATCATTCCTGGCCCGGCAACGTGCGCGAGCTGGAAAACTTGATCCAGGGATTGGTCATCACCTGCAACAAGGACTCGATCTGTTGCGTGGACCTGCCCCTCGCCAAGGTCGCGCCCCGGGAGGTCCCTTCCCAGGGAACAAAGCCGCTTGACCTGGACGGCCGGACCTTCAAGGACATCATGCGGGAAATGGAAGATATGGTCATCAAGGCCGGCCTGGAGCAGTACGGCAGCATCACCGAGGCGGCCAGGCATTTCCAGGTGGACCGCAGCACCATCTTCCGCAAAGTGAAGGCCTGGGAAAAAGACGGGAAGTAACGCCCGCCAGGCCAGCCTCCGTGTGCAAAAATGCACGGCTGCGACTGTGCATTATTTCACATCTTGATAATTAGTCCAGTATCTCAGCCAGTTATCTGAAAATCTGTGCAATTTTGCACTCCTTGTGCCTCAGGGCATTGGGAGCCGCTTTCTCAATTTTTCAATTTAAATACATTATTTCATGTGGTTGCCTGCATGGCATGGTTGATGCCTTATGAGTTGGAAATTTGCAACTCATCCTTCTCAACCTTTGAGATGCCATTCAGGAGACCCAGATGACGTATCCCACTTGTTGCCTGTCCCCCCAGGAAGAACGCATCGCCGGAAAGATGACCAACCGGCAGGGCCGCGAACGGGTGTATACGATCCTTGAGGCCAATCAGTTCTCAATTCCCGTCGTCGACATCGAGCGCGCCCTGTACTTCACCCAATCCATGAAGGAGACCGAGGGAGATCTGCTGACATTGCGCTGGGCCAAGGCGCTCAAGAACATCGCCGAGAAGATCACGGTCTACATCACTCCCAATCAGCTCCTCGCCGGCCGCGCCGGACAATTCGGCCGCTACGGCATCCTGTATCCGGAGATCGACGGCGACTTCTACTCCGAGGTCATGAAGGACCTCCCCAACCGCGCCAAGAGCCCCTTCCAGATTTCTCCCGCCAACATGAAGACGCTGGTCGAGGAGATCGCGCCGTATTGGGAAGGCAAGACCTACCATGAGCATCTGAACAAGGTGCTGCCCGAGGAGCTTCGCAACGTGACCTACCACGACGAACGCGGGCTCAAATCCAAGTTCGTGGTCAGCGAGACGTCCTCCTACCGTTCCGCGCTGCAGTGGGTGCCCGATTACGAGAAGGTGCTGAAACGCGGCTATATCGATTTACAGAATGAGGCCAAGGCCAAGCTGGCCGCCCTCGACCTGAACAATTCCGTCGACCTGTGGGATAAGAAACCCTTCCTGGAGGCCATGATCGTCGTCTGCGACGCGGTGATGATCTGGGCCAAACGCCATGCCGATCTGGCCCGCAAAATGGCCGCCAAGGAAGCCGCCGCCGGGCGCAAGGCCGAGCTTCTGCGTATTGCCGACATCTGCGACCGCGTACCCGCCCATCCCGCCCGCAACTTCCGTGAGGCCATGCAGTCCCAGTGGTTCGTGCAGATGTTCTCCCGCCTGGAGCAGAAGGCCAGCGCCATCATTTCCAACGGCCGCATGGACCAGTACCTCTACCCATACTACGCCAAAGACCTCGCGGACGGCACCATCACCCGCGACGAAGCCCGCGAGCTGCTGGAGTGCATGTGGGTGGACATGGCCCAGTTCATCGACCTCTACATCAACCCCACCGGTAACGAATTCCAGGAAGGCTACGCCCACTGGGAGGCCGTGACCATCGGAGGGCAGACCCCCGACGGCGAGGACGCCACCAACGATCTGTCCTATCTGTTCCTGGAGTCCAAGCGCGACTTCCCGCTCAACTACCCCGACCTGGCCGCCCGTATCCACAGCCGTTCGCCCGAGCGTTTCCTGTACGAAGTGGCCTTGACCATTAAGGACGGCTCCGGCTTCCCCAAGCTCATCAACGACGAGGAAGTCGTGCCGCTTTACGCCATCAAGGGCGCTCCCATCGACGAGGCCCTGGACTACGCCGTGTCGGGATGCACCGAAGCCCGCATGCCCAACCGCGACACCTACACCTCCGGCTGCGTGTACATCAACTTTGCCTCCGCCCTGGATATGCTGATGCACAACGGCAGGATGAAATTCTACGGAGACGAGCTTCTCGGCCTTGAAACCGGAGACATCACCAGGTTCTCCAACTGGGACGACTTCTACGCGGCCTACAAGGCCCAGCACATGAACCTGCTGCAAAAGGCCTTCCAGCAGCAGCACATGGTCGATTGCCTGCGGCCCATGCACTTCGCCGCCCCGTTCTCGTCGGTGATGCACAGCCTGTGCATGGAGAACCTGGTGGACCTGCACACCCAGAAGATCGAGGGCGGAGTGGACTACTCCTACTTCGAGTTCCTGGGCTACGGCACGATTGTGGACTCCCTGGCCGCCATCAAGAAGCTCGTCTTTGAGGACAAGAAGCTGACCCTGAAGCAGGTCCTGGCCGCCATCGACGCCGACTTCGAAGGCCATGAGCCCGTGCGCGAGATGCTGCGCAACGCCCCCTGCTACGGCAACAACGACCAATACGCGGACGCCATCGCCAAGGACATCGACAGGTTCACGCAGGTGGCCGCCAAGAAGAGCTCCCAGGAGCGCGGCATCCACGTGGACGTGCGCTACGTGCCCATCACCTCCCACGTGCCCTTCGGCAAGGTGGTGGCCGCCACCCCCAACGGCCGCCACGCCTGGACGGCCCTTTCCGACGGATCCTCCGCTTCCCATGGGGCGGACAAGAACGGGCCCACCGCCGTGCTCCTGTCCAACTACCATACCAAGAACTACGGCATGACCAACCGCGCCTCGCGGCTGCTCAACATCAAGCTCTCGCCCAAGTGCGTGGCCGGAGACGAGGGCACGGAAAAGATCGTCAACATCATCCGCGCCTGGTGCGATCTGAAACTCTGGCACCTCCAGTTCAACATCGTCAACAAGCAGACTCTCCTGGCCGCCCAGAAGGACCCGGGCAGCTACCGCAGCCTGCTGGTGCGCATCGCCGGGTACAGCGCCTACTTCTGCGACCTGTCCCGCGATCTGCAAAACGACATCATCGAACGCACGGAACACTCTCAGATGTAGCGCCCGAGGGACGCTCCGGGGAGGGGGCTTGGCCCCCCTCCCCGGAGTTCATGGGCGCGTGCTCGCTTAAGAGCCCGCGTCAAAAGGAAAAAAGTCGCGCACCTTATCTCGAAGGACCGCAATATGCTGGACAAAGACGTTTCGGGTGTCGTGTTCAATGTGCAGAAGTTCAGTGTGCACGACGGCAAGGGCATCCGCACGATGGTGTTTCTCAAGGGCTGCCCACTGCGCTGCAAATGGTGCAGCAACCCCGAGTCGCAACACCTTGAACCCGAGCGCGCCTTCAACCCTACCCGCTGCCTCACCGCATCCGTATGCGGCCGGTGCGTGGAAGTCTGCCCCAGCGGCGCCATGTCGCAATCCGGCGGCCTGCTTTTAGACGACCGCTCCAAGTGCACGGGATGCTTCGCCTGCGTGGAGGCCTGCCCTTCGGGCGCACAACGGCTTTACGGGGAAACGCAGACCGTCGACCAGGTGCTGCGGCGAGTGGAGGAGGACGGCATCTTCTACGCCCGCTCCGGCGGGGGCGTCACCTTGAGCGGCGGCGAAGCCATGGCCCAGCCCGAGTTCGTCCTGGCGCTGCTGCACGAGGCAAAGGCGCGGCGCATCAACACCGCCATGGAGACCTGCGGCCACTATGGCTGGGACGGCCTGCGTCAAGCCTGCAAGCTGCTCGGCTCCCTCATTTTCGACATAAAGAGCATGGACAGCGCCAGGCACAAGGCGTTCACGGGCGTCGGCAACGAGCTGATCCTCAAGAACTTCCAGCGCGTGTGCGAGGAATTCCCGGATCTCACCTTGCTCGTGCGCACGCCGGTCATCCCCGGTTTCAACGACACCGAGGAGTCCATTACGGCCATACGGGACTTCATCCCCAAGCGGCCTGACGTGACCTACGAGCTGCTCCCCTTCCACCGCATGGGTCAGCCCAAATACGGATACATCGGCAAGCGCTATGAATTCGAGGGCGTCAAGCTGGACGAGGCGATCTTGGAGCGTCTCCAGACGCTGGTTTGATCGTTAACTTACGAAACAAGGCCTGGAAAACATCCGTTCGGCGGCCGCGTGCCATCGCGCATGCCGGAAGGCAACAAAGCGAGGATGCAATGCGTAAGGATTCTTTGAAGGTCATCGACTTCCGCTTCAGGCCTCACACGCCGGAAACCATCGAAGGAATGCTCAGCCCCGGGAATATCTTCAAGGACATGTTCGCCCATTTCCGGTTTGCCGACCGCGCCTATTCGCAGTCCCTGGAGGCCATCGTGGCCGATATGGACGCGCTCGGCGTCGAATGGGGCGTCGTCACGAGCCGCGACGCCGAGACGACCTACGGCGCCCCCTCCGGGAACAAGGGCGTCACGGAAATGATCAGCCGGTTCCCGAACAAATTCATCGGCTTCGCCGGGTTGGATCCACACAAGGGCATGGCTGCCGTCGACGAACTCAAGCGCATGGTTCTCGACCACGGCATGAAGGGCGCGGCCACCGACCCCTATCTCGCCCGCATCCCGGCCAGCCACGCGCGGTACTATCCCCTCTACGCCAAGTGCTGCGAACTGGGCATCCCAGTGGTCATAACCACCGGACCCGGCACGTTGGTGCCCGGCGCGGAAATGGACGACGGACACCCCCGTCACATTGACAGAGTTGCGCGCGACTTCCCCGAACTGAAGATCGTCATCAGCCACGGCTGCTACCCCTGGGTGGGCGACGCGGTCATGGTCGTCCACCGCAATGCCAACGTGTACATGGATCTTTCGGAATACGAGGAACAGCCCTTCTCCGAAGGCTATATCCAGGCCGCCAACACTCTCGTCGGCGACAAGCTGCTCTTTGCGAGCGCCCATCCCTTCCTGGATTACAAAAAGCAGATCGAGCTCTACAAACGTCTGCCGTTTACCGAATCCGTGCGTGCGGACATTTTGCACAACAATGCGGCTCGCCTGCTCGGGCTGGACGCGCACGGTGGATTTACAGCGAATTGAAAACGCCAGGTGGCGAATTTACGATAAACAGTCTAAGGAGGACACAATGAGCGCCGTAACGTTTGACAAGGCAAATCTCCGACGTGTTACGATCTCGACCATTCTCGGCTCGGTCATAGAATGGTATGACTTTTTCCTGTACGGCGTCGTGGCTGGCCTGTTCTTCAACAAGCTCTACTTTCCGTCCGTGGACCCGCGCCTGGGGACCATCCTCGCTTTCGCCACTTTCGCCATCGGCTTCGTGGCCCGACCCCTTGGAGGCATCATCTTCGGCCACTTCGGCGACAAAATCGGCCGCAAGAAGATGCTCATCCTGACTCTTCAGATCATGGGCATTTCCACGGTGGCTATCGGTTTTATACCTACCTACGGGCAGATCGGTGTTTTTGCTCCCATTCTGTTGATCCTTTGCCGTCTTGCCCAAGGGATCGGACTTGGCGGAGAGTGGGGCGGCGGCGTGCTCATGACCTTCGAGTCCGCGCCCAAGGGAATGCGCTGCTTCTACGCAAGCCTGCCCCAGATCGGCATGTCCCTGGGATTGATGCTGGCCACGGGAGTCATCGGCATCTTATCCTTCACCCTGAGCGACGAATCTTTTCTTGCCTGGGGCTGGCGGCTCGCGTTCATCTTGAGCGTCATCATGCTTGTGGTCGGCTACTACATGCGCTCGAAGGTTCAAGAAACCGCTGACTTCACTCAAGCCAAGAAAGAACAGCGCGAGGTGAAGATCCCCCTGTTGGCCGTCTTCAAGAACTATCCCAAGATGATCCTCGCCTGCATGGGCGCCCGCTTCATCGACGGCGTCAACTTCAATGTCTTCGGCGTGTATTCGCTCAACTACCTGACTCAGAGCCAGAACGTGCCCCGCACCCAGGCCCTGACCGGCATCATGATCGCCGCCGCCGTTATGTCCTTCATCATTCCCTTCTGGGGCAGGATGGCCGACCGGTACGGCAAGCATCGCGTGTTCGGCTTTGCCTCTCTCATGGCGGGACTGTGTGCCTATCCGGCTTTCTGGGTCATGCACAACCATGCCGACAACATCTATTTGGTGTGGCTTGCCATCGGTCTGCCCTTCGGCTTCGTCCATTCCGCCGTTTTCGGCGTGCTGGCGTCACTCTTTTCCGACAGCTTCGAAGCGAATGTCCGCTATACCGGCATCTCCTTCGTGTACCAGTTCTCCGGCATTTTTTCGGCCGGGCTCACTCCCATCATCGCAACCTATCTTACCGGCTGGAATGACGGGGCTCCCTGGTACCTGTGCGGCTACCTGCTCGCCGTGGGCGTCATGAGTTCCCTCTCCGCCCGCTGGATGGCAAGCCTGATCCGCAGACGCGCCCCCATTGGGGAACAGTCCGAAGCGGTGGTCGAATCCTTGCCTCAAGAAGCCTGAGCCTTACCATGATCGGCCCCGCCTCATCCTAGAAGGATGAGGCGGGGCAAAGAGAACTGAGGAGAGGCCACAGAGCCCTAAATTTGTGCAAACAGATTTGCGGATGCTATGATGGCCTTTTTCTTGGCAGGGGATTGATCGAAGCGGTCGGTGTCGAAAAGTATGGTTGTCTTGACCGTGTAATTGCCCTTATCGAGTTTTGGATTCCACTTGAGGACCCGGCTTTCCCCAGCCATGAGCGGAGATTCATGCGGTCCTTGCGAATCGGCCTGCATGGTCCCTTTTGCAGTAGCTTCTGGAAGGTCCATGTCCGCTTCTAGAAAGGCTTTGTCATCCGGCCGGGCAGAGAACGACGGCGCAAACAGCCATTCCTGTTCCGCGACAACCTTCCCTGACGCGTTCAACGCCTTCACCTGAAGGCGGAGAGCTCTTTTTGCCGATCCTGTTGGCAGAGAATGCCCGGCCCTGAGATTTGCCACGTGCAGTTCAAATTGCGGTTTGCCCTTTTCCGCTTGCACAACAATCAGGCTAATCGCGTCAGCCACTTGTGTTAAGGAATGTCCTCCAGTCCAGAGATGTCTCGCTACTGTCCTTTCCGGGGCATCGTAACCTTCCGCAGTTTTGCGAATCGTGCGCGGCATATGGCAATCCTGGCACTGCTGGCTCCCAAGCTGCTTTGCTTGGAAGTCATCACGCCACTCGAAAAAGGTGTTCCCGCGCATGCCGGGCACATGTTTGCCAAGGCTATGGCAGTTGGCGCACATCACTGACTTCTGGAGTTCGCTGTCCACTACAACGGTATGCGGTGCCTTAACCACATGCACGGCCCTGACGTTGCCTTCCGGCGTCATGTGGCAGCTCGCGCAGGTCACACCTCCGGCTTCTTCGCCGGCCGGTCGAGGCTCGGGGGTCTTCAGCTCCAGAACAGCGGGTTCCGGTAGGCGAATTGACCCTGGGGAATGGCAATTCGCGCAGGCACTCCCTTTCGCTTCCATTCCTGCGCGGGCATGCGCGGTCGCAGGGATCGGGGACCCAGTAGCAACGTGTATGTCGGTGGACTTCCCCACGTCATCGCTGGCAAATCCCATATTCTGAACGGGCATGCCCGACCCCTGCGTGTATTCCTGATAAATCTTCTGGTGACATGCGCCGCACTCCTCAGAGGGCGTTGCCGTCCCTTTGGGGAAATCATTATTCGCTGCTTCCAAGGGAGTAATATGTGCTGACAATTCAAAAGCAGTTATAAATATTAACATAGTCACAAAGAAAATGTGGTGTATATTTCTAATGTTATCCATAAAAAATCTCATACTGCAACTTTTCACGGAGTTACTCCCTTGTTTAATAATTATTACATTAAATAATACGGTGTCATATGACCGTCCTACAGAGCCACCAAGAATGAAGACATCCTGGCCAGGCAATTCCGATCCATCCACACCCGTCTCAAATGGCGTTTACTTCAGGTCGGCAATTCACATTAAGACAGCCTTAAGGGACTTCGATGAGATCGAATCTCGAAGGAGAAGGCTGTACGGATTCTTGTTGTGGAAGACGACCTGGTCTTTCCCAATGGGCCGAGGGCTCAATTCGGGCGCGGGTGATTATCCCGGCAAACCGTCTGATCTCGAGGAAATGGTGGCCAGTGTCCGTGGGTGTCCCGCTTCCGGATTCGCGCAGGAGATTTATGGTTTTCTGAAGAGAAAATCCTGATGTCCCCATGCCTCCCTCTTAGTCGGCAAGAGCCATCTTCTTAAGTCTCGGCTGGTCCGGAGCCGGCAGGTCAAGGTTGCCCATGACTACAAAACCGTTGACGCGAACGGCGGGCTGGTCGGGGCGCAGCTGCAGCCTTCGGGCGGTTGAAGCATGTGAAGGCTTCCAGTATAGAAGCTGCTGTGGACAGGGGCGATGCCTTGGTCCCGGAAAAGCCGCTGGAGATTACGCTTGGAAGGGACTCCTGATTTCGTGTGGGTTAATTTCTATGACTAAGATAGGGAAAATCCCCGTTTCCCTGGGGCTTAAAATTCGTTATTGAGTATTTCAGATTTGGATTTATTCAGCTGGTATAATGACGGCCATGTCCCGGGAGATCTCAGCCAGCGACGAGAAGTGTCTGGTTTAGACCGGTCGTCAAGCTGATCGCCGTCAAGCGGAGAAAATGAGGTTGTTATGCATAGGTTGTACTTCCATATGGTCGGATTGGCGTGTGTCGCCTTGTTCAACACAAGCGCATTCGGCTCGGTCATTGCCGCGTCTACACTCTTAAGTGATTTCAACACGGTTATATTTTCAAATGCCACTACGAGCGCTGACATAGAAGGCGCTGCAATAATCGGTGGAAATTTTTCCGGTGCCACGGTATATAATAACCCGAAATCGGTGGCCTTGCCGACATCATTTAATGCCTTGAATGTGTACGGCAATACATCCGGCAATCCCATAAATATGAACAATGGGGGGAACGCCTATGTGGGCGGGACACATGGTGAAACGATAAATTTTAATGGCGGCGGGCATTACAACAGTGTGCCGTCGACAAGTATGTCCACTATTCAAAACGAATTGACTTCGCTGTCTGGCTCGTTGTCCACTCTTCTGGCCAATAGTTATTTTCCTGCTTCGGGGAACAATGAAGTCATCACTGCGACCCCGAACAGTGCCGGGCTCGCAGTGTTTGACGTCACGTCCAGCCAGCTGAGCTCTATCCCAAGTTATTCATTCGATTTGAATGGTGCATCTACTGTTATTATCAACGTGTCCGGTCCCTCCCTCGATTTTACGGCCAACTACGAGGGTAACGATTCAGCGGACAGTGATATCTTGTGGAACTTCTACCAGGCTACCAGCTTGGACTTCAACACGCTCATTGGCGGGTCCATATTGGCACCTGATGCCAGCGTAACGAACAACAATCAGATTGATGGAACACTCGTGGCCCAATCCTGGACGGGGCAAGGCGAACTCCACGAGTACGGTTTCGATGGTACTCTCCCGTCGCAAACCCCGTCGCAAACCCCAGAGCCTGCTTCAATCGTATTGTTCGCTCTTGGTCTGATCAGCTTCGGGCTGCTCGCTCGTCGCAACTTGCGGCAACAATAAAAAACCGCATACGCAGCCTATTAGCCTGGAGGCGCTTAAGCGGGTCCACGTTTTTTCGAGGACTCCCTGGAATCTGGTTGTCCAACGTCCGTGCTGCATGCTCGAGTGCCTCGAGTTTTGTCACGTCGTGAGATTACGGGGCGATCTTTTCTTTCCCCTTCCGGACACTTTTCTCGTTTCCCTTATTTTCCCTTCCCACCCCCTGGTATACGCTTCCGGAATGCACCTCCAACTGTCCAAGCACTGCAAGGACGTCCTTCTTGACGCCCTGTCCTGGCTGGTGATTGCCGCCATCCTTTACGGAGTCGCCTTCTACGTTCTTGAATGGTGAACAACGTTCCACCTCACACGATCCGGATATTTGCGCACCTTTTCCCCTTTACGAAAGAGCGATTGGTGAAACCGGGTGAAACCACCCATTGTCCCGGGGGGAGGAGGCTGGTATTTGTTCACTAACTTGCCAAAGTAGTTTCAATAATCTCGGAAACCCACCCTGCTGGCCGTGCTGCTCGGGGCTATGATTCGCAGGAGTTGCCAGGGGGAAGCGGGAAATCGGGATTTGGGCCTGAAACCTTACTGGAGGATAATTTCGCGATGAAAACAGCGCTTACAGTGATCACCCTGCTGGCCATTGCCTTTTTGGCGACCCCCTGTCTGGCTCAAACGAAAATTGCCGTCGTCGACACCAAGGAAGTCATAAAGACTAGCGTGGCGGGTGTGTTGGCGACCAAGGCGCTGGAGGACAAATTCGCCGACAGGAAAAACCAGTTAGGTGCCCTGCAGCAGGAAGTCGCGAAACTCCAGGAGGAAGTGAAACCCTTGGGTGAGAAATCTCCCAAGTACCAGGAATTGCAAACTAAGTTCAACAAATTTCGGGAGGAAGAACTGAAATTCCGGCAGGATGCAAACCAGGCGCAAATTGAAATTTTCAAGCCTTTATCTGATAAGTTCAATAAAATCCTCGCCGATTATGCAAAGGAGAACGGCATCAAAGGCGTCCAGGACCGCAGCACGTACGTCTACGTTGATCCCTCCTTGGACATCACCGAGGACATCATCAAAAGGATGAACCAGGCGCAATAGCGCCGGATTATCCGAGAGGCTGACCAAGTCTCGTCCGTGGGTGGCCTGTCTCTTCGGAGGAAGGCCGTCTGTTTTTTGGAATTAGAATCCCCGCTCACTGATGATTCGATCCAATCCGTGATCTTCCCTCAGCTTGTTCAATCCAGCGTTGAATGCCTTGAGTAATTCAGCGCTTTTATCGGAATTTTTTGGGAAGCAGAGGTACAGGTCCTGGACATTCAGAGGGGGATCGAGGAATTCCAGTTCCCCCACCTTGTCAGGAAAATTTTGTTTGATGAGGTAAAAACCAACGTATTTATCAATAACGGCGAGATCGATACGTCCGAGCAAAAGTTTTTTCAGGTTGCTCAGGTCGTTGTCGGCCACGTCCTTGTGGAGAAAGTTCGCGGCGTCAAATTCGGCTGAGTTTATGTACCCCCTGACCACGCCGATAGTATACGGTTTCAGATCTTCAAGGCTTTCAAACTGCAACCGGGTGGTCTTGAGTTTGAAGAAACCGACAGGGCCGCCTGGGAAGGGTTCAGAATAGAAAAACCTCCGTTGCACCTCCTCCGAATAATATTCCGGGAAGTAGGCGTCGTATGAACCATGCCAGGTGTCATCGACGGCCCTGTTCCATGGGAGGAAGTCGATTTTGACGGAATACCCGGCACGCTCGAAAGCCTTCACTGCAATCTGAGCCACGTAGCCTTTTTCCGGCAGTTCCTCACCGATGTAAGGCGGCCAATCCAAGGTCGCCAGGGTGACGGTCTTCTGTGCTCGCGCGGGGACGTGCCAGAGAATTGCGACGACAAAGGCGAGATACGCCGGCCATTTGTTCATTCCAGATCTTCCTCGGCAAGGTGGAACCAATCGAATTTGTGTCGGTGTTGCCTGCGACATGTGAACAAGCGTACTGCAAAGGGAAGACGAACCCGTGTCGTCCTTGAGACTGAAAAAGGGGTGGCCCGGGCTTCCCCTTCGGGGCGGACAGACGGGGTGTACTCGGTAATCGGTGGCATAGTCAGACGATGGAGTCAAGATTGCACAAAATGGTATGGAATGTTCGCAATGGTAAGAATTATGTATCTCTGCTCGATGCGAGCACCTCCTCGGCCATTATCGGGTTGGTGCATTTTCCTTGGTGTTTTTGTGCTGCCGGGGTACTGCTAAACCCGGCGTCGAGCTAGGCCGGAACGAGTAAGGATGCGAGCCCGGGCAGCCCTCTCCGCCACAGCAAAAGCAATCCCGGGGAAGCACTGTGAACGGTACCGAGCGTAAGAACATCAAGCCCGGCCAGCGGGTGCTGATCGTCCTCAAAAAGGACCAGCGCACCGGCAAGACCACCGAAGGCGTCGTTCAGGACATCCTCACCAAGGCCCCGTTCCACTCGCGGGGGATCAAGGTCCGCCTTGCCGGGGGAGAAGTCGGGCGTGTTCGGGAAATTCCGGATGGGCAGGCCTGACAGCCCCGTCTTCACCGTCCTCGTCAACCGCCACCGGTCGCTGGATACGCCACTATGAACATCCTGGTCGATGCCGACGCCCTGCCGGGCGTCATCAAGGAAATCCTGTTCCGGGCCGCCCAGCGCAGGCGCCTGCCGCTCATCCTGGTGGCCAACAAGAACCTGCAGGTCCCCCTGTCGGACTTCATCAGGACCATCCGGGTGGGCCAGGGATTCGACGTGGTGGATGACGCCATCGTCGAAATGGTCCAGCCCGGCGATCTGGTGGTCACGGCGGACATCCCCCTGGCCGCCAAGGTCGTCGAGAAAGGCGCTAACGCCCTGAACCCCAGAGGCGCGTTGTACGACAAGGACACCATCCAGGCCGCTCTGACCATGCGCAACCTTCTCTATGAGTTGCGCGAGGGCGGCCTGGCCACCGGCGGCCCCCCGCCCATGAGCCGTCGCGACCGCGAGGCCTTTGCCAACAGCCTGGACCGCCTCCTGACCACGCACACCGGGGCGTGAAGCCGTTGGGCCGGGACGTCGCCTGGTCCTCTGGACGGGCTCTTCCGCCCCGATCCGTGCAAGGGGAGGCCCTCATTCGCTGAAAAACGCCGCCACGGCCTGCCGTAGCGACTTGGCCAGGACGTCTCCCAGGTGTTTCCAGGCCTCGTGGTGTTCATAAAACCGCTGGTTGGCCTCCAGTTCGACCCCGATGTAGGCCGGGTCGGGGTGGTGGGCGCGCAGTATCCGGGTCAGCCCGTCGGAAGCTCCCCGGTAGGGGGAGTTGCGGCGCACGGCTAGACCTGGGGCCACGTCGGCCAGCCGGTCGCGCCAGACCGCGCAGAAGGCCCGCTCGGATGGTCGGGCGGGGTCGTAGAGAAGACCCACGTCGGCGTTGCGGGGTACGCCGTCGAGCGCTGGGGTGAAGGAGTGCGCCGCGACGTGCAGCAACTGGTCTCCCCGGCCGTTGCCCCCGCCCTGCGCGAGGAGTCCGGACACGACCCGGGCCACTCCCCGGTGGTGCGGCCGGTAGCAGCGGTCGAGCAGGCCCTGGCGCTCCTCGGGGGAGAGGCGGGCGGTCACCTCGGAGAAAAGCTTCGGGTGGCCGATGGAGCGGTTCAGCTCCACCACCAGCCGGGAGATGTCGGAATAAATGAGCGGCGCTCCGAATTCCGCGGCCAAGCGCCGGGCCAGTTCCAGGGCTCCGATGTCGTACCCCCGGTGGCTGGCCAGCAGCACCTCCCGGCCCTGGAAGATGGCCTGGTATAGCTCGGGGATACGGTTGCTCGCGTGTTCGCAGGTGAAGAGAAAGGGCGGGGGAGGGCTCACGCAGGCGCTTCCGCGTGTAAGTGCCCCCTACTTTCAGGCATGGAACGGCTCGTTGTCGTCCAGGCAGTTGCAGAGCCGGCCGTAGACCTGGAGAATGCCCTCCCTGTCCGGCGATGGTCCCACGGCCTTCATGATCCGCCTGGCCAGGGAGCCTTCCGACAGAATCACGTCCAGGGCCGTCCGTTGCTCGACCCCATCTCTCGGCAGGGCCTGGGCAAGGACTTTCCAGATGTCCAGGGCCCGGCAGGGCATGGGGCCGCCGTATCCCAGGCACCTGGCGTAGGCCTCGTCGCGGATGAGGGCCTCGTCGGCGTCGCGAACCACGTCCAGAAAGATCGCGGCCAGGGGGGCCACTTGCCAGGCCCGCTGCTGGGCCTGGCCGCACGGCCCCTCCCCGGTCAGCGCCCGAAGCGTTTCCAGGATCAGCTCGGCCACGGCCAGATCGGCCTGAGGGCACTCCTGGGTGTCCAGCACCCTGATCTCGATGGTGTCGCG
>Ga0326727_10011898_pt1 | contig 20020 bp, 21 predicted proteins | sample MB2enrmetagenome_FD_207643 | JGI IMG/M metagenome (GOLD analysis project Ga0326727, IMG submission 207643) | Lab enriched peat soil microbial communities from McLean, Ithaca, NY, United States - MB29MY | ecosystem: Environmental > Terrestrial > Soil > Wetlands > Peat | place: USA: New York...
TTTGGATTTGCTAAAAGAGGGACAGCTTTATCTTTACGATAAAAACCGGTAGACATGCGAGGAATTATTGACTGGAAAGCTTCTTCGCTTCTAAGCTGACAATTTTATGGCAGTTAATGCAGCGAGTGAAAGTCAACTCGAAACCATTAATTACATCAAAGCATCTGTCCGTATACAATCTTTGATTTTCATGGTTACAATTAAGCTGGCTAGTGGCAACTAGCTTCTCCTCGCCCATTCTCCTTCCTCAATTATTATCACCCAAAATAGAGTAATAACTCTTTTGGAATCCAGCAGTAACGGATATAGCTGCTTAATTCTTAAACATTTAATTAAACTTAAAAAAATCAGAAAAAAATGTGAAGCGTTAAATAGCATATTCGCCTTGGATTAGCATACATATCCATGGAGAAAGTAAGGTTGAAGAGTAAGGGTCCCTTGTTCATTGTTCCTTGGCGATGCACTTTCGCATGCGACAGCGATTGCGTGCACTGCACTTCTGCAGGCAAACCCGCTGTTGCAGACGAAGTCGATACTGCAGGCGCCATGAAAATTGTAGATGAAGTTTACGATTTTGGCGCGAGCTTCTTCGGAATCACAGGTGGACAACCGTTTCTGAGAAAAGATCTTTTCGAAATCATAAGTTATACTAGAAAGCTTGGTTTGAACGCAAGCATCATAACTGATGGACGCTTAATGGACCAATCGGCCTTTGAAAACATTGTCAAAAACCAAGTTAAAGTTTCTGTAAGCATCGACGGCGCAGAGAAAACAAATGATGCTATCCGCGGCAAAGGCGCTTATGCAGCCGCGGTTTCAGCGATAGAGAAGTTTTCACGTGAGAAACTGTTAAACTGCCTAGTATACACCTTTGCCAACGCTGGTGGCTCTGTGACAAACGCTAACGAGGAAGATATGCGTCACGTGCTTGATTTAGCACGCAAATATGATGCCCGCTGGGTGGTTTTTCACGGTTTTATCCCCTACAGCAAAGACAAAAGCAGCCTTAAAGCTGACCTCAAACCGCAGCAGTATGAATGGGTTTGCAACAAACTCTACGATTTGACATCAGAGTACAAAGGGAAACCCGGAATCAACGTGTACATTCCCTTCTATGCGCGAGTTGCAAAGCAGCGAGGGATGCCTGATTTTGACAACTGGTACAACAACTTCTTCTTAGGCAGATGCTTCTTCGGCAAATTCATGAGTATCGCAGAAAACGGCGACGCTATACCCTGCAGTTACAACGATGCTTACAGGATTGGAAACATTAAGGAGAAATCGCTTAAGGAAATCTGGGCTGAAATGCAAAATTCCCCGTTCTTCACCCAAGTGAAAGATAAAAAGAACATAAAAGGCAAATGCGGCGTATGCGAATATCAAGATATCTGCGGAGGATGCCGGTCTTCAGCGCTGTTTTACACGGGAGACATTTTTGGTTCAGACCCACGATGCGCTTATATTCCACAAGCCCTAAGGAAAAAAATAAGCGCGCAACCTCAACTTAAAGCAAGAGAAAAATATTAATGATAACTGGGAGTGGCGTGCATCCAAAAAAATGTCGGAAGAGAGAGGGAGTAAAGGGGAATCTTATCTGGATGCACGTCGCACGTTTATGAACTTCTCAAGTGCTGTCGGAAGAGGGCTCCATAGTTTCTTCTTGATTTGCTGTAGTTTATCTGGGCTTTGGCTTTGGGGTGAACTAGTTTTTGCGAATGTTTGCTTGTGATGAAGACTGATCCGCCGTTTTTTAGGTGTTTTTTAACTTGAAAAAAATCCACCTGTTTTGACTCTTGGACCTCAATGTCTTCGCTGGCGTCATTGTCTATCAATAGAACTTGGAATGTTGGAATCCTGGTTTTTTTGTTTGAAATAAGTTTACTCAAGAATATTTCCCTTCCCAACACTTTTGAGAGTAATTTATATTTAATTTCAAACAATTCATAAAGCTATGTGACTGTCAACAGGCTACCACAAGGTTATATTACTGCAGGATAAAAGGAATGATTTGCTTATCTTTTAACGTTTTAACGGTCAAATCAGGGTTTTCTTTTTCAAGTTCGGACCGAGAATAAACACCTGTTACAACGGCAACACAGCTCATGTTTGCTGATTTTGCGGCTTTGACACCGAAAATTGAATCCTCGACAACTACGCATTTTTCAGGGCTTGCGTTTAGTTTAGATGCAGTTTTTAAGAAAATTTCTGGGTTCGGTTTCGAATGTGAAATTGACTCAGCGGTGAGGACTGCATCAAAGTATTTTTCTAAGTCTTTGGCTTTGAGCAAGTGGATGATTACTGAGCGGTTATTCATTGATGCCAAAGCCATTTTCGTTTTGCCATGTAATGCTTCAAGAAGTTCTCTAGCGCCAGGAAACAGTTTCACTTGGTCTGCTAACTCGATTTCAAATTGGCTCTTGCGCTCCACTAAATTCTGGATTAATTTTTCGTCAAACTGCCTTTTAGCCAACCGCAACAAATCGCGGAAGGTGTCTGCTGCCCCAATTCCGATACGGCGTTCAATATACTCGTCGCTGACTTTGCAGTTTATTTCGCTTAATGCTTTTTGAAACGCGATAACGATTACTTGACGTGTGTCAGCTAAGGTTCCGTCCCAGTCGAAAATAACTGCTTCAAACATGGCTGATCTGCTAGTTTAAGTTTAGTTTTTCCCTGATGGCTTGACTTTTCTTCGTGGCTTCTTCGATTGCCCTTATCATTGCTGATCTAATTTGGCTTTGTTCAATCTGGTATATGGCTTCGATAGTTGTGCCGCCCGGGGTTGTCGTCATATCCTTAATTTTTGACGGGTCCTCATGCAAGTCAATAACAAGTTTGCCTGCGGCCATAACGGTTTGGGCTGCACAGGTTAACGCTATTTCACGCGGTAACCCAACCTTTAATCCCGCATAAGTCATGGCTTCAATGATAATCGACAGGTAACCCGGTCCGCTGCCGCTGACAGCTGTTATTGCATCCATATATTTCTCATCTAATTCATTGCAAATGCCCATCATGTTCAACAAAGCTTTAACTTTCTCTTTGTCTTGTTGAGCAACGTTTGCTTCGCAACAGTAAGCCGTGTAGGCTGCTTGCACCAGCACGCCAAGATTAGGCATAATACGCACTATCCTTGCGTCAGGAGCATTCTTCTTCAAAAACTTCAAAGGAACCGTAGCAGCCACAGAAATCAACAGTTTATCCTTGATTTCCTTGCTGATTTCTTTAAGAACTTTTTCGACGTCACCTGGCTTAACAACAATGAAAACTATGTCTGCGTCGCCGGCGGCTTTTTTGTTATCTGTTGACGTTTTTACGCCGAGATTTTCAAATTCCTTGAGCCTTTCAAGATCAATGTCAACCGCTGTTATTTCTCCCTTGTAGCCGCCTTTTAGCAGGCTTTTGATTACAGCGCCACCCATCATGCCTGTGCCAATTACGGTGATTTTATCGTTCATGACTATTCACTTTGTTACTTTAAGGACTGTGACTTTGCTCTTAAACTTTTTTTCCATGCTGTTTATGCGAGCGCTTTTTGTGGCTGGATTTTGTCATAAATGACAGGTAGGTCTATAGGGTAGGCAACTAGCCTTTTTCCTTGTCAGTACTTTTGTACTTAACACTTAACTATCAATAATAGAAAACTTATATTATCATAGCTTCTCTATTTGTCTAAGGGAATAAGTATGTCTAAAAAGAAAGAAACTGAAAAAGAAGTGAAATTTGACTTTACTACAGTAGAGCGTCTACCGCCTCCAGATAGACAAAAATCAGGTATTTATGACGAAATGATTAGAAGAATAGACCTATTACCTGAAGGAGTCCATAAACTAGAGTTACATGGTACAGCTAAACCAAATGATGTTTACATAGCATTGTCAGATAGGCTTAAAGACACACCAGATATAGCGGTTGAGAGGAGAAATGGAGCTATCTACATTGTAAAACAGTATGGTTAACGCGCGTTTTTTATCATCATTTTTCGAATGATACCGTTTTCCATACATCGGATACTTACTTAAAAGTAAAGATTCTTTCCCACATCACTTAATAGAAGGACAAGGCAGCGCGATTGTCAGATGCATTAAACTTATTGATGTTTTTTCTGTGGCTTGTTGGTACCTTTGTTGTCGGAGGCTGCTAAGGATTTTAGGAGTTTGTGTATTGCTTTCGCGGGCGCATTTGTTCTGATGCCTCTGGTGTTAAAGTGGGTCTGCACTGCCTGGAAACCGTTGTTACGGAGCACATTGATGAATGCTTGGATCGATGGTGATGGGAGACCAAGTTTTCCGCTTAACTTATCAACTACATAATATGTTATGGGCGTTTGGGCTTCGTCTTTGGTTAAAGCGAGAAGTTTCGTGATTCTGGCGCTGTTTCTAAAAGCTACAGTTTTGTTTTCTTTTATCATTAATTCAATGAAGTTCTGGTCGAAGATGTTTCCAAGCCACAGGGGACCCGCGTAATCCATTTTCGAGCCACAATCGGGACATTGCAGGTTACCGAACGGTTGGTGTGTTGTTTCTCGGTGAAAACAGCTGAAACAGTGCAGAATATACCCGAGGGTTTTGATGCTTTCATCGGCTTTTTTTGCGCCGTATACGATTTGAGCGTACAGTCGAATGTAATGCTCGCTGCTGTGGCTGAAAACGACTTGGATTCCGATATCATGCTTTGCCGCTAAGGTGGCGGTGCAGCCGGCTAAAAGCCGAACAGCAAGCTCATGGCAGTACTCCGTTCGCAACGGTCTGCCGCCGTACTTTCGAATGCAGGCTTTAATGTGCACTCCGCACAGCGGGGCCAAGTCGGTTGCTGTTGACGCTAATAAGCCGTTGTTGCGGATTGCCCGGAGAGCTGAGTCTAAGTATGGCGCTGGAGTGCCAAACGGGTCAATGTCAATAATGTCAAATCTTTTCTTAGGTGAGGCATGGCAGCTTAAAACGCAGTTTGCGTCCTTATGCTTAACAGTGACCATTTTTTCCAGCCCGTTGATTTGCACGTTGTGCTTTGCAAGCTGGAATGCTCTCTTGTTAATGTCGCTGATTAACACTTTTTTTACGCCGCTAATTTCAGCGGCGAAGCGGATTCCACGGATTCCTTGGCTGGTTAAGGGATCACAAATTGAGATTTCCCTGTCAACCATGCGTTGGTAAGCTTGGAACGCTAAAACCGTTAAGTCACGGTTAAACTCCATGACTGGATTGTAGAAGACTGGAGCTTTAGACGGCGCATAATCGGAAGGGTTCACTTCGTAAGCTTCGAGTTTGGGCACTAAAACTTGCACTTTGCCCTCCCTGATTATTTCGCTTGGGAAATCCGCCTTATACTCTTCCATTAATGTCGCTCCAGTGCATGCTGTTATGAAAAGAATTTTATCGCCATATTAGACTTCTGGTAATAGAAGGAGCGAAAGCATTGCAGAAGCGAATTTTGCTTTTAACCGGCAACCCAGGCGTAGGAAAAACAACGGTGCTAACCAAAACAGTGGAAACACTTAAAGCCGAGGGCATCAGCGTCGGCGGCATGATAAGCCGTGAAGCGAGAGAAGGCAACGTGCGTGTAGGCTTTGAAATCCTAGACTTGACCAACAACAAACACGGCTGGCTAGCACACATAAATCAGAAAACGGGTCCACAAATCGGCAAGTACCATGTTAACCTAGAAGACCTAGAAAACATGGGCGCAGCCGCCATTATAGAGGCAGTAGAAAAATGCGACGTTATCGCTATTGATGAGATTGGTCCCATGGAGCTTTTTTCACAGAAGTTCAAACAAGCCGTAAAGCAAGCATTAGAAAGCAGAAAGGTGGTGTTAGCTGTTGTGCATGCTAAAGCCAGAGACCAACTGATAAATGAGGTAAAACGAAGAGAAGATGCTGAGATTTTTACGGTAACTTTGGCTAACCGTGATAGCCTACCAGAAGAGCTGATAAAGCAAGCTTTAGAAATTCTTTAGCTGGCTCTAGCGGCTTTAAAAAAGAAGATTAAGTTAATTATTCATCTCGCCATTAGGGTGAATTATGTGCCAGTGGGGCTGGCTGAGTTTTCTACGCATCTGGTTATTTCGCTCAGGGCATCCGCGAAGTCTGTTTTGCTGGGTTTCACTCCTCTTTTGGACACTGTTAAGAGGTTCTTGTAGCCTTTTTTGGAAAGTTCCTGTTCTAAGATTTTGAAAGTGCTGCCTTTTACAAGTGCGTACGTGCAGAAAAGGATCGTTTTTTTGTTTATGCCTTCTGGCAGTTTCTGTATGAAAGAAAAGACTTCGGGGGCTGCCTTAAAACCATTTACAGGTGTGCCGATGATTAGTAAATCGTAGTCGGTTGCTGATGCGGGTTGGAGCGATGCTATGTCAAAATATGGAACTTTCAGTGATTCAGATATTGCTTCTGCAAAACGTTTCGTATTTCCAGTTCTGGAGAAGTAAAAAACTGCGGTTTTCATAATTTCGTTATGCTGGAATTGCTATTTATCTTTGTTGAGGGCTCTCAAGATTTGACTACACGGAGACGGGCAGTTTTGGTTGGCTAATTTTTTTCTTTTACATGGATTTCCGCCGTGGTATAATTCTCAGCTAATTCCTTGCTTCTTGGCTTTTGTTTTACGTTTGATTTCTTGCGGTTTTGAAGGCGCATCCCAGTATCTGTCAAATTCTTCTGGTGACATGATATCTAAGCTGGCTAGTTGCTGGCTGAAAGCGTCAAGCGCGCAACGGTTATTGAGGTGTGCATGGTAAACTTCGATTAGAAGGTTTATTGCCATTGATTGGGAAATCGGCTTTTTAGCCATGAACGTTAATTCTTCAGCAACTTTAGCTAAATCGTCATAAATCTTTTCTGGCAAATTAACTGTCTTAGCCATACCAACCACTTCTTAATTACATACTCTTCGCTATTCGTTCCGCGTCCTTTTTAATTTTCGCCAAATCCTCGGCTGTCGGCTTTCCTCTGATGTCTCCGAGCCTGCCCTGAGTGCTCAAATCTTCTCTTCCATGAAACTCGCTCGGCACGTACCATTCACCGACCACGTTAAAGCCGAAATGCTCAAAGTACTGTCTCATAGTTTTTCCTGCTGGAGTCGCCTCATCGATGCCTGTGTGTGGTCCAGAATAAGTGCAGAAAACCAACGCGTTTTTGCCCTCCACTTTAGGGGCGCACGGCTTAATTTTTCCTTGATTTCGGTAAAAAGCCAGTTTGCCCTTAAGGAAATCAGCCATTGGTTTAGCAGGCTGCCACTCAATTGATGGAGAACCAACACAAACCAAATCATAATCAAAAAAGTCTGTTCCAGCAGCATCCTGAGGCTTTTTCAATTCAACTTTTAACCCCGCGCTTTCTAAACCTTCTCTAATGGCGTAAGCAACTTTTTCGGTGTTTCCTGTGCTTGACCAGTAGATTATTAACGCTGACTTCAAGCTTTCACTTCTGACTATCCTATTTCTTCGTTGAACGATAAAAAGTATTTTGCAGTCTAGATTATTCAGGAATTAGCTTACGAAGCTTTTATTTCAGAGTCTTAAGGCGGTTGTTTTAAAGTATAAATACCATGCAAGCAATAGTTAAAAATACCTTGGGTGACGGTTTTGAGAATTGGCTTCTTCGTCTATGAATATCCCCCTCAATTTGTAGGTGGCTTAGGCACTTACGCTGAATACATCACCCATGAATATGTTGACATTGGACACGACGTCTCCGTCTTTACGCTTAACAATAACGGGTTAAAAACAAAAGAAATTCTGCGCGGAGTAGAAGTTCACAGGCCACTTATAGTTGACGCAACCAACATCTGGCCCTTCTTTGTGGTGGATGACCTAAAAAAATGGGGCACAAACATCAAATTCTTCAACGACATCTTCATCTACAACATTCTAAGCGCCAGCAAATTCATCAATGCCTTAATTAAAAAAGAGAAATACAAATTTGACGTCGTCTGCGTCCACGATTGGCTGAGCAGTATTTCAGGTTTAGTGATTAAAAACGAAACCAAAATACCCGTAGTTTTCCATGTGCACAGTACAGAATGGGGCAGAAGCGGCGGGCAAGGCTCCGAAGTAGTGTCCCATTTAGAAGCCGCAATGGCTCAAAACTCCGACCGCATAGTAACCGTCAGTTACACTATGCAAGACGACCTTGTAAAACACGGTTGGCCCCCTTCAAAAATCAGCGTAGTCTGGAACGGTGTGGACCCTGAAGAATACGATCCGAAAAAAGTGCAAAAAGAAGAAGTTGATGCCATCAGAGAGAAATATGGCATTCCAAACGGTTGGATCATGCTGCTTTTCGTGGGAAGGCTCACTTGGGTGAAAAGCGTACGCAATTTACTGCAAGCGATGCCTATGGTTCTCAAAGAGAACCCTAATACTAAACTTGTTATTTTAGGCAAAGGCGACGAGCAAGCAGACATCGTTGAAACAGCAGAAAGACTAGGCATCAAGGACAAAATCGTTTACCGCTTCGACTTTGTAACTGAAAAAGAACGAATTCTCCATTACGCCGCCTCTGACGTGTGCGTTTTTCCATCGATTTATGAGCCATTTGGAATTGTAAGTTTAGAGGCGATGTCGATGGAGAAACCAGTAGTGGTCGGCGCGAGAGGCGTTGTAGGCTTCAAAGAGCAAGTGATACCTAGCGGTCCAGACCAAAACGGCGTGCACGTTAACGGTGAAGACCCCGCGGACATCGCATGGGGGATAAACGAGACGCTGCGTGACCCTGAAAAAGCCAAAAACTGGGGCGAAAACGGAAGACGAAGAGTGCTGGAGTATTTTACTTGGCGAAAAGTCGCTGAGCAAACAAGCAAAATATACGAGTCACTACTGTAAAACTCCAAAAAAATCCATGGCGTTGATAAAACGATAAGGAGTTTATGTTGCAAGCATTTCGGCTATTTGTAACAATCTTAAATTTATCGGCTTCCTGTTTTTAGCAGCTTTTTCCAGCTCAAAACCCGTAATTTCACCGTTCTGTAAGCCAACCGCCATGTTGCCCTGTTCTTGGCAAATTAATTCAACGGCTTTATCGGCGAATAAACTTGCCAGTAACCTGCTACGCGTTGTTGGGCTTCCACCACGCTGAGCATAGCCAATAATTGATAGCCTGACTTCAGATTCCGTTTGCTGCTGCATTTCCTGAGCTAATTTACTTGTGTCCCCGAAGCCTTCCGCCGCAACTATTATCCCAGCCCGCTTACCTTTCTTAGAATTTTCCTCCATCAACTTTACAATATCAGAAAGGTTTGTCGGGTTCTCTGGAATCAAAATTACCTCTGCACCCACGCATATGCCTACTTCCAGCGCTAAGAATCCTCTTTTCCGACCCATTACCTCCACGATGAATATTCTTTCATGAGAAATCGCTGTATCCCTAATTTTGTCGATCGTGCCTACTGCAGTGTTGACTGCAGTGTCAAACCCGATTGTTTCGTCTGTTCCGTAAACGTCATTGTCAATTGTGGCTGGTATTCCAACCATTAAAGCGTCGCTTTCTCTGCTTAGGTCTAGGGCACCCCTAAATGAGCCGTCGCCTCCAATTACCACTAAACTATCAACACCATTAATGGATAATGTTTCTGCCGCTTTTTCCCAACTGCCTTCTTCCTCGAAACTTGGGCATCGAAGGGTGTGAAGTATGGTGCCGCCTAACTGGATAATGCCGCCGACACTTCGCGGAGTCAATCTCTTGAACGAATTATTCAGTAGCCCATCCCATCCTCTTTCGAAACCTATAACTTGAAAACCCTTCGCATGGCCTATTCGTGTTACAGCTCGGATGGCGGCGTTCATGCCTGGTGCATCTCCACCAGAAGTAACTATGCCGATAGTTTTTGCCATTAAATATGCCTCTTTTTATCCTTAAAACGCGTTATAGTTTTTTCAAATAAAAACCTATCTGAACGTACACTTGCTAAAGATAAAATGTTTAGTATGAATAGAAACCCTGTAAAATTCCAAAAAACATAAATTCTTTCATCTTATCCTTATGGACTTTGTCGGGAGGTAGCTCAGCCTGGCAGAGCTCTCGAGCTGGCTAATTTGCTTAGCTGGTGGAGACGCTGTAGAGGTCTACCCTTGGTGGGCTTCATTCTAGCCTGCACAGGCCACAGATACCGAGCCGTCGCAGGTTCAAATCCTGCTCTCCCGACCACATAATTCTCAGATAATTAAGCGATTGTAGGGACTGGTTTAATGGTGTTCGCTTTCATAGAGGCGTAAAAGCGTTCAACACCGCTATGAGTGTAAAGTTAGGAAGTTGACATGGAAGACTTGAAACTCTTATATATTACAGATGCTAATTCAATGTTGAGTGTCATGGCTGAAGTTTGTTCAACATGCGGGCTTCCAAAGGACTTATGCGTTTGTGGAGAAATCGAAAAAGAGCAGCAGAGAATTCGCATTAGGCTTGAAACTAGAAAATTTGGCAGACCAACCACTATAGTCGATGGCATGGATGATAAAAACTCGAACTTGCCAAGCATTGCACAAAAACTCAAAACCTTTTGTGCGTGCGGGGGAACAAGCAAAAACGGTCAAATCATGCTGCAGGGAGATCACAGAGACAGAGTGCGCGAATTCTTGATGAAAATCGGTTATCCGACAGAAAACATTGAAGTGCAATAACCGCAAAGTCGGAGCAAAGGTGCAAATTAATGAAAAAAGTAGATGATATTCGCGAAATATTCAAATCCATCAAGCATCGAAAACGAACGCAGATTTATTGTCCGAGATGTTGCAGCCCAAAGTTAAAGTTGACGAGTAGTCTAGCTATTTGGTTAACGGGTGAACAATATTACTGTGAAGACTGTGGTTACGTTGGAGCCGTAGTTATGGAGCTTGAGAAAGAAAAAGAAGAAACTGATTCTTCATCTAAAGAAAATGTTTAATCTGGCAACTCAAGATTCAATTGTTTCTTAAGTGTTTTGTAGCGGTTGCGTACGGTTACTTCAGTTACGCCAGCAGCTTCAGCGATGTCTTTTTGAGTCTTTTTCTCGTTATCCTGCAAGCAAGCAATGTACAGGGCAGCAGCAGCTAAACCCATCGGGTCTTTCCCAGCAGCAGCACGCCTGCGTCTTGCGTCTCTGAGAATTTGGATGGCTGCACCCTGTGTTTTGCCTGAAATGCCAGTTTTTTCTGCGATTTTAGAGACGTAAGTAAGTGGGTCAGCAATAGGCATGTGAACATCAAGCTCACGCAGCAATAGCCTGTAGCATCTTGCCACGTCTTTCTTATCGACAAGGCTAGCTTCAGCTATTTCCCGCAGTGTACGCGGTGTTCCGCTTCCACGGCAAGCAGCATAAAGTGCAGCAGCAGCGATAGCGGCGATTGATCTTCCTCGAACAAGGCCTTTATCTAGGGCTTTTCGGTAAATTACAGCGGCTTTTTCTTTGATTGGTGGTGGAATGTAGACTTTGTCAGAGAGACGATCAAGCTCTGCCATGGCTTGAGCTAGGTTTCGGTCAACGGATGAGTGTACTCGGCTGCGTATTTGCCATTTCCTAAGACGCCACATTTGCAGCCTTGTGGATAGGGGCAGTTTTCTTCCGAAGGCATCTCGGTCGACTTGGCTAATCGCTGTGGATAAGCCTTTGTCATGAACAGAATAAGATGTGGGAACTCCAACTCGGCTTCTTGACGCTTTCTCCTCTTGGGTAAACGCGCGCCATTCTGGTCCTTTATCCATCATTTGCTCGTACAGGACTAAGCCGCAGTCGCCGCAAACGGTTTCTCCGGTGTCATAATCGTGAACTAGGTTTTCGCTACCGCACTCTGGGCACTTGTCAGCCAAGCGCTGTTGTGTTTTAGTTTCTTTTTTGCTCAATTTTTTCTACTCCTTTTCAACATGCGTAGAACCGTCACTATAAGCCAATCTGGCTAGAAAACAGTACATTCGGCCTGCACAAACTAAAGCAGATTAACGCTTCTCATATTTAAGCTTTGTGGTCTTAATAAAGTTATCGCACACTTTATTTTACAATTTACGCACTAGCGAGATATTGCTGATGAAAATAAGCGTAAGAAAAATGTCTGTGAAAAACAAAGAACCAACCCGCATCTCTCATGAAGAACGCTTATTAGGATAAAAAATGTCCTAAAAACCTAGCGTTAACAAAAAAGAAGACTTGCAGCCCGGTGGTGTAGTGGTCAAGCATAGCGGGCTTTGGACCCGCCGACGAGAGTTCGAATCTCTCTCGGGCTACTGAGAGTTCTCGTAATCAAATTAATGAAAAGATCGTTAACGCATTATGGCAGCTAAGAAGCCTTAAACAATCAGTCAAAAAAGGTATGCTAAGAAAATAAAATTTTTAAGCCAAAAAACAGACTTGGAAAACCGCATTAAACTGAAAACTACATTTTTGTTCCTCGAAAAGGCAAACACGTATAAATTGTCTTTCCTTTCTGCCTACGTAAAAGCACATATGGGTACATGGCGGATGAATTGGATAAAAATTTAAATGCAAATCAAGACAAAAAACAACACGTGCAACATCCAGATTGGAGACTGATTAGTTCATTTGGTTACGTTTTTGGCTTGCTTTTCCTTTTATTGGGTCTTTACACGTATATATACTATAAAACGACCTGGATTGGTCAGATTGGTTTGGCATTTACTCCCTATCAAAATTACGCCCTTCCCATACTAATTGCTGGAATTGCCTTGCTAATTACGGGCTACATCACGGAACAACAAGATAGAAAGAAAATAAAAAGTGTGGAAAAACAACAGCCGACAGCAAACATAAGTGTTTGTCCAAATTGTGGAGCAAAGCGAGATGTTGATGCCCAATACTGCAAAAAATGCGGCAAGAAATTCGAATGACTAAAGCCTTGTTTTTTGCTTGTGAACGCGTAGCTATGTTGAGATTGTGTGAAAAATATTTTCAATTTCAGGAAATTGAAGTTTATGACTATCCATTAATGTGTCAGGACATGTTTTAAACGTAAGCAATTCTAACGAATAATCTAATTCGAGTTTTCAGAAGCTGAGTTCCTATATCCCGTTTCCGAAGTACTAATATTAACTTCAGAAAGAAAAATGCACAAAGAGACAGCTATCCTAACAATTTAAGGATTGACATGAACAGCTCTGTCCTGAAAGACAAGTCGGAGGCCTCGAACGTATCGCCAAATGCTTTTCTTTCGAGTAATTTCTGAGAAATGTGTGTGATAGTGTGAAAGTGGCTTTTCTTTGGATAATAGAAGGTTGGAGTGATTATAAGGCAGAATAAGGAGGATCATCAAGATGCAGCTTTCTTCTCAACCGCTTTTTTCCACAAATACGCCATTAGAAAAAGATCAACGCTCAACTGGCTGTTACCCCAAAGCCCGAAACGCAAAAAATATAAATATCGCCTCGTTTTTATAACGCGTTTTATTCAAAGCGCGAACGGTTTGGAAAAGTACTTGCTGGGGTTATATGCATTTTAAGCACCAGAAAGCCATCATTCTACTAATTGGCATTTTATTACTAGTTTCCATAACGCCTACCTCTATAGTAGCCAACGGCGAAAAAACCTCTACTTTTCAAGCTCAATACAGACTCCTCAGCCAAAAGTTGTATGTTTCAGTACCGCCTTCACTCTACGACTATTACAGTAACATGAGCCATACAGTAAATAGCGACAGCGATTACGCAAATTTTGTTACGCCTCAAGTTGTCGAACCAATCGCGGCGAGCATTCAAAATATCACTGGCAACCTGCCCTACAGCAATGAACAGTTTGCTGATGCCGTGTTAACGCTGGTTCACCAAATCCCGTATGCTATTAACGGTGTGGAATATCCTGTTGAAACTCTTGTAAACAATTCTGGAGATTGCGTTGGGTTGTCACTCCTTGCGGCTTCCATCATGGAGGCTGGAGGCTTAGATGTTGTTTTGATTCACTATATAGGGATAAACCCCAGCCACATGAATGTTGGAGTTTACCTACCCTACACGCCGGTCTATCATACCGCTGGGATGGCCCCCACCGATTTCGTATACAACAATAAAACATACTGGACAGCTGAGACCACCCCTGCCGAAGATTGGAAAGTTGGGGATCAATCTTCATCTCTTGCTAACGTAGAATATGTGATTATTCCCCTTAATAGCACTGAGCAATCATCACCAGGGCAGGTTTCATCAAGTTTGAAAAAGCCTTTACTTCCTTCATCTATAACTATTAGTCTGTCTCAGGAACAATCAAGTGCTAATGTGTCTCAAGAACAATCAAGTCTCGGAGAAAATCCGCGCGCTCTTACTATTTCAGGTTCAATTTCACCAACTTATTCGGGGGAAAACGTCTCTCTATATGTTAGTAGCGGATCTTCCATTGATTATTTCAGCGGATCTTCCATTGATTATTTCACAACAGTTACAAATGATAGTGGCGGTTACATGTTGACTTGGAACTTCACCTCAGCAGGCACATATTACATTAGTACTAGCTGGAGTGGTGCTTCAAATTATGCCGGTGCCGACAGCGAAACACTTACAGTTTTTGTCGGGCCTGAATCATTTGTTCAGTTTGAGACCCCCGATTATAACTACATATATGGGCAACCAGCCTTTGGCTCTTACGTAGTTCAACCTCTGCTAGGTGTTAACGATTTTCTCAGTATTCCATTAGGGACAGCTGTTTCGTTCAGCTACGATTTTACTATACTGCAAGCTGGGCAAATGGGATCGAATGTTCCAACAGAAACAATAACAATACCAGCAAGCGAACAAACAGTGAGAATGGGAAGAAACAACCAAGTAAAAACGATACAGATACCCGCGGAAACAATAACGGTACCTGTAAATGTACCACCAGACTTGGTGCCTCTAATGTTGCCGAGCGATTTTAATCAAACAATAAACAATCAGTTTTGTTTTATCCTTCAAAATAACGGCGGAAATTACAGCTTAAACGTTAATGCATTGAACGACTATGAAATGTCTAACGCAATACAGGGTAATGGAAGCAACACAGCTTTCATGAACGCTTCTGAGAGCATAAAAGAAAACGCATGGTACAATGTCCAAGAAAGTATATCTGGCAACGGAATAACTGCTAATTTATACAACACAAACGGCACTCTCTTAGACAGTATGGTAACTCCATACAATGCAACGAGCAGCATTGAAACGATAATGTTAATAACAAATAACGTGGACAGCGCCGTAATTTTCAAAAACTTGACAGTCCAATCTCTTAACACCGCGACTCCACTACCCAAGAGCAATGAAAAGACAACTAATTCAAGCGCATCGTTATTTCTGTATGTTGGCTTGTCAGTTCTCTTAGTTGCAACCTTTTCAGTAGCAGCGATCTACGTCAAGAAAAAAAGGCAAATGAGACCAAAAAAACCGGAACAATGTGCACCCAACGAACCAAATATGACTGCGAATCAGGTTAACCCTTGAGAGTCAAGGGCTTAGAACAGGCTTTATTGCGGTAAATGAGGTTGATTGTTGTTTGCTTATAGAGTTGCGCGGAATCCACTGACCACTTCTCTAATGGATTGCACAAGGGGATGCTTGACCTGTACCGGTTCAGCTAGATTCTCTAGGCGGTCCACTCGCCAGTATATGGGAGGGTGACTGTCTAATCCGACCCATTCTTGGAGGCGGAAACTGGGTGTGCGTTCGAATAAGAGGCGTTGGAAACCGATTTTTTCCAATGAATGCGCTAAGATTTTGGGTTGCCCCATCATTATAGCGGACGTTAAGTCAGCGCGGGCTTCGAAGAATTTGGCTATGAAGAATATAAGCGTCATGACTGCGAAGAAGTAGACGAAGAACAGTAAAGACAAAAATATTTCTGGGAACAGTGCGAGTAGAACGTAGAATCGAAATATAAACTCGGCGCTTAATAATCCGAAAAGGATCAGTGGGTCTCTGCCCTTGAGGTGACCGAACTCGTGCCCTAAGACGCTTACGACTTCAGGTTCATCGAGCTGTTCAAGCAGACCAGTGGTTATGAGGACTATGCCTCGGCTGGGGCTGGGTCCAGAAGCAGCGGCGTTGGGAACCATGGTGTTTGAAATAACGATTTTAGGCACTTTGAAGCCAAAGCGGTCAGCCACCTTCTTCACTAGCTCGTAAACATTGATTTTTTTGGCTGACAAGCTGCCCTGTCTGCACGATACATTGTATTTGGAGAAGATGCTTTCTGCTTCGTTGCAGTCGATTTCGCCGTGTTTGGCAATAATTTCATCGTAGACCTCCTTTTTGATGGCTACAAGTTGCTCGGGCGGGACTTGTTTGTAGTCGTCAAGCGTGCCGAGTGAGCCGATTGCTGGCTGGTACTCTAAGAAGTGTATGGTGGGGTTGTCTTTGGTGATGGTCCAATCGCCTGATCTGGCAATAATTCTGTCAGAGTAGAAAATAAACACGGATTGTGACGCGATTAGGATTAAGGGGGCTATCCAGAAATACTGGTGGTAATACACGTAAACAACAATGAATAATCCCATTCCTAAGACTATGAATACGAAGGAGAGGAGAACTTGAGTTTCCAAAAAGATGCGTTGGAAGCTTTTTTGGTGAAGCTTAACCTTTTCGGGGACGATTTTTTCGCCTTCCTGCCATGCGAAGTACCACGTGGCTTTACGGGCTTTTTCCTCGAACATCTGCGTAGCAATAACCACGTCCTGACGGGCTTCTGCTATAGCCGCGTCGGAGACCTGAGTGCCCAGAGGCGTTATGGTCATGTTCACAGAGTCAGTGCCCACAATCTCTACTTGTAGGGTTTGCTTTCCCAGCGGGTCGAGGACTACGTAGGAGATGCGGTTACTGTTTGGGGTTACCTCTCTGGAGAGGCTGGAGAAACGCTGCTTCTGCGGAGTCAAATACTGCGTGTACATGAAGTCGAATAGTTTTTCGTAGTAGCTGGAAGGAACTTCGGTGTCAATCTTATAAGAAACAGACAATGTAACTATTACTCTCAAAAAACTAAAGTGCTTCAGCTTAAATATGCTTTTCTTTCATTATTAACTCTGCGGGTAAATAAGCCTAAATGCAAACTTCAAAAAAGCTCTAAAATCACCGTAGTAATAACGAGGAAGAGATGAATGAGAATCAGAGGAAAAAAATAAAAATGAAAGACCAAATAAGAAACTTCTTGGCGTGGTAGCTTATTCTTGCAATTCTTTCTGTATCGCATCAACCTTCTTCGCAAGCTCGTCAACCACCGACTTTATCTCTGTGAGCTCCGTTGACATTTGTGCTAATGTTTTGGTTGAGGGTTTATCTTTGTTCATTTGCGTCTGGTAATATTCAAGTCCGAAAGCGACTGCAAATGTCACTATGAAACCGACTGTAACGAGTAATCCAACAGCTATGTCTGTGTCCAGGCTTATTTTTCCGATTGAGAGGTACGTGGAGGCTATTACCATTACGGCTAACCATGTAAACCCGATTATCCATGCTCTAACATCCACTGTTATCCACCTCCTTTCTTAGGATTTGCGGCGAAACGTGAATGTCAAACGGTTGAAGCTTATAGTAGCGAAGTGCTTTAGCTTCTCCTTGAGCTAATTCTATTCGGCTTTTCACTATTCCTGCTCTTTCGAGTTTCTTAAGATGAACTTTTGCCAGTGCCCTATTGACACAGAGTTCGTTGGCTATTTCGTTCAAGTACATCTCTCCCCCTGCAAGTAATGCTACAATCCTTAAACGTAGCGGATGCCCTAACGCATCTAAAGTTTTCGCGAGCTCATTAAGTTCAGTCATGAAGCTTTTTCTTCAACTCCTATTTTATGAACTGAATAGTCTGCTTTCACTCTCATTACATCACAGCCATTCGCCTTGCTACGAGGAATAAGGTGATAACCAAGGCTATGCCGATTGCAGTGCTAGCTGGGGCGAAAGGGCAACAAGTTCTGTATCCTATCAAGTTTAATTTACTTGCTTGCGAATCGGGAATTGCTGTCTTGATAGTAACTAAACTCAAGAGGATAATCACAATAGCGAAGACTATGGTTAGCTCTTTTACCAGCATTGTTTCGCCTCTCTTTCCTAAGGCTTTTCTATCTTGGGGCATTCGGACGCTGTGTCACTGGCAAATCTGGTAAGCGATGTGTCGCTTTGATTAGCGATGGATTTGACCCAGTTCCTCTTCTCCCAGAGAGCGCAACCGTTAGCTTCTTTGAGCTGACCATGGTTTTCTCTGATAGTTCTCAACAGTTTTGATTGTAAGGCTTCTTTGAGCGTGACATCGTTTAGGTTCACGTCTGAATACGGGATAAAGGGGCATGGCTCCACCGCGCCTTCAGCGCTGATGTGAATGAATCCTCTTCCTGCCGAGAGGCACCCGCCTATTTCATCTTCATCCCATGGAAGAGCAATGAATAAAGCTGGGAACTTGGCACGTAAACTGTTTCTTACGGGTACGACTATGGATTTTTGTTCTTCGGTGAGCACCCAATCCTCGGTTCCTTCTCTGACCGGTGTGTATTCAACCAGCATGAAGAGTTTGCAGCCTGCTTCCACAAGTTTCCTTACGAATTCGTCATCTGTAACTTCGTCGAAATTGGTTCTAGTCAAGGTTAAGGAGGTGCCCCAAAATACTTTTTTCTCCTTCAACTTGCCAATAGTCTTGAGAAGGCCATCATATACTCCAGTGCCCCGGCGAGCATCTGTTTTAGCTTCGTAGCCTTCAAGACTGATCAGAGGTACTATGTTTCTTTCTTTTGTCATATTCTCAAGAACTTTGTCGTTGACCAATAGTCCGTTCGTAAACATGAGAAACATAATTTCAGGGTACTCCTTTGGAATATCAAGTATATCTGGTCGCATCAATGGTTCTCCCCCGGCCAGTACGACAAAAGAGATTCCGAGTTCTTTTGCTTCTGCCACGGCTTTCTTCAGTCTTTCGTCACTGATTTCACCTTGACGGTTGCCGCGCAAATAATGATTATAACATCCCTCGCAGTGGAGGTTACAAGCGCTTGTCACACTGAAAATTAGGACGGGGGGAACCTGTAAACCCTGTTTTGACCAGTTGGCTCTTATTTGTGCGGCTTTTCTTTGCCATCTTAGGGTCTGTGCAAAGAAAATTGCCTGGGCTGGGTTGGTGAACGCGACTCTTAATGCGTCTTTGAAAAAGACGCCAAGTGCGTCTGTGACGATTTTGTTGAAATTGAAGTTTGAATCGTTTGTTTTTTCTATGTTTAGCGTTTCGACAGTGTTTTTCATTGTTTTCAGTCCACATGTATAGTTATGATTACATGTAATCAAAAAGTTACATATAAATCTTCTCAGAAAAGCTTAAAAACCCACAAAAAACTGCGACCCAATTAGCCTCTTTTCAAAGTCACATCAATCAATCAAGTATCATCGTTAATTTTCTAAATAGTTTTTTAATAGCACACTTGCTACTCGGTTTCATTAACGCTAGTTTGATTTGATGAATCGTTTGATGTTTGCACTTTTTGTTCTTGAACTTTTTCAACCATCACAACTAAGCCTTTCAAAGCTTTAACGTTGACTCGCTCGCCTTTCTCGATATCTCCAGATAAGGATTCAGCGCGCCAGTTTTCCCCCACTACTCTTACCTCTCCTTTAGGTTTGAGGTCAGTAGTAGCCACTCCTATTTTGCCTATCATAGATTCTGAACCCGTGAGTTTAGAGCGCCGCCTGATTGGTCCAATCACCCACCTGATGTACAAGCCAATGATTATTCCGAATACTATCAGCAAGCTAAGCTCAATATCCACCAGCCCTGTCATCGGCGAAGGCGAATATTGCACCCCTAACGAGAGAAAATAGATTCCGAAGGCACCGAGGATTACCCCTGCCATAAGCGCGTACCCATGTCCCAGCTTCAACTCCGCAACAATCAGCGCAGCAGCCATGACCAGCATCACGATGCCAATCCATGAGGCACCAATTATCTCCGCTCCCACCAAGCCCGCGACAATAGCGATAACACCTAGAATGGTCAGCACGATGGTTGGGTGAAAAACATCCAGAACAACTGCGACGACTCCGACGAGGAAGAGAATACCATCCAATGTAGAATTGCTCAATGCGCTGAGTATTTGCTCGTAGAGGTCTTCACTT
>Ga0326727_10011899_pt1 | contig 20020 bp, 17 predicted proteins | sample MB2enrmetagenome_FD_207643 | JGI IMG/M metagenome (GOLD analysis project Ga0326727, IMG submission 207643) | Lab enriched peat soil microbial communities from McLean, Ithaca, NY, United States - MB29MY | ecosystem: Environmental > Terrestrial > Soil > Wetlands > Peat | place: USA: New York...
CCTTCTTCGCCGTGCAAGCTGAGGTCCAGACCCTCCTCCTCCTGCTCTGTATTTACGCGAACGCCGAGCAGCATATCGCAAATCTTCAAAATAACCAGAGTGCCCACCGCGGCCATGCCCCATGAAACGAGCACCCCAAAACACTGATTCAGCACCTGAAACGGGTTGCCATCCACCAGCCCCAGCGGTTTCCCGTTTAAGCCGTTATTGACCAGGCGGGTGGCGAAAACGCCGGTGAGGATGGCCCCCAGGGTCCCGCCGATTCCGTGGACGCCAAATGCGTCGAGCGTATCGTCATAACCGAGTTTTTGTTTCACCACCGACACCATGAAGAAACACGCGACCCCGGCCAGGAAGCCGATCACCAACGCGGCCATGGGCGTCACGAATCCGGACGCGGGCGTGATCGCGACCAGTCCTGCCACCGCGCCGGAAATGCCGCCCAGAACGCTGGGCTTGCCGTTTCGCACCCACTCCATCAGAAGCCAGCCGAGAACGGCGGTAGCCGTAGCAAAGTGCGTGGCCACGAATGCGCTGGTGGCCAAAGGCGACGCCGCGAGGGCGCTTCCGGCGTTGAAGCCGAACCAGCCCACCCACAGCATGCACGCGCCGATGAAGCTCAGCGTCAGGTTATGCGGCTTCATGGATTCGTCGGGATAACCGACGCGCTTGCCAAGGTAGAGGGCGGCTACCAGCGCCGACACGCCGGAACTGATGTGCACCACCGTTCCCCCGGCAAAATCGAAGCACGGTATGCGGCCCCCGAGGAAGGCGTTGAGAAGCCCGCCCTTGCCCCACACCATGTGTGCCAGCGGGAAATATACCAGCAGCATCCACAGCACCGTGAACAGGAGCATGGCGCTGAATTTCATGCGCTCGGCGTAAGCACCCGAAATCAGCGCGGGCGTTATGATGGCGAACATCAACTGATAAATCATGAAGGTCTGCTGTGGGATAGTGGGCGCATAATCCGCGTTCGGCGCCGCGCCGACGCCGTTCAGGAACGCGTATCGCAAATCTCCCAGAAACCACGACCCTTCGCCAAAAGCGAGACTGTAGCCCACAATCGCCCAGATCACCGTGACCACGGCCATCAGAATGAAGCTGTGCATCATCGTACTGAGCACGTTTTTCGGCCTTACCAGGCCGCCGTAAAACAGGGCCAGACCAGGCCCCGTCATCATAAGCACCAGAGCCGCGCTTACCAGCATCCAGGCGTTATCGCCAGCGCTTTGAGCCGACTTGACCGCAGTTTCCACCGCCGAGATGCGGGCTTCCGTGGCCGGTGGTATGGATTGAGCCCACGCGATTGTGGGCGCCAGCAACGTGAGCGCACACAGCAACAGGGCGGAAAGGTAGCGACTTGGCATACAGACCGATTATCGCGGTCGGCGCAAGGCGGGCGGAACCAGGAAAATTTTATCGGGGCGATTTGAATTTTGGAACTGCGGGGGGATGGCGGGCCGTTTTAGGCCGGCGAATGCAACTGGACCGGGCCTCCGCCCGAGAATTCAGCGCCAACAACGTACTTAGTCCCCTGGCGGCGGCAGAATCGCACGATAGCCTGGCCGGACATCTTCATGTCGTCGGAGCTGAAGCTGATGGCTGAGAGAGTATCTACGGGCTGAGGCACTTCCAGGCGGACGCCGGACTCGGAAAGGTCGAGAATGCGCACCATGGCCCAACGGCTTTGGCCAGTGCGGTCCGTCCACATGGCGCGGCCTCTGGCGGCACATTGAAGACGCTCATAGCGGCGGAGATTTGTGCGGTCCTTCATGACTTCCCAGGCCGCCCCCACGGAGAATCGACGCGCAGGTTGGAAACCCGGCCCACACCATCCCAGCTCAGCAGAACGCGTAGCTGGAATGGATGCCGCTCGATTCCAGCACGGCGGCCATTTTTTCCAGCGCCGATTTGTGAATCTGCGAAACGCGGCTTTCGTTAATTCCCAGGACGCCGCCGATTTCCTTCATGGTCATCTCATTGGTGTAATAGAGGACCACCACCTTCTGATACCGTTCCGGCAGGGCCTTCATGGCGGTGCCGAGCACGGTGCGCATTTGCGAACGGGCGCACAGATTGTCGGGGTGGGTTTCCGGTTTGCTGGGGAATTCGGGCGCGGGAAGGTCTTCGTGATCGTTGTTGCGGGCCGATGCCGAAACCAGCCCTACGTTGCGGAGGTCCATCATCATGTGGCGCCAGCGCTCGACATCCACGCCGATCTTCTCGGCCACTTCGCTTTCGGTGGGCATGCGCTGCAGGGTAGCGGCCAGATCGCGCGTCACCGCTTCCACCTGTTTGTGGCGGCGGCGCAGGTCGCGCGAGGCCCAGTCGAGCTGGCGAAGGCTGTCGAGGATGGCGCCCTTGATGCGATGTTTGGCGTAGCTGGAGAAGACTACCTGCTTTCCGGGGTTGAACTTCTCGGCGGCATCGAAGAGCCCCAGAACGCCGGCGTGGACCAGGTCGTCCAGTTCCACGTGCACCGGCAGATTCTCGTGAACCCGGATCGCGATCGCCTTTACCAGGGGCAGATGATCCAGGATAACGCGGTCGCGCCAGACTTTGCGGGCGGCCCGTTCTTTCTCAGTCTTGTTCGCCTTCATCGTGCTCACGAACCCTCTCTGCATTGTCATCGCGATTTCCCTGCTGCCTCATCCGAAGCAAACCTTAGTCCACTACTCAGTAACGCTGAGAATAGATCCAATCGTTTCGTAGCCAATTCGAGCTATGCGAAAAGTAAGTCTTGTAACTGAGGTACTTGGCCACTTAGTCCTGGACATTTCGATCTACTCTTCCTATCCCCGTCCGCCTGCCACCGGGCCTTACCAGTCTCGTTCTGAAACGCGCCCGCTCGGCCCGCATCTCGATTTGGGACGGCAGGTACCAAAATGAAACGCGCTATGGACCGCCCCGGCCTTACTTGCTATATCGGCAGCCTTAGGTGGTTTTAGAGTGAATTTACGATCGGTGCAGGGAAGACAGAAAGGTTTTCACCGCCATACCACCGAGAAAGATCCATACGGCGATACGCATCTTTCCCGTCAACGTGAAGGCGGCGAGCACGGCGATGCCCACCAGCGCCGCCATTGCGGGAAGCAGCCCTGGTTTTGTGGGGGCATTCATGCGTATGACCACTGGTACCCGACCGTACTCAGGTACCATCGTCGAACTCAGGGCCGGCGCTTTCCGGCAGTCACTTATTACCACCCAGCGTAGCGCAGACGCGATATAATCCCCGAATCGGACTAAACAGGAGCCAAACATGTCTGCCAATGCACTCAGCCCGGCCGCGCCGCCGCCGCAACCCACCGCGAACCTCAAGGAGGGCATTCTCGGGCTGCTGAACGTTTACATCGACCCGGTCAGCACCGCCCGCCGGGTCCAGTTGAAGTGGTTCTGGATTTATCCGCTGATCGTGCTGAGCATCGTCTCGGTGATTGTCCAACTGCAAATGGTGCCGTTTGCCATTCAGGCTATGCGTCTTGACCCGCCTGCCAACATGAGTGGCCTGAGCGGAGCGCAGTTGGAGAACGCGCTTGCCATGGCTGGGAAGATCACGACGATTATCGCTTATCTTCTGCCGGTCTTCATCCTGGCGATGACCGCAATCGCCGCCCTGCTGGTGATGGCCATGGGAGCCATCGTCGATGCAAAGGTGAAGTTCCAACATTTATTCAGCCTGCTGCTGACCTGTGGCATGATCTCCATGCTTCAGTTTGTCGCCAGCGTCATTGTGCTGAAGTCCAAGGGCCTCGACGATATTCAGAGCATGCGCCAGTTGCAGGTGCCGCTGGGACTTGACATTTTCGTCAACGCAACGGGCGCGCTGGGCGGGTTGCTCAACTTCTTTTCCATTTTCATGATCTGGTACATCATCATGCTGGGACTGACCTACTCGCATCTGGCAAAGGTCTCGAAGGGCAAGGCTTTCTTTGCCACCGCGCCTGCCTGGATTGTACCCATGTTGTTCGCTGTGGTCGGCGCGATGTTCCGTAAGTAAGCGGGGACCGCTACCCTCGATTCACTTACTACGACCCCGCTACAGGCGCTACGATAATCGGGGTCGACGTAGGCGCGTTCGAGCCGGCCTCGGGCTCAACCGTCACCGCTACTGCGCCGGTGGTCGCGAGGTCCACCGGGCCTTCGATGCTGTGGATGGCCGTGCCCGCTGCAGTAGCCGGGAACAATCCCGCGGGTTTCGGCGCGCCGCTCTTCGGAATCACCCACATCTCGTAGATCCTGCCTGGCGCAAGCTGTGGGAGCCGCGAAGCGATGAGCAGCACACCGCTGCGGGGATTCACGAAAACCGTGCCTTTGGGAGGCTGCTTCTTCTCCTGCCCGAAGACCACAGCTCGGGTGTCGGGCGCGTTGAGCACATCCAGCACCAGACGAACCCGGGCCAGCTCACGATCCGCCACGGCGACCTGCTGGCGTGCGGCGTCCAGCTCGTTGGAGATTCGGTAAGCCCTGACGCCGGACCACGTCACGGCCACCAGACACGCCGCGGCAGCCGCCCATGCCAGCCAGGTCCACGACCGGCCCGCCACGCCCATCCCCGCCAGCAGACGGGTACGAAGGCGGCGCGAAGGAGCGGTATCCGGGGTCAACGCCGCGAGCACAGCCACGTTCTGCGCGGCGGCGCGCTGCACACCGGTCTGGCAGACACCGCATCCGGTAGCCACATGCTGGGCAATCTCGGCGCGTTCCTCGCCTTCCAGGACGCCGAGCGCGTAGAGTTCATAAAGCTCGTGCATTTCCTCGTGGGTCACGCCACCGCCTCGCCCAGTTCCTGGCGCAACATCTTCAGAGCGGCGCGCACCCATGTTTTGACGGTGCCCAGGGGTTGCTTCAGCCGCTCGGCCATCTCGGTCTGCGACAAGCCCTCGTAATACGCCAGCTCGATCACCTCGCGCTGATTCGGGGTAAGCCGTTCCAGGGCATCGCGGATCATTTTCTGACGGTCGAGAGTCAGCAACCCGCTCTGCGCGCTGGCGAACAGCGTCGGCTGCTCCAGCAGATCCAGTTCAAAGGACCGTTCGCTGCCGCGGCCTTCCACCGAGCGCAGATAATCGATAGCGCGGTTGCGGGCTACGGTTAGAATCCAGGGGCCGATCGCCCCGCGCTGCCGGTCGAACACCGGGATGCGGTTCCAGACGCGCAGGAAGGTCTCCTGCACCAGATCCTCGGCCACGCCTTCGTTGCGCACGATGCGCAGAATGATGGAATAGGTGAGGCGGCCAAAGCGGTCGTACAGTACCGACATGGCGTGCGGGTCGCGGCGCTTCAGCCGGTCCACCAGTTCGCTGTCGTCCTTGAAATGGAGAACGGCCGATAGGACCCAGACCGCCACCGATACCAGGAAAGTATCGCTCATTTCCCCTGCCCGCCGAATAATTCTCCCATATTGCCCGCCGTTGTGCCCAGCCGCCGCGCAATGGCAGCCGCGTGCCGCAGTATCTGCGGGTCCTTGACGCCGGTGGCCACCGCCTTTTGAATCTCAAGGGACGCTCGCGGCAGGTCGCCCGTGGCGGCCAGAGCCCACGCGTAGGAGTCGATGGTGAATACGTCGTGACGTCGCGCGATCTCCTTCTCGGCGATGCGGAGGGCGTCGGCCGGGCGGTTGGCGAAGTCGATGTACCAGGCGATCAGCTCGCGATTGGCGTTGTCGCCCTTGTCCGATTCGGCGAGGGCCTTCCTTTCGAATTCCGCGAACACCGCGTTCGCTTCGGCTTTTTGTCCGGCCCGCGTCAGAGCCTCGCCTAGCGCGTACAAATGAGCCGCGCGTGGAGCCTCATCGCAGCGCTTCCTTTGGAGGATGACCGCCTCGTCATAACGTTGTTGCGCGGTGCGCACTTCCGCCAGCGCTGCCAGCCCGTCAGGATATCCGGGGAACACATCCAAGGCGGTGATGGCATAGTTCTCTGCCTTCGGCACGTCGCCGGCCAACAGGTTCAGGCGTGCCATTCGCACCAGCAGCTCCGCCCGGGTTTGCGTTTCCTGGCCGGGCGTGAGATCGTAAGCCATTCGAGTCACCTCCATCGCCGGTGCGATGTAGCCGAAAACCTCGCGCAACTCGCCCGCAACGGCGAGGCCAGCAGCGTTGCCTGGCCGGATTCTCAGCATCCATTGCGCCGCCGTCGCCGCTTCTTTGTAATTGCCCAACTCTTCGCTGGCCTCGGCCAAATACCCGTAGATGACGATGTCGTCGGGCGTTTGCTTGTTCAGCCGGGTGGCCAAATCCAGAGCCTTGGCGAACTCATGCTGTCCCAGCAGCACTCGCGTCCGCACCTTCAACCCATCGAAATTCTCCGGAGCAATCGCGAAGGAACGAGCGAGTGCCTCGCCGGCTTTCCGGTAATACCAGGCATCGCACGTCTCCCGCGCGCGCCGCGCGAGAGCCAGCGCCAGATCGTTGTAGTACTGATAAGCATCGGGGCTTTTCGCGATCTGTGCCTCGGCTACGCGAATGCCAGCCTCAGCGGGAGTCTCCGCATGCACCATCGATGACAGGCAGGTTAGGACGAGTAAGAACAAAAACAAGCGATTCATGTTGACTCTGGAGTATGGGGCAGGATTCTCCGCCTGCCCCACGGTGGATCGTGCTAATTGACCGGGCAGATGCTGCCGGTCAGGACGGGGCATCCCGGAAGGCCGGGGCCCGCGTCGTGTGCGCTGTTCCGTCCGCTATTGGCGGGAGCGACGAACGGGAACGTCGCCGACGGGGCCACCGCCGGTGTGTTAACGCCATCGCCGATTGGCGTTCCATACTTGGTGGCGCTCACCAGAATGCCGGCAACGCAGCGGGCCGCGATGTCCACTACGTCGTCAGTCAGGCGGCGGCCATTCGGGAATCCACCGAAATCTCCTGCCAGCACCGCCAGGCGCTTCACGTTGGCGGCGGCAGTTGGCGGAATACCGGTGTTAAGCCGCAACAGGTCGGCAATGGGACCAGCATCGCCAGGGCCGCAACCGGGGCAGATGGGCGCCTGGTACTGCACCAACGGAAGCAGATCGGTGCGCGGCCCGGAAGGCACGGGAATTCCGATCGAGGAGAAGATTGTCGCCAGCAGCGGATTCAGGAAGAAACCGGCAAACTGCGAGTCATGCCACGGGTCGTCCGTGCTGAATTTGTCCTTCGAGCCGGTGCCGATGATCAGTTCGTTGATCAGCGGATTGCCCATGCGCTGCACCTGCGCCCAGGTGGTTCCAATTTCTCCGAAGCCCGGCACAACGTTGGTCTGCTGTCTCGAGGTGGTTCCCCAGGTGCCGATCACGGCTTGCTTGTCTCCTGCCGTGTGCGTTTGTCCATCACTGGTCAGCCAGGTGATGGGAACCTCGAGCACGATGGTGTTGACGTTGTAACCGGCCAGCGTGTTCGGCGCGTAGTTGTTATGGTCATCGGCGTCGACGGCGGCGCTCAGCACTCCGCCGCCAGCAGCCTGGCGGAAATTCAGCGAGTCGAACGCGGCGCCCAGGTCGATGAAAAACGGATCGGCAATAGTGCCCGCGAAGACGCGCGCGTCACTGGTCAGACTGTACACGCCCTGCTGCATCAGCGCCGGGTAATTGGGCATGGTGCGTGGCCCCACATTGGTGGGCACGGCATAGAGTGTCTGTCCCGCGCCCAGGTTGGTGGTCTGTCCGCTCGCCATCACCATGGTGACGGTGTAGGTCTGGCTCAGGCTCAGGCCCGCGGCTCCCGGCCCGCTCAGCGCGGTAATGGGCGGAATTCCGGCGAGGTTGCCGACGAATCCGGTGAACACGCCAGGCTGACCGATGGTGGTCTGAAAGCGGAACTGGAAGGTCACGTCGGGATGGCCGTCGTGGTTGTTATCGATCTTCATCTCGTACAGAATGCCCGGGTCGAAGGGAAAGTAGTTGGGGCCGTTGGAAGGTTCCAGAAACGGGTCCACATCCAGAATCATGACCACGCGATCCGGGTGTTCGGGGCTAACGAACGCGAACCAGTCGGTGATATCGGCCTTTTGATCGAGCGCGGTGATAGGGGCCTCGCGGTGACTGGCCGCGAATACTTGTGGCGAAACGGCCGCCAGCGTTGCCAGAGCGATGGCAACACCGGGCCGGAGCAGCAATTGCTTCATCGGGTTCTCCTCTTTTGCCGTGAATGGCATCACCTCCTGTACGAGGTTCGCCGCAATTTCGGATTTGCCCGGACGATTTTTTACAATTTGCGCAGCACGCGGCCACGGTCGGCGGGTGTCATCTTCTCGCAGGCATAGCGCAGCATTAGACGGGGCGCGTCCGGCCAGCCTGTGAGTAGTGTTACCGTTTCACGAGGCCGTCGCGGATACGTTTCCTTGAGCAGCCAGCCCACTCCCTTTTGCACCATGTCGTCGGGATCGTCACGCAGCATGCCCGCAATGGCGAAGATGGTCTCCGTGTTTCGCCCATGCTTCCCTTCCTGCAGCAGAGAAACCGCCGCGGCGCGCCTCTTCCAGCGATTCTTCGACCGCGTCCACGGTGGCAGCCTCTCCATCAGCGCCGGTTCATTGGCGATGCATGCAGCCAGCAGCCACGACGACACGCCATCGCAATGCGCCCAGTTCCTCACATGACGGTCGATCCAGCGCTCGAACATGCTGAATTCCGGTCCCACGCACTGCTTTGCGAATCGCCGATAAAGGTGGCAGATTAATGCTCCTTCCTCCATCTTTCCGCCTTCCCACAGCAGCGTGCACAGGCGGTTGCGGTCGGCGGCGGCCCATTTCTTCACCGCTCGATACGTCTCAGCAACTACTTTCTGCAGATCGTGAGAACGTACGCCGATGGGGTCGACTGCCTCACGAAAGAAGTTGCGCGCGCCCGCGGCCATCACGGGATCGGCGAGGGATTCGAGGCGTGCGCGAATGTAGGTGGCAAGTTCGCGCGGGTTCATTAATGGCTTCATGGATGGCTTTCGAACCAGCCAACGACACGGCGCTCAAATTCGTCAGGGACCGCGCCCAGTGCACAGGTATGGCAGGCGTTCGGCGGTTCCCATAAAACCACCTGCGGATTGCGCGCCGCCATTCGTTCCGATTGCACCGGATAGACGTTGTCATCGGCCCGTCCATGAATAAGCATCACAGGCGTTCGAGTTGCCGCCACGGCGGCTTCGGGCGAGGCGTCGTCAAAATCGACCCCATACCGCCAGCGCGCATACAGCATTCCGCTCTCGATGAGACCGAAATACATCAGCCGTTTGAATTCGTCACGCGTTCCGAAATGCTGCGCCACGCGATCGTAGGCGATCTCGCGGAAATTCTGAAAGGAGCATTCGCCGACCACGGCTCGGAAGCGCGGCTCGGTAGTGAGTGATTGCAGCAGAATACCAGCGCCCATGCTCTCGCCAAGACCGTACAGCCGGGTGGTGGGCGTGTTCGTGAACAGCCAATCCGCCCAGGAATGCGTGTCCCGCCGCTCCAGCACGCCGAAGGTTTCGATGGCGCCGCCGCTGGATCCGTTGCCGCGCTCGTCGATCGCCAGCACACGATAGCCGTGGCGCAGAAAAAGCCGCGCGTAGCCGAGCTCGCTCAGCCGCGAATCGGCCATCCCATGAAACAGGATCACTGTGGCGTTGTCGGAGTGCGCCGGTTCGAAAAGCCAGCCTCGCAACAGCGCGGAATCAAAGGCGTGAATCGGCACGTCGCGGACGGTAGCGTTCAGGTCCTTCGCGAGCGCCAGCGCCGGTTCGGGCGTGACATTGACCCGATCAGCATGAAGTGCGGCTTCGCACAGTACGATGCCGCCGACGATACACCAAACCACTACCGCGGCCAGCGCCACACATGCGATCGCCGGCCAGAGCCGGACCCGCCGCGTGGACCGTACCGTGAGAGCCGCGGTGGACATGCCTTCTTATGATACGAAGCACGCGCACCACGGTTCCTCCTTTTGCCTGTTGTGACTCCGTGATAATGTCCCCTTTTGAACTCGATAAGAATGTCCCCTGAAACTGGGCCGAGGAGGCCTGGTGGGAAGGACATGGATGAGCGCGGAAGAGGTGCGTCGAGCGGGGATCCTGGAGCGAGTAGAGGGGGGAGAGCTGAAGCAGATCGAAGCCAGTGAGTTGCTGGGGGTCAGCTACCGGCAGACCAGGCGGCTGGTGAAGCGGTATCGGGTCATGGGAGCCGCGGGGCTGGTGCATGGCAATGCCGGGCGGCGCTCGCGGCAAGCGAAGCCGCAAGCGCTGCGGGAGAAGGCGATGCAGTTGGTGAGGGAGCATTACAGCGGCGGGCCGGGCGAGCGCTTCGGGCCGACGCTGGCTGCGGAGCACCTTAGCGAAGAATACGGGATTGAGCTGGATCATGAGACATTGCGGCGCTGGATGCTGGAAGCCGGATTGTGGAGCCGTGAACGGAGGAGCCGGAAGCACCGCAGACGGCGAGCGCGGAAAGCGCACTTTGGCGAACTGCTGCAGATGGACGGCAGTTTTCATGAATGGCTGGAGAAACGAGGCGGCCGCGGGTGCCTGATCAATCTGGTGGATGACGCCACGGGCACGACACTGGCGTGGTTTTCCGAGGAAGAAACCACCTGGGCGGTGGCGGATGTGTTGCGTGCCTGGGTGCAGAAGTACGGGATTCCGCGAGCGATCTACACGGACTGGAAAAGCGTGTACCATGCGCCGCCGGAAGGCGAGGAGCAGGAGCCGCGGCTGAGCCAGTTTGGGCAGATGTGCGGGAAGCTGGGGATCGCGCTGATTGCGGCGAACTCGCCGCAGGCCAAAGGGCGGGTGGAGCGGAACCACGGCACTCACCAGGATCGGCTGATCAAGAAGATGCGGCGGCTGGGGATCGGCAGCTATGAGGAAGCCAATCGCTATCTGCTGAAGAGTTATCTGCCGGAGCACAACGCGCGGTTTGCGATCCGCCCGGCGCAGCCCGCCGATTTTCACGATGCGCTGCGGAGCGATCTGGATCCGGACACGGTCTTCTGTTTGGAGTGCGAGCGGGTGGTCAGCAACGACGGAGTGGTCCGTTATAACAACCGTCTGCTGCAACTGGAGGCCGAACAGGTTCTCACCGGAACCGCCGTTCTGGTCCAGGAACGCAGGGATGGGAACTTACGGGTGGTGCGGAAAGGCGCCGCACTGCCGTGGCACGAAATCGAAACACTGCCGACGCGGGCAGAGAAACGCAACGGGCGACGGCGGCCTTCGCTCGCCGTTCCGCCCGCCAGTCATCCCTGGAAGCGAGAGCGAATGATTGCGCCGAAAGCAGCGCTGTGGAAATGACGGGCTGGTGGACAGCGGTGGAAAACCGGCGGCCTGCAAGAGCAGGTATCACGCTCGCCGCCGGTTTCCCCCCGCTGCCCACCGCCCTTGGAAAACGCAGAAGCGGCGTTTCCCACATTCCCACCGCGCCGACTGTTTTCATACGCACGAAGGGGACACTTCTATCGAGTTAAGGATGGGGACATTTTAATCGAGCTTGCACACGGTTCCTCCTTTTGCCATGCCTTTACCGCCGGGTCGTATTATACTGGGGAGTTGAGCTTATCCGAAGTGTGTCCAGCGAACCAGCCGGGCCCGGGATCAGGATCAGATGCCAAAACGAACATTTCAACCGAACAATCGCAAACGGGCCAAAACGCACGGCTTTCGCGAGCGCATGAAGACGAAGGACGGTCGCGCGGTGCTGGCGCGCCGCCGCGCTAAAGGCCGCCACAAGCTGTCAGTCAGCGATGAGAGGGCGGTCCGGAACGCCGGGTAAGAGTGGGCGTCCGGCCAGCGTCCTGTACGCCGACAGGTTTCACGTTCCCGAAAAGCTCCAGAATCCTTCGTTCCGCCGACTTCCAGCGTGTCTACGAGCAGGGCATTCGCTTCACCGGGCGTCATTTCTCGGCGTTTTGCCTGCGCTTGGACCGAGCGGGCGGCGAAGGACCGAGGCTGGGCTTTACCGTGCCGCGTGCGTTTGGAAAAGCGGTGAAACGGAACCGGGCCAGGCGGCGAATCCGGGAATTGTTGCGGGTGCGCTTGCCGGAGATCGGCTGTGAGTGGGACATTGTGGTTAACCCGAGGCGTTCGGTGCTGGATGCCTCGCCGGAAGATTTACAGCGGGAAGTGAGCCGCCTCGTTCACCAATGCGCCAGGCCGTGATCTTGTCATTGCGTTTCTATAAGCGCTGGATCTCGCCCATGTTGCCGTCCGCCTGCCGCTACCATCCCACCTGCTCCGAATATATGCTGAACGCCGTGGAGAAATATGGCGTTTTCAAAGGTGTGAGGCTGGGGATTGGCCGCCTGCTGCGCTGCCATCCTTTCCACGAGGGCGGCTTCGATCCGGTTCGCTGAGGAGATACAACCGAAATGGCAGATTCGCAGGGGACACCGGGCCCCGAGGGGACTGGCGGCAAGAAAGAGCTTTCGATGGAGATTCGTCTCCTCATCGCTTTCCTGCTGATGGGCGTCGTCCTGTTCGTCACCCCGTATTTCTACAAAACTCCGCCAGCTCCCGTTCAGAAGCCTACAGCTTCGAAGACGGCGGAGGTCCCCAAGCCCGCAGAAGCCGTACCGCCACCTGCTGCCGCATCGACTGCTGAGCCAACGGCGGCGGCGCCAACTCAGCCCGCGATGGGAGCGGGCGTGGAGCAGACCTTCACCATCGACACGCAATTGTATGAGATCCGCTTCTCCAACCGTGGCGGCGTGGTGCAGAGCTGGCTGCTCAAGAAGTATCGGGATCACGACGGGAAACCCCTGCAACTGGTGAACACGGTGGCCGCGCCGAAGGTTGGCTATCCGTTTTCGTGGGTACTCAAGACGCCGCCGACATCCGATCCGAACACCGCTCTGTTCGTGATGAAGCCGGACCCGGATGGCCTCGGCGTGAGCTTCGAGTATTCGGACGGCCACTCGGTATTTCGCAAGTCGTTCCACTTCACGCAGAACAGCTATCTATCGCAAATCGCTTCGGAAGCGCTGGTGAACGGAGTTCCCGCGCCGCATCTGCTGGCGTGGCGTGGTGGTTTCGGCGACGAATCGGCCTATGCCCCGGCGGCGACGCAGCGCACGCTGTATTACGATCTCAACGACACGTCCACTTTCCATCCGAACGGCAAGCTGGTCACGCAATCCGCCAAGGACGCGAAGAAGGGCACCATAACCGACGTCGGAAACTACTCGTTCGCCGGAATTCAGGACACCTACTTCACGGCTGTTGTTCTGGAGCGCCAGGCGGGTTCCACGGAACTCGATACGTACAGCGACACCGTCGCCAACACGCCGGGCGGCAAGGAGGAACCGTTCGTTGGAGCTGCCGTCGGCAATGGCGGCTCGACTCACTTCCTGGCCTATGTCGGCCCGAAGGACCTCGACATTCTGGGCAGCGTCGATCCGCGGTTGAAAACCCTCATCGACTGGGGCTGGTTCGAAGTTCTGGCTAAGCCACTGTTCTACGCGCTGCGCTGGGTAGATCGCAATGTGACCCACAATTACGGCTGGTCCATCGTGCTGGTCACTGTCGCCATCAACCTGCTCCTGTTGCCTCTGCGTTTCACCAGCCTGCGCTCATCGCGCAAGATGCAGGCGCTCGCGCCGCAGATCAAAGCGATCAACGACAAATACAAGAACATCTCTTTGCGCGATCCACGCAAAGCCGAACAGAACCAGGAAGTGATGGAGCTGTACAAGAAGAACGGAGTGAATCCCGTGGGCGGCTGTCTGCCCATGCTTCCGCAGATCCCGATTCTGTTCGCGTTTTACAAGGTGCTGGCAGTCACTATAGAAATGCGTGGAGCGCACTGGTTGTGGGTGAACGATCTTTCGCAACCCGAACAGCTGGCCATCCGCATTCTGCCCATCGTGCTGGTCATAACGCAATTCCTGGTGCAGAAGATGACGCCGAACATGAGCCCCGATCCCAATCAGGCGAAGATGATGATGTTCATGCCGTTGTTTTTCGGCTTCATCTTCTACAATTATCAAAGCGGGCTTGTATTATACTGGTTGACCGGAAATCTGGTCGGTATCATCCAGCAATGGGCTATGAATCGTTTCGGACCCGCGCCGCCGCCTCCGGTGGAAGCAGCGAAAACGAGTGGAAAGAAGAAACTAAAGTGACCACCGCACAGGAACAGTCCAGCCACCGCTACAGCGCCGCGGAGCTCGCACCGCGTTTAGAAAAAGTCCTGAAGCCGCTGATCGGCTCGGCGGGGTTCGAGCTGCAGTTTGAGGTCGCCGAAGGCGAGCACGCTCATCCCGATTTCGAAGACCCCGATGTGGTGGTTCGATTCCGCGGGCCGGACGTCGATATTCTTCTGGAAAATCGCGCTGAAGTGCTGCTCGCGCTGGAGCATTTGGCGATGGAGATTCTCGGCATCCCCGCTGAAGATCACTCGCTGCTATGCTTCGACGCCAACGATTACCGTGTATTGCGAATCGAGGAGTTGCGGCTGAGCGCAATGACCGCCGCGGAGCGTGTAAAGCGAACCGGGTCGCCGTTTCACTTCAACCCGATGAGCAGCCGCGAGCGCCGCATCATTCATCTCAGCCTGCGCAACGAAACCGCGGTTCGCAGCGAGAGCACGGGCGCGGGACCATACCGCCAGGTAGTAGTGGTGCCCGCGAGCATGAAGGAGATTCCGGGTCCGGTGATGCCTCCTCCGCCTTTCCGCGGCGGGGAGCGAGGCGATCGCGGTAGTGACCGCGGCGAACGCCGTTTTGGTGGCCCTCCCCGGCGCGATGGCGGACGGCCCTCGGGACCGCCGCGCGGTGGCCGTCGCCGGCCGTAGCTTGCGCACCGCTTGCTCACCCGCGCGGCTCCTTGCCGAGCCACGACCGTAAGGGAGTGGAAATGCCGCAACTTCACGACACCATCGTTGCCATCTCCACGCCGCTGGCGCGCTCGGGCATTGGTGTGGTACGCATTTCTGGTGAGGGTGCCCGTCAGATCTCTGAAGCCATCCTCCGTTTTCCCGGCGAACATCGCTGGCGGCCCTGGACCGCTTCTCTCGCCGAGCTCGTGGATGAAAGCGGGAATCCCATCGATCGGGTGGTCACCACGTTCTTTGAAGCCCCGCGTTCCTATACTGCGGAGGACGTCGTAGAAATCTCCTGCCATGGGTCGCCTGTGGTGTTGCGTTTTTGCCTGCGGCGCGCGGTTGCGGCGGGCGCGCGTCTCGCCGAACCCGGCGAGTTCACTTTGCGGGCGTTTCTCAACGGCAGGATCGATTTGCCGCAGGCCGAGGCCGTCCGCGACCTGATCGACGCGACAACACTGTACCAAGCGCGTGTCGCCGCGCAGCAGGTGGAGGGGTCGGTATCGCGCCGGATCCGTCCGCTCAAAGAAAAGCTGCTGGAACTGATCGCGTTGCTCGAAGCGGGCATCGATTTCGCCGAGGACGATGTTTCGGTGGCGCCCGCTCACGAGATACTGGAACGGCTTGCGCCCGTGCGCGAGGGTCTCGATCACCTGCTGTCTTCGTCGGCTTACGGCAAGCTGGTGCACTCCGGTTTCACGCTGGCTATCGTCGGGAAGCCCAACGCCGGCAAGAGCAGTCTGTTCAATGCGCTGCTTGGGCAGGACCGCGCCATCGTTACCGACATCCCGGGCACCACCCGCGACACTGTTTCCGAATCAGCCGAAATTCGCGGCATTCCCGTGCGCTTCATCGATACCGCGGGCATTCGCGCCGGCGAGAATCGAGTGGAAGAGCTGGGCATCGCGCGCAGCTTCGAAGCGATGGCCGATGCGGATCTGGTCCTCGTGGTGCTGGACCTTTCGGCTTCCCTCGAACAGACCGATCTTGACATTCTGCAGCGCGCCGAATCGCAGGGGCGGGTGCTCGTCGCCGGCAACAAGTCCGATCTGCCGCGCGTGCTGGAGCCGGCTCGTGAATGCGACCCGGTTTCCGCTCTCACTGGCGCGGGCATCGCCGCGCTTGCCGATCGAATCATCGAAACTCTGGCGCCGGCCGGAGCCGAGCAACAGGAACCGGGTTTCATCACCAGCCTGCGCCACGAAAACCTGTTGCGCGAGTCCATTGAAGCGCTCGACAATGCGCGCGGAGCGGCTGAGGTTGGCATTCCTCACGAGATGCTTCTGTTGGATCTTTACGCGGCGCTCAGGCCGATTGACGCGATCACCGGCGCCACTACCGCCGATGACATTCTCAACCGCATTTTCGCGACGTTCTGTATCGGCAAGTAGCCCTCGATTCGCATAACATAGGTGCATGCCGCGCTACGCCGCTGTCGACATCGGCAGCAACTCGGTCCGCATGCTGGCCGCTGAAGTGGACGCTTCCGGCCAGACACGCATTCTCGCTGAAGAGCGCCAGGTGACCCGGCTGGGCGCGGGCGTGTTCCAGTCTGGCCGCATCAGCGAGGACTCCATGCAACTTGTCTCGCAGGTTCTCGCCGGCATGGCGCAAACATACCGCAAGCTCGATGTTTTGGCTGTTCGCGCCGTGGCAACTTCCGCCGTACGCGACGCCGGTAATCAGCAGGAGTTTCTGGACCGCGCATCTACCGCGCTGGAGACCCGCGTGGAAACGATTTCCGGCCAGGAGGAGGCGCGGTTGATTCACCTGGGGGTGCAATCGCGCTGGCCACATCCGCGGAAGCGCTTACTGATCGTCGATGTTGGCGGCGGCAGCATGGAGCTGATTCTCAGCGATCGCGGCGAGCTGGCGGCAGCTTACTCCAAACCGCTGGGCGCAGTGCGGCTTACCGAGGTTTTTCTCAAGCATGACCCACCGGCGCCCGAGGAGCTGCGCAGGATTCACGAATACATCGACGAAAAGCTTGCGCCCGCGCTGCGGCGCATCGGAGCCCGGCAATTCGATCGCGTGATTGCCACATCCGCGACAGCCGCCGCCGTGGTATGCGCGGTGAATCGCATTTCGCGGCCGCAACGCGATGCCGCCGACCGGCTCAAGGCCACCACCCCCCAGGTCCGCCGGTTCTTTCACGAGGTTTCCGGGCAAAGCCTTGCGGCCCGGAGGAAGGCCCAGGGAATTGGCCCGCGCCGCGCTGAGATCATCGTCGCGGGGACGGCGGCGTTCCTGCGTACGCTGGAATTGTTCGAAGCCCCAGCCTTGTATTACTCAGCCGCGGGCGTGCGGGATGGCATCATCGCCGACTTGTTCGCTCGAGGCGCGGGCCGCGAGCAAGCCGCTCTCAGCCGCGACCAACGCCGCACCGTCGAAGAGATGGCTCGCCGTTATGGAGTGGCTATTCCGCACGTGCGAAAAGTCGCGGCACTGGCCGGCGAGCTGTTCCATCAACTGCAACCTCTGCATCGTCTGGCGCCGCCGTATGGCCGGCTTCTCGAGGCCAGCGGCTTCCTGCATGACATCGGACATTTCGTCAGCGACTCCAGCCACCATAAACACTCGCAGTACCTGGTGGCGAACTCGGACATGCCTGGCTTCACCGACGATGAGCGCCGGCTGATTTCGTTGCTCTGCCGTTTTCACCGCAAGTCCATGCCGGTTCTCCGGCATCCCGGCTTTGAGACTCTGCCGGCCGAGGACAAGCGGGCGATCATACTGTTGACCCCTTTGCTGCGCATTGCCGATTCGCTCGACCGCAGCCACGAGCAGCGTGTCGACTCATTAGAGGCGGTGGAGCGCGACGGCCAGGTTGTGGTGAGTTTGCGCACCTCCGCCGACGTGGATCTCGAAAGCTGGGCCGCGGAGCGCGTGGCCGATCATTTCCGCCAGGCCTACGATCTTCCGGTTAGCTTTATCCGGGCTTCGGCTGCGCGTGCCGGCGAGCGCCGTGCCGCCAGGTGAGATGATAAAATGGCGGTTGAACCCAATTGGGAGGTCGTCTAATGGTAAGACTGCAGACTCTGGATCTGCGTATCGGGGTTCGAGTCCCTGCCTCCCAGCCAGCATCATCGCTTTGAACTACTTTTCTCGCTGCTCCTCCGTCTTATTGCATATATGAAACCGCGACGTTTTCCCCTGTTCGTGACGGCGTGTGCCGGTATGGCCGTCGCGCAGACGCAGCCCGGCATCAATCCGGCTACAGCCAGCGCGCCCCAGCCGGGAGCCGCCGCTCAGGTGCAGTCTCTGCCAACCGAACCGCCTCCCGGTCTTGAGGAGGCCCTCCGCGAGCGCATCCGGCCGTTCTATCAGGCCTACGTGGACGGTAAGTTCCGCAAGGCCTATGAGATTGTCGCCGATGACAGCAAGGACGCGTTCCTCACGGAGAAGAAGCCACACTACGACGGTTTCGAGATCCGGAAGGTGGTCTTTTCGAATGACTACACACGGGCGGTGGTGACCACGGAGATTCACACGGCGCTGTTTTTCTTTGGAGTGTCCTCGCCGGAGAAGTCCACTGAGGAGAGCTCCTGGAAGGTGGTGGATGGCCAATGGTATTGGTCCGCTCCGGGCGGCGGCGGGACAGAGGCAGGCGCGGTGACCTCGGCTCAGACCATCCTGAACCGGTTGCTCGGCGCGAATCCCACCGCTCCTTCGGGATCTACGTCCTCTGGTATTCCCATGACCGCGCTGCCTCCGGGGCTGCGGGGTGGTGGAATGCCCCCGGGGATGGCTGGCATGGCGGCGGGAACGCCATCCGCCGGCAGCCTTCCGCCCGGCCTGCCCGGGATGAGCTTCCCCGGCATGGGGACCTCAGCAGCGAACGCCCCGCAACAGGCTCGTGGACTGGTGACCCTGGACAAAGCTCGGGTAGAATTGCAGATCGCTCAGGCTGGCACCGCGGTTTTGACGGTCAGAAACAGCTCCGCCGATCCCGTTCACATTGGCATCGCAGCGCCCAATATGGAGGGGCTGAGCGTCACGTCAGACAAGAAGCAGCTTGCGGCCGGTGAGTCCGCGACAATTACCATCTCCTGGGACCCTACCGGTGCACACGCACAACCACAAGCGATTTCGTGCGGCCTCTCGGTGACGCCGATTGGCCTCTTCCTGCCGTTCGTCATTAGCTTTCGATAGGTCCCCGCCACCGCGAGACCAGCCCCATCTTTCCAGGCAGGCACCTCAAAAAGCAGAAAGGGGGCGGGCCAGAGCCCGCCCCCTTCCCTCTGTTGCTGATTGGTGGTTAGTGACCCACGCTCTCGCCGAACTGACCTGTCCGGAAGAGTTTGTGCGGTATGTCGAGTTCAAGCGCCTCGTAGTAGGCACCCTGGAATGGGTTGTCTACCGGAGACACATACGCGACGCCGTGGCAATACTGGAAGGTCGTCGTGGCAATGATATACCCAACGAATCCCGCGGTTACGCCGGAAGCGATGGAACCTTCACCAGACGGCACAGGCTGGCAGTTTACACTGCTGGCGCCGGTGCTCATCACCAGAGCGAAGGCGCAACCGCCCGGTATGTAGATCGGCGGTTCGTTGTTGGTCGGGTTCGGGTGGTATTCGTTCACCACCGCTGCTCCACCGCGCGTTCCGGTGAACCACAGCGTTACCGTCCCGTTCTCAGTGGTTGGACTCCAACTGAGATATGGCGTGCTGCCAATCGCCGGGCTAATCGACGTATTCACAACCGCCAGACCGGTATCGAACCCGCCTTCCGCGACAATCCACGGATACAGCAGGTTGCACGAGCAGGGGTTGATGACCACAGCCGCTTGCGGCGCCTGCGTCACGATGAATCGCGGCAGAGAGCCGTACTTGGTGGTGTTGACGCTGTCATCCTTATACAGCAGCGACTGGCCAGGCGTGTCGGCCGCGATCGGAGCGAACGAAGCCGTTATCGTGGAAGTCGATGTCGTCGAGTTCGGCCCCAAAGCCGGAACGTTCTCGCCAAGATCGATGGTATCCGAAACGCCGGCATTAACCGTGACTGACTCCTGCAGGTTCGGGTCATCGCCTATGACTTCGTAAACGACGAAGCCCGATGTCGCGCCGCTGGTCGGCGTCCATGCGCCATTAATGTCTATGTCGCTTGTGGCCCATGTTCCGCCAGTGCCATCCGCATTCGGATTCGCGATCAACTGAAGGTGCAGGTCGGGACTGCCGCTGGCCGCCGGTGGGTGCACCGGGAAGTCAAGCGTCACGCCGTTTTGCAGGTTGTTGACGGTGATCAGGAAGCGCGTGCCA
>Ga0326727_10011900_pt1 | contig 20019 bp, 9 predicted proteins | sample MB2enrmetagenome_FD_207643 | JGI IMG/M metagenome (GOLD analysis project Ga0326727, IMG submission 207643) | Lab enriched peat soil microbial communities from McLean, Ithaca, NY, United States - MB29MY | ecosystem: Environmental > Terrestrial > Soil > Wetlands > Peat | place: USA: New York...
TACGGGCGAGGACGGCTTGGCCGTGTCCCGGGTGCTGGCCGCGGCGGAACAATCCGCCCAAGCAGGATTGCCGGTGGAAGTCAACTGATGCGTTCACACTTTTCGATTTTTGATTGGGTGCTGGTGGTTGGCTTCCTCATTCTTTATGGCTGGCTGGGCATCGCCGCGAAGAAGCGTGCCGGAACCCTCGACGATTTCCTGGTGATGGGACGGAAGCTGGGACCGATCTGGGGCGTCGCCACGCTCTCGGCGACGGAGACGGGCCTGGTCACCCTGATCTACTTCGCCGAGGAAGCCTACCTCAGCGGTTTTGTGGCCTTAATCCTCGCCGGCATCGCGGCCCTTTGCATGTGGATGGTGGGGTGGACCGGCTTCGTCATCAAGAAACTGCGCGAGTTGCGTGTGCGCACGGTGCCGGAGTTTCTGGAGACCCGCTTCAACATCAAAGTCCGATGGATCGCCGGGCTGGCTTCCTTCGTGGTGGGAATCCTGAACCTGGGAATCTTTCTCCAGGTGGAGGGAGCTTTTCTCACCGTGATCATGGGCCTGCGGCCGAGCTTCCTGCCGCTGATGATGGGCGTCCTGTTGGCCGTGGTGTTGACCTACACGGCGCTGGGTGGCATGTTCTCCGTGGTGTACACCGACATCGCGCAATTCGTTCTGGTGGTGGTGGGCGTCACGGTCGCGTCGTTCCTGATCATCCGCGCCGCGGGTGGTTGGAGCCATATGGCCGCCGTGGTGATGACGCGGTACGGAAGCGGCGGCTTCACCTTTTGGGACTCGCCCCGCTACGGGATTCTCTTCCTGGTCTGGTCGGCCCTCTATTACATTTCCGGGTGGAGCACCTGGCAACCGGTGGTGGCGCGCGTCCTCAGCATGCGGGACATCGAAACCGGGCTGCACCTGTACCGCCTCAGCAGCGTGTTCATGTTCCTGCGCGCCGCCGTGCCCATGGTCTGGGGCATCGGGGCGCTGGCTATCGTGGGAACCGTGACTCCCTCCAGCGCCGCGCTGCAAACGGTGATGGTCCGGATCCTGCCCGCCGGACTGATCGGGCTCACCACGCTCGCCTTCGTCTCCGCGACCATGTCCACCTTCTCGAGTTATTTTCTCGCCTTTAGCTCCATCCTCCTTCAGGATGTGATTGCTCCCATGCTCCGCAAGCCGCCCTCTGATGCTCTGCGGGTGAAGCTGATGCAACTCTGCACGGTGGGGATGGGAGTTGTCATCTACATCTGGGCCTCCTTCTATCACTTTCCGGAGTCGGTGTTCCGATACCTCACCGTGACGGGTTCCATCTCGTACGCGGCCACGCTGACCACTCTGGTGGGCGGAATCTATTGGAAGCGGGCCAGCGTGCGCGGCGCGTACTTCGCCTTCGTGGGAAGTGCCATTTTCCCGGCCATCTGCCTGGCGTGGCCTTCCTTTTCGCCTACCCGGGCGGGGTTGCTCAGCTTCGGGCTGGCGCCGCTCGGCATGATTATCGGCTCGCTGGCTTTTCCCTCGCGTCACGCCAACTGTGGTGCCCGGGCCTTTTCGCCGCCCACGTAAATCTCCGAGCCGGGAATCTTCAGCAGGGACTTCTTCCAGTTGCTGCGCGCCGTAAACACCACGACCCTGCAACCACTACCTAGCCGCACGCGCTTGGCGAGCATGTTGGCGAGGTCCTGGCTTTCCCGTTGTGGATTTCTTTCGAACCAGTTCCGCCGGCGCAGGATCCCCAGGACGTAAAAGGGCTTTTGCGGAAGGAATTGGACTTTCTTCCGCACCAGGTATGCGTGCTCGACGGCGTCAAACCACGAAAGTATCTCGCGCAGCGGGGCCAACTCGGCCGTCGAAAGTGCGTGCGGCTCGAAGGGGTCGCTGTACACGGCCGTCGCTCTTTCCCTCTCCGCCTTCGCGATGATCTTCTGCTGCTCGGTGCCGCGCCGGAGGCAGGATTGCGCCTCCGCGGCCTGGCCGCGGGTCGCATAGAAGGCGCTTAGCAGGCGGCAGCCGGGCGCCACGATCATGGGGTCGCACGCCATGGCTTTTTCCAAATATGTTGCGCCCGCGGCATCGCCTTGCCCCAAGAGAATCTGCCCGAGCCAGTAATTTGCCGAAACGTGCTCCGGGGTCTGTGCCACGATCTTCTGGAGCAGCGGCGCCGCAGCCTCATGCCCCTTCAGTTCCAGCGTGCACCAGGCATGCCTCCAGGTTTCCTCCGGGGAAAGCGTCTGGGTCTGTGCTTTTTCTTCCAGCGTGGCGAGCGTCTGCCGGGTTTCTCGCAGGTGGTCGAAGGCGTCGTGCCACTTCGGCAAAACTTTCTTCTTCCACTGCGCGTTTAAGGTGGCGACCAAGCGGCCGGCGTTTGTTCCCAGGAACCTGATGGCGGCGGTTTCTACAACCGCTTCCGCAAAACTGAACTTCCCCGGGACCGCACTCTGCTCCGGGCTGGACGCGGCGTACCCGAGTGCGGTGAGGCGATCGACGAGAGCGGGGTGCGTATCGAAGTAAGTCGTCGCGCGGTGGAACCCTTCGGCCATCCATTCCGAGGCACGCTCCACCGGCAAGGATTGCGTCACTTGGCGCCCGGCGGTGGCGACGGCGTCCGCGGGGGGCTCGCGCTGTTCACCCGTCTGCTTCCAGAAGGCCGGCCAGAACGACTTGATGAGGAAGCGGCTGCGCACTTCGGTGGCAATCAAGGACTCTGCCATGGCTTGGCGGCTGGTCACTTCCGCCGCCGCGCGGTCCGCTTCATACTCGTGCGCGCGCGCCAGGACAAACGAGTAGGCGTTGAACAGTGGGGCATACCACTGTGAAAACTCGATGAAAATTGCGGACCCCCAGCGCCGGCTTTGCTGCAAGTTTTGCAGAAGCTGATTCCACGTCTGCCGAATTCGGTAAATCCACCCCGCGAACCGGCCGTGGTTCCCGGACAGGTGGCCGAATTCGTGGGCGATGACGGCGCGAAACTGCTCCGGTGTGAGCGCCTGCATCAAAGGGTACCCGAGGATCAGGTAGCGTTTGGGCCACCCGAAAATCCCCAGGCGCGGGCGGTGCGTCACCCCGGCGTTGAAATCAAAGGTCAGCAGGACGGTATGCGGGCGCGGTGAGCGCAGGCGCTTGCCAATCTCCTCGAGCGTCGCGAAAAGTTGCGGCGCATCGGACCGTTTCACGAGGACGCCTTCGGGCTCCGGCATGGTTACCCACATCGCGCGCAGCACTGCCCCGATCAGGGCCAGGAGCGGAATGGCGAGTTTGATGGCCAAAAAGGCTGCCACGCGAAAGGCCAAGGCGAGCAATCCGGCGGCCACCAAAAGCGCCACCAGCACGAAAAGGAGATAGGCATAACCGAGGCCGGCCAGTAACGCCACGCGCAGCTTGTAGCGCTGTGGGTGGGCGCGGGCGTAAGTTTCCAGCCGCTTCACCAGCGCTTCGAATTGTTCCTGTTCCATGGCCATGGGCGAAGATCAAGGGGAGGGAGGGCGGGCGGCCAACCCCCGGCGTGAAACACTATCCCGCGCCGGCTCTCGGCGGTGTTATGGGAGAAGATGATTCTATTTGCTTGCCTCGAAGATCGGGCATCACCAAATCCCAAATTGCCAAACCCGATGGCTGGATGATCCGATGAAACGATTGCTCGCTTCCTACGCCCCAAGCGCCTCTTCGGCGCTGGCCACGAAGGCGCGGTCGACCGGCAATTCGATCACAAACTTGGTCCCGGTTGGAAAATTTTCCTCCACGCGGATGGAGCCGTGGTGTTCCGCGATGATGCGATTGACAATTGCCAGGCCCAGGCCGGTTCCCGAACGCTTGGTGGAAAAATAGGGGAGGAAAAGACGTTCCTTGGCCTCGGGAGTGATTCCCGGCCCGCTATCTTCAATGGTGATTTCCACCACATCGCGGTCGGGGGCAAGCGTACTGCGCACCCAGATTTCCTTGCGCAGCGACTGCTCCAAGGCTTCGGCGGCATTATCAATGAGATTCACCACCACGCGTTTCATCTGGTCCGGGTCAGCCTGCACAATCGGCAAATCGGGAGAGAGATCACGCTGCAAAGAGATGCCATTCAGTCGCCCGGCGAAAACGTTCAGGGCATCTTCCAGAATACTGTTGATTTGCGCGGGCGCCGGCTTGGAGGCAGGGAAGCGCGCAAAGGCGGTAAATTCATCCACCAGCGTCTTCAAAGTGCCAACCTCGCGTCCAATCAGCTTGGCGCTGTCGCCGACGGACGCCAGCAGATCGGGCGGAGGCGATTCCGTCTCCATCCGTTCCAACAGGCGCAGGATGCGCTCCGTGGAAAGCTGTATGGGGGTGAGAGGGTTTTTGATTTCGTGGGCGATGCGGCGGGCCACCTCCTGCCACGCCGCCGAGCGCTGCGAGCGCAGGACCTCCGCAAGGTCTTCCAGCACCAGAACGGAACCCACGCGCCCGTGCCGCGCCTGAACGGACGAGACGGTCAGCGCCATGAAGGCACGGTGGCCCGCCAGGTCAAGTTCCATCTGCTGAGTCACCACGCCCTGGCGCGCCGCCCGCCGGAACATGCGGGCAATTTCCCGCGCATCTTCGGCGGAGAACAGATCGGTCAGGACGCGCGCAGACTGCGTGCGCGGCCGCCCGAACAGCCGCTCGGCGGTGGAATTCAAGCGCGTGATCTGGCCCTGTGGATCGAAAGAAATCACGCCCGTAGGAATGTTTTCCAGAATGGCCTCAATGGTGTTGCCACGCTCTTCCAATTGGCGGTTGGCCTGCTGGAGATTCAAAGATGCCTGCTCGATGGCGCGCCGGTTTTCGAGAAGCTGCTGGGTCATCTGATTGAAAGAAAGAACCAGCACCCCCAACTCATCATCCGCCCGCGTCGAGACCTGGAACCCCAGGTTGCCTTGCGCCACCTCGTGCGTGGCGTTGGCCAGAGCCTGAATGGGAATGGTGACCTGCTTCGAAAAGAACAGGGCGCCCCATGTGGCAATAAAGAGAATAAGCAGCGTCAGCAAAGCGAGCATGGACACGTAGGCGCGCTTCTGGGCTTTTCGGCTGCGGCTCAGCTCATTGTATTTTTGCGATTCCTGCTGAATCTCACTGGAAATTTGGGTCAGCCTTGAGGGCAGACGCATGATGCCGGCGACCGTCCCCAGGCGTTGGCCCGAGCTGGTGAGGATGGGGTCCACAGAAATGAACAGTTCATATTCGCCTGCCGACCAGTGTCCCATCAGGCCGTTCGTGGGCATCTTGCCGCCGAAGATTTGCGGGAAGTAGCGCGCGATCAGCGACGGGTCGGGCCACGGGTCACCGGCCTGAGCCAGCAGTTGCCCGGAGGAGTCGAAACACATGGCGGCTACGGTCCCCGGGTCCGCCGCCACTTCCTGCGTCACCAAGCGCGCCACCAGCGGTGTTTGGTGATTCTCCATGGCTTGGATCATGTCTTCACTTTGGGCAAGGTAGCTGGAGATATGGTCGGCACGCTGCCCAGCTTGCACTTCGAGTTGGCGGACCAACTCCTCGGAGTCTTGCCGAATCAGGTCGAGGGGGACGCTGAACCACTTATCAATCGTGCGATTCAACAAGATATACGCAAAGATAAAAAGGAAGATGACCGGCACCAGTGAGAGGCCGAGGAAGGCCACCACCATTTTCGTCTTGAAGCGCGATCCCAATTGTTGTTGCTGCCGCTCGAAATAGAGCTTCAACAGCATGCGCAGCAGAATGAGGGCAAAGATGACAAAGGCCAGGAAAATAACGGTGGAAAGAACCAGCAGCAGGATGGTTTCTTCCGAACTACTGGGGCGGATGAAGTTCAGGTTCAGTGACGCCTGGCTCCAATCCAGGAACGCCAGGATCGGGACGAGGATCAGCAGGGCGATTAGGACTATTTTCCGGCGCTGGGCGGGATCGGGGTTCATGTTCGTCCTATGAATTTGCCCAGGGGGCATTCCTCACAGTGCGCCACGTTGCGGTGGCAAAAGCGTTTGGCCGCCTCCACCAGCAGGGCGTGGAACTCATTGTATAGCGTTTCGTCCGGCGGCAGATGCTGGTGAAGGAACTGCTGCGCGGAATGGTAATCCGCCGTGGGAGAAAGAAGCTGGTGGCGCGCCAGGAGGCGTCGCGTGTAAGCGTCCGCAACAAACACCGGCTGCCGCCCGGAATAGAGCAAAATCGCGTCGGCGGTTTCCGGGCCGATTCCCGGGAGCGCCAGAAGCTGCGCGCGGGCACGATCGGTGCCCAGAGAGAAAAGCGAGTCCAGGGAGCCTCCATGCGCCTGCTCGATCCAGTGGGCAAAATTGTGGAGGGTCCTGGCCTTCTGCCGGTAAAAGCCTGCCGGCCGAATCGTCTGCTCCAATTCGCGCACGGAAATTTGGCGCAAGGGGCGCCAGGCAAGCAGGCCGGCCTTGCGGAGATTCTTCAAAGCCAGCGTGGCATTGCGCCATGTGGTGTTCTGGGTAAGGATAGCACCGCAGATTACTTCCCAGCGTGTCCGAGCCGGCCACCACCCTTGCGGCCCGAAGCTTTCCAGAAGTGTGGCATAAAAGCGGCGGAGAACCTTGCCCGGCGCTGCCGCGTCCTGCTCGCTCGCCCAGCCCATATTTTCAAAAACTATACTCGCCTGCCCGCAAAGTCAAGGTGACGGTTAATTAGGCAGCGGCTAGCTTTTGCCCCGGATTTCCGCGGCCAGGGCCGTCGAAATATTATCGGCGGTCTCGATCAGCCGGGCGGGGAACTTTTCGATGAACTGTGCGGTGACGCGAAACTTGGGGGAAGAGACGCTGAGCGCGGCGATCACTTTTCCCTCGGGATTGCGAATGGGCGCGCCCAGACAGTATCCGCCCTCCACGGTTTCTTCCTTGTCTTCAGCGTAACCACGCGCGCGCACGTTGGCAAATTCATTTTGAATGGCGAGCTGATCCACCAGGGTGTTCTTGGTGGCGCGGTAAATCCCATAGACATCCAGCAGCGTCTGGATCAGCGCCTCGTCTTGAAAGGCAGTTATAGCTTTCGCCAGCGAGGACGCATAGGGCTGAAGGATTCTGCCCACGAAATTCGACATGCGAATATTCTGCGGGCTCTCCAGCACGTCGACCACGCGCACGTGATCCTCAAAGAGATAGGCAAGGGAAACGGTCTCACCACAGTGGCTCTGAATTTCCTGGGAAAAGCGTGCCCAGGCTTTGCGCAGCAAGCGCAGGCTCTCGCGCACGCCGGTTACCGAACTTTCCACCTCGATGCGATAGTTCCGGTTGGCGTCGCGCGAGACGTAACCCATGCCTTCGAGCGTCCGCAGCAGGCGCAGCAGCGAAGGCTTTCCCAATCGCGTGTAGGCGGCGAGTTCGCCCAACGAGAAAGGTCGACCTTCAGCGCGAAGGTAATTCAAGATCTTTAAACCCAAAGCGAGCCCGCGGGAAGTATCAGCAGGAACCGAGGGCCGCGATGAGGAAGGAGCGGAAATAAATTCACTGAGATCCATGGCCGATTCCTGTTCAAAATAATATCGGGAAGTTATACCACAAAAACCCGGGCGCGAGCATTTGTAGCTTTTTGCGGGTAGCTTTTTCGGGGAGTCAAAATCCTCATCTCGAGTTTCGTTTCTGCCGATCACCGAGGTGGGGGAGTGTGGGGTGCAGTTGGGTGGCGTCGGCGGTGCCCGGGGTTTACGCCGTCTGACATTCCTGCGGTGATTGCGTCGGCCATGGTCGAATTTACGTTTTCAGTGATCCTGCGTTTTGGACTTTTTTTTCGCGCGTTCTAATCGAACCCTTTCCAATCTTCATTGTGGATAATCGGCAAATGCTAGCGACTCGGCGCAAATAGTCGATTTGCATTAAATGACCTACATCAAGAACGCGTTTGACGTGCGTCATGTCGTGTTGTAAATATTCAGAATTGTCTGTGAGGGTGCAAGTGCGCTGCGGAAGCTGGTAAGTTGGCAAGTCTATGCAGTTACAGGGCAACGAGATGCAAGGGCGGTGGCCGAGCCGATTGGGTCAAAGGGCACACTTGTCGCTGGGACCGAGTGTCCTCGCCCAGAGGGATTGCTTTGTGGTTCGCCGCCGTCCGCTGTGGTTCCAGTCCCTCTTCCCACGGCCAAGCCGGGCAAGCGGCGATCCATCTGAATGGGGTGGCGACAGGGTAGGGTAGCAAGCCGAGGATGTTCAGCTAAGTCACATAGTCACAAAAGATTAGACGCTTCAAGGCAGGCAGCAAAAGAGGAAGATTCTTGATCCTATGCGGCGACAAGGTCAGCGCCGTCCATGCCGACGGTAGGTGAATTCATGGAAGGCGGATTGCTCAACCAACCTGACCTATGGTCCGTTCACGATCATTGCATCGAGGGACTAATAGGGGTCGAATATACCGCGCAGCATGACGTTTTACCAAAACATGTCGAGAGATAATCGTACTAAAAACTCTTGACATTTCGGAAAAATGATTTATTATTGCCGAGCGTTTCGTAATATGTTCATGCATGTTGGTATTGTAAATTGTTGATGATTTATTCCGGCAAAGCATCTATCTTTTCGCCGGGAGCATCTGTTCAAATAGATCTACTGAAGACTTGCGTCAATTCCGTTGGGCCTAACTCCGATGTAACCGCGCCATGAGACGAATGAATACGCCTCGCATGTGCGCTCCAAAAATGCCAATCCGCCATCCTTTGCACCAGAGGGATGCTATATCTCTTTCGGGGCCGCGGTCTGCTGAGCCTCGGAGGGGCACGCCATGGCGTGCCCGTACGAACGGCTCAGAGGGAAAGGGACGCGCCCGCTCACTGTAGCGCCTGGCGGTGCCTTGACCAGGCAAGCGATGATTTCAACCTGCGGCGCCGGCAGTGCTCGGGTAAGGAAGATTTTAGTACTGCAAATCGCATCGAGGGCGGTGCGGATTCAGGATTTGAGGTGGTTTCTAGCCACATTGGTGTTGGGTCTTGGGTCACACAGACGACTCTTAGAAGGACGAATTTAAAAGGAGGATAACAGTGATAAAGAGAATCGCACCAATTCTTTTGCTCCTCGCCTTTCTCCCGCTGCCACTGTTGGCGCAGCAGACTGGGGCGAGCATTACCGGGCACGTTCTTGACCCCTCCGCTGCGGCGGTCAGTGGGGCGACGATCAAATTAACTTCCATCACCACGGGGGCAGTCTACACGGCGGGTTCTGACTCTTCGGGGATTTATCAACTCCCGTTCGTGCTGATTGGCAAGTACACCCTTACGGTGGAAAAGGAAGGGTTCAAGAAATACGAACAGTCGGGAATTGACCTGCTGGGCGGTGAAAAGGCGGTCATCGACGTCACCCTCCAGCTCGGCGCGGTGACCCAGACGGTCAACGTGACGGCCAATGCCGCGCAACTCAACACCGAGTCGGGTGACCGCAGCGTGGCCATTTCCAGCGTCCGGCTGGAGCCGGAGGTTTTCCGTGGTCAGAACACCATTGTGACCACCTGGTTCACGCCGGGCCAAACCCTCACAGCGGCAGTGCAGAAGGAGCGTCCGTGGGACAACGCCGGAAGCCAGGCTTCCAGTTTTAACGGCGGCCAAATGGGCGATAACAATGGCAACGGCATCGGCGGCCTGGAGACCGGCCAGCAGACCGGCAACCAGATCATGGTGGACGGCACCTCCGTCAACCGCGGTGGCAACGGGGTAGGATTCAACCCGATTCCGGGCACCGTGGACCAAGTGCTCGTGCAGGGCACCCTGTACGATGCTCAGACCGGATGGAGCACGGGCGGCCATGTCAATACCCTCACCAAGAGTGGCAGCAACACCTGGCACGGGCACGCCTACGATTACGTGCAGAACACCCTGCTGACGGCGAATGACTACAATGACCAGCAGGCGCACAATCCGCGGCCACCCTGGCACTTCAATTATTTCGGTGGCGAGGTGGGCGGGGCGCTGAAGAAGGACAAGATCTTTGTCTTCGGGGCATATCAGTACCTGTGGCAAGTTCAACTCGATCCCTTCACTTCCACGGTACCCACGGCGGCGGAAAAACAAGGGAATTTCAATGGGGTCACCACCAGCAACGCCAGCAGTGCCTCGGCGGCCACGCAGGTGGTTATCTATGATCCGAGTACGACCGCGTCATCCACTTGCGCGGGCCTCAGTCCCAATCCGTGCCGGGCAACCACCGGCCCGTTGGTGAACAACAACACCATCCTCTCCGTCAACCCCATTGCGCAGAATATCCTGAACATGATTCCTCTGCCCAACGTAAGCCCCCAGACGGGCGCTTGCCCAACCGGCTCCACCGCCAGCGTCTGCGGCACCTTCCAGAATGGCGATACCACCGGCCCTGGGGACAGGAAGTTCATCGACCAATTCCCTGAGGAATCCGGCCGTATCGATTGGAATTTCTCCGACCGGACGCACGCGTTCTTCCGCTTCTCGAAAAATGACCTGGCGGAAACGCGCAGCTACATTTACTCGACGCTGAAGAGCATCAATCCTGCTGAGACCAGCGGCAACAACCCGCTGTACCGCGGCAATCAGGACTATGTCCTGCAAGTCACCCATACGTTCAACCCCACCACGGTGCTGGAATTCCGCTCCGGCATGGACCGTTACCCCACGGGCAGCGGCGACGTTACCGCTGTGGGCACGGCCGCCTCGGCGTTGGGATTCGGAGCCGAAATGGCGAGCGAGGTGGGTCACGAGTTCCCTCAGATCCAAGTGACCGGGTATGGGAACAACAACGGCGGCCAATTGGCGTCGGGGCAGCCCCTGAATTATGACGCCTCCGACGTTTGGAGCCAGGAAGTGGTCATCGCCCACACGAGGAATAAGCACAATATCCGGTTCGGTTACCAGAGATTTGACCTGGCCGAGTACAATGAGAGTCCGGGCAACACCAACGGGATTTTCACCTTCACCGGGTATTTCACCGTTGCCAACCCGAATATGACGACCTCCCAATATCCCAGTTACGTTAATGCGCTGGCGGACTTCGAGCTCGGCTTCCCGAATTCCGGGACCATCAACGAGCCTGCCTACCCTGAGTACTGGGTGCATGAGCATTCGCTGTTTGTCCAGGATGATTACCACTTCAACCGAAAGTTAACTGTCAACATGGGCCTGCGGTGGGATTACGAGGGTCCCTCGCATGACACCTTCAACCGGCTGCTCGGCGGCTTCTGCTTCTCCTGCCCAAGTCCCGTGGGGAATATCACCGGGCTGGGCGCGCTGTTGGGTGGTCCGACTTATGAGGGCGTGGGGGGCGCTCCCAAAGGCATTTTCAACCAGAAGTATGACAATTTCGGGCCGCGCCTGGGATTCGCTTACGATCTCGGGCACGACACGGTGATGCGTGGCGGCTGGGGCGTGATCTACGGGCAGCAGATGCTCCAGATCGGCGCTGCTCCGGGGTTCACCCAGACCACCAGCCTGAACGCGGTACCTGGGGCCACGGGCATCTTCAATCCCAACATCACCTTCGCCAATCCGTTTCCCACCGGGCTCCTCCCCATCGTCGGGTCGGCCAATGGATTGGCTGCGAACATCGGGAGAGCCATCAGCTTCCCCGATAACAACTTCGATATCCCGCGAACCCAGCAGTACTCGTTCGAACTCCAACACTCGTTCGGGCGCAACTGGATGATGAGCCTGGCTTATGTTGGATCCAGAACGTCCCGGTTGATTATCAACCAGAACCAGGACTTCGTTCCTTTGGCAGATTTGCCTTGGACGCGTAATTTCCAGGTTAACCCCACCGGGTTTACCGTCGCCACCATGAATACCACGGTCACCAACCCGTTCCAGGGGAACATCCCCTCCCAGTACGCATCCCTGGCGGCGGGCACCTACCTGACCGGCAGCACGATTACGAAATCGCAATCGCTGCTTCCGTACCCTCAATTCTCGGGCCTTACCGAGGATTATGAGCCCATCGGCCATTCCCACTACAATTCGCTGCAGTTTGTGGTGGACAAGCGCATGTCCAATGGTCTGGAATTCAACTTCAACATGACTTGGGCGAAGACCATGGAGTCGCTGGGGTTCCTCAGCCCGCAAGACCCCTCCCCGGCACAGACCATTGCCGCTTATGACGTTCCCTTGCAAGCGAAGTTGAACTTCGCTTATTACGCCCCCTTTGGGCCGGGGAAGCGCTTCCTCAACAATACGAACCCGGTGATCAGCCGCATCGTTTCGGGTTGGTCGGGGAGTGCCACTCCCATGCTCATGATGGGCTTCCCGGTGCCCGTACCCAGCGGCGTCATGCCCACCGGCGCCAGCCCCAAGACTCCCAATCCCACGCTGGCGCACTGGATCAATACTTGCACCCTGACGGCGCCTGCTTATAACGCCACCACGGACGCGCTAACGCCCTCGACAACGGACAACCTGAATAGCTGCACCCATGGCGATACGACGCCCGCATGGCAAATCATGGAGCCCTACCAGCTCACCGAGTGGGGACCCTTCATGTCCAACGTCCGCTATCCCGGATTCCACCGGCTGGACGCGGCGATCATGAAGGACACGAAAATCAAAGAGCGCTATACGCTCACCTTCCGCACAGACTTCTTCGATGCCTTCAATAGCATGGAGTGGTTTACGACCATGGATTTGAGCGTCAACGACGCGAATTTCGGCGCCGTGGGAAGGCCCAGTTCCAACAATCCTTCCAACGACCCGCGGGTCATCGAAATGTCATTGCAGTTGAAATTCTAACTTCGCGGCCCAACACCGCCGCAACTCCCGGGGCCAGGCTTCCGCTTGGCCCCTTTTTTTATCGTTGGATTCCTCCCCCATCCGGGATTGGCCACGGTAACCCGGATTGCGCCCCGATGCATCGGGGCGGTCGGGGCTTCGCCATGGATTCGCGGCCATCGATTCGCCCCGATGCATCGGGGCGCAATCCGAAAGGGGGGGTAATCCGAAATGACGCAATCCGAATGAGGCAATCGGATTGGCAACGGACGGCTGTTTTGCTAACCTAAGGTGCGAGTGAAGCCCAAGAAAAAACGCGTCAAAGCGCCAACGCCTGAGCCCCGCCCATTCCCACCTGATAGATGGCGGAGCGTGCTGGCAGCCGCGGCGCTTGCCCTGCTGACCTTTCTGGCCTTTGCCAATTCCTTCTCCGCCGGCTTCGTTCTCGACAACAAAGGCCTGCTTCTCCTGGATCCGCGCATCCGCGAGCTTACCGTTGAGAATATCCGCTTGATATTTCAGCACACGTATTGGTGGCCCACCGGCGAGGCGGGACTCTATCGTCCCTTCACCACGCTTTCTTTTTTGTGCAACTACGCAGTGCTGGGCAACGCTCAGGAGCCGGCCGGATATCATTGGATCAATTTCCTCTTGCACCTCGGCAATGTGTTTCTGGTTTATGCGCTGGCGCGGCGGTTGCTCCGTTCGGATAGGGCCGGTTCGGATTCGGACCTCTCCGGATTGCGCCCCGATGCATCGGGGCGAAACGATGGCCGCGAATCCACGGCGAAGCCACAGCCGCCCCGATGCATCGGGGCGCAATCCGAGTCACCGCGGGGCAATCCGGACGGGCGCGAATCGGCGGAGGGAAGGGCCTTTTTCGTCGCGGCGCTATGGGCTGTCCACCCCGTCCTCACCGAATCGGTGACCAACATCATCGGCCGGTCGGACCTGTTTGCTGCCTTGGCTATCTTGAGCGGATTCCTGATGTATCTGAAGGGCGCGGAGTCCGCCGGGTGGCGCAGGCTCGCTCGGCTTGCCGGATTGACGGCCGTCACCACCGTGGGTGTGTTTTCGAAAGAAAGTGCGGTGGCGATTGTCGGCGTGATGGTGCTTTACGAATTGACGTGGTGGAAAGAGCGAAAGCAGTGGCGAGCGTTGCTTCTGGGGTGCGCCGCCACACTTTTACCCATCGCGGTAATGCTGTATCAGCGCGCCAAGGTGCTGGCGGCTTCGCGGCCGGCGGAGTTTACCTTCACGGACAACCCCATCGCCGGCACAGATTTCTGGACCGGCCGGCTCACCGCCATCAAAGTGATCCCTCGCTATCTGGGGCTCACGCTGTGGCCGGGCACGCTTTCCAGCGATTATTCATACGCGCAGATCCCGCTTGCCAACGGAAGTCTCGCCGACTGGGGCGCGGGGATCACCGTGCTGGCCGCGGCCATCCTCGTCGCCTTTTTGTACCGGTGGAACCGCACGGCTTTCTTCCTGGCCTCCTTCGCCGCGATAACGTTTGTACCCACGGCGAATTTGCTCTTCCCCATCGGCACCATCATGGCGGAGCGTTTCCTGTATATCCCGGCAATCGGCCTGCTCGCCTGCCTGGTGATGGCGATTTATACGGTCGGCAACCGTGTACCCCTGAGACATTTTGCGCCGGTGGTGCTGTGCGTCTTCACCGCTGCCTTCGCCGTCCGCACGTGGGTGCGGAATGCCGATTGGCAGGACGAGCTGGCCATGTCGGAAGCCACCGTCCGAGCCAGCCCCAACAGCTTCAAGGCCCATGAACGGCTGGCCACTTTTCTCTATGCCAACCATGAGGTGGCTTCCAACCGCGATCGCGCCATCCAGGAAGCCGACCGGGCGGTGGCCATCCTCGACTCGCTGGACGACGCGCGCAATAATCCCACCGTTTTCCGCATGGCAGGCAGCTTCCATCTCGCCGAAGGTGATTTATTGCACCAGCGCAATGACCCCAGGAGCGCGCGGGAGTACGAACGGGCGGCGGAACTGCTAAAGCGTTCGGTGGCCATCGATAAAAGCGCGCGGGCCGAATACGATCGCAAAGGCGGGGCGGAGTGGGCTCGCCGTCATTCCGCGCTGGCGGTGGGCGCCAAACTCGATCCCGAGGCGCGCTGGATGCTGGCGGCGGCGTACTGGAGGCTCGGTAAGGCGGATGAGGCGGGCGCCGCGGCCAGGGAAGCGCTGGCCCTTCATCCCAAGAACGGTGAGGCGTACCGCCAAATTTCCTTTGCGTTCGCCGCCCAGGATCGGATCGATGACGCGGCCACCGCGCTGATCGAGGGCGAGCTGATCACCTCCGACCGCAGCCTCCGCACGGACCTTCTGGACTTGTACCGCAGCGCCATGGGCGACACTTGCGCGATTACCGCCGGGCCGAACGGTCAGGCGATCAATATCGCCTGCGAGCGGGTCCACAAGCAATTCTGCGCGGCTTCCGTCGAGGTCGTCAAAGCCGACCTGGAAGATGCGCAATGGGACGAGGCCCGGCGACAGAAGCAGGATTTCATCCATAAATACGGCTGCCCCGCGGGCCCGCTGGAGCAGGTTTTGCCGGAATAGGCCATTGGAGAGCATCCCCCCTCCGGATTGCGCAGAACAGAGCTTTGCGGTCGGCCATCGGCCCCCCCATCGTGCAGAGCATCCCCCCTTCGGATTGCGTAGAGCAAAGCTCTGCGGCCGTGGATTCGCGGCCATCGATTCGCCCCGATGCATCGGGGCGCAATCCGAAGGGAAGCAATCCGAGGGGAATTGCGTGTTGACCTGCCGCCGCAGAAGTGTTAATCAAGACGCGGTTAATTCTGAGGTGGAAGGAACCAGGTGTCAGGCTCCAAATGGGAACAAATCCCTGGCACCTGACACCTGATACCTGACACCTGATACACTTCTTCAGGAGCTGCCATGCGTTCTCGTACCGTTCGTTGGTTGATTCTTGCGGGTTTGGTGTGCACTCTTACTCTCGTAGCCAGGAAAATGACTGGTCAGTCCTCAACCTCCTGGCCGCCCGATGCTGCCCAGCACAAGTTGTATATGATCGGGAATGCGCACATCGACATTCCCTGGCTCTGGCCGTGGCCGGAATCAATGGCCGTGGGCCTCAGCACATTTCGCGCGGCGCTTGACCGCATGAATGAAACCCCCGACTTCAAGTTCACGGCCAGTTCCGCGATCCTGTACGAGTGGGCTGCGTCCGCGGACCCCGGCATGATGGCGGAGATACGCAAACGTGTGGCGGAGGGCCGATGGGGCGTCGTCGGCGGGTGGATGGTGGAGCCCGACGTGAACGTCCCCAATGGCGAATCGCTGATTCGCCAGGGACTGTACGGCCAGCGCATCTTCCAGCAATTGGTGGGGCGCATGGCGCAGGTGGGCTCCAACCCTGACTCGTTCGGCCATCCCGGCACGCTGCCACAGATTCTGAAGCTGCAAGGCATGCATGGGTACATGTTTATGCGCCCGGGCGCGCACGAAAAGCAGTTGCCCGCCGATGTGTTCTGGTGGCAGGGCGCGGACGGCGCGCGCGTGCTCACTTACCGAATTCCCGGCAGCTACGGAGTAACACGCGACGTCCAGGATCGGATGCACGATTTCGTGAGCAAGCTTAAGGAACCTACCAATGACATGATGCTTTTCTACGGGGCAGGGGACCACGGAGGGGGGCCCGCCAAGGAGACCATCAACCTGATCCTGGACGCCCAAAAGCAGCCCGGCGCGCCGAAAATTATTTTCAGCACGCCTGACCGCTACTTTGACGACATCGCCAAGGGCAAGGATTATCCGGTGGTGGACGACGATTTGCAGCATCATTCGGTGGGCTGCTACACCGCAATGTCCCAAGTCAAAAAGGACAATCGCACCACGGAGGCCGCCCTGGTGACCGGTGAGAAGATGGCCGCGCTGGCGAACGTGCTGGTGGGCTTGCCTTATCCCAAGGCCGACTTCGCCACTTCCTGGAGAAAGGCACTGCTGATGCAGTTCCACGATAGCATGGCGGGGACAGCGCTTCCGGAGGCGTACGTGGTGGCGCATAATGCCTACGGATTCGCCCAGGAAGTGGCCAATCAGGCCATCTACCTGGCGGCCGCGAAAATTGCGTGGCAGATTCCCACCGCCGATCCCACCTCAGAGTATCTGGTGGTTTTCAATCCTCACGCCTGGGCGGCGAACCTGAACGTTCAATACGATTTGAGCTTTGGTGGGCGTGACAATCCCGAGCCGCCGTCACTCCTTGAAGATGAGAAGGGCAATGCCATTCTGCATCAATGGGTGGCGGGCCAGACGGTGGCGGGCAACCGCCGCGGGCTGGTGTTCCAGGCGCCCGTGCCGGCGTTCGGCTATCGGCAGTTCCGCGTGCGCAGAATGGAAACCGCCGCGGCGCCGGAATCAACCGTGCATGCCACGGACAAGACCCTGGAGAACGAACATCTGCGCGTGAATTTTGCGGACGACGGGACCATCTCCATGTTCGACAAGGATGCGGGCGCGGAAGTCTTCCACGGGGGCACAGGCGGGGCGCGCGCCTTGGTCATCGACGATCCCAGCGACACATGGAGCCACGACGTGGTTTCGTACACCAGGGAAATCGGGGCGTTCGGGAGCGCGAAACTGCGCATGCTGGAGAATGGCCCGGTGCGCGCCACCGTCCGCGTGCGGACGGGCTATGGCGCTTCCTTGATGACCACCGATTGGGTGCTTTACGCCGGGGCGCGCTCGCTGGAAGCGCGCGTGTCCCTGGATTGGCACGAACACCAGAAGATTCTGAAGTTCTCCTTCCCGGTGGATGTGCAGAATCCCGTGCCCACGTATGAAATCGCCTATGGCTTCAAAGTGCGGGAAGCCAATGGCCACGAAGATCCGGGGCAGAGGTGGATCGACCTGTCCGGCGATCGGAACGGTCAAAAGTATGGTCTGACGGTTCTGAATGATGCTAAATACGGTTATAGCGTACAGGATAACGACCTGCGGGTGTCCATCGTGCGCGGCGCCGCCTATGCGCAGCACCAACCCCACAGGATTGATCCGGACGGGGAGTATATTTGGCAGGACCAGGGCATCCAGACATTCCGTATGGTGCTGGCTCCGCACGCGGGCACATGGCAGGATGCCGGCGTGGTTCGCATGGCGGAGGAGTTGACCGCGCCCGTACCGGTTCTCTACCAGGGAATCCATCGGGGCAGCCGCGCGCCGTCCGCGTCGTACCTTTCCGTGGATGTGCCGAACGTCGTGGTGTCGGACGTCAAGCAAGCCGAAGATGGAACTGACCTCATCATCCGGTGCTACGAGACGGCGGGCCACGCCACCAAGGCCACGCTGGATTTGGGACTGGTGCAACGCCACTGGACCGGCGAATTTCACCCTCTGGAAATTAAGACCCTGCGCGTGCCGCTGGCAGCGGCGGGGAAGATTCGCGAGGTGAATGCGCTGGAACAGTGAAAAAGAAAAGGATGAAGTGTGAAGGATGAAGTATGAAATTTGAAGGATGAAGTATTCCTTCGAGCTTGGACTTCATCTTTCAGCTTTCATACTTCATCCTTCAGACTTCATACTTCAGAAGGTTTTGCCAATGAATTCCAAACAGCGTGTCCACGCTGCCCTGCGCCGTGAGCCTGTCGACCGCCTGCCCGTCTTCATGTGGTTCCATCCCCAGACCGCCCAGCGGCTTGCCGGCCTGCTGAAAATTCCTGTCTCCCGCGTGGCTGAGGCCATGGGGGACGACGTGCGCCAAACCTGGGTGAATAACAACTACGCGATGGAAGGAATCGTTCACGAGAACGACGGCGAGTCGCACGTCGACTGGTGGGGCGTGCAATGGACCCGGCAGTACGGCTTCAACCAGATTACCGGGTTTCCCCTCGCCCGCGCCAGCCGCGAGGAGGTCCTGCGCTATCAATTCCCCATCGATCGGCTGGAGGAATTGATGCGGCTGATGGTGCCCGTCATGGCCCATCAGCAGGACTACTTTGTCGGCTGCGACGTTTCTCCGTGCGTCTACGAGATGTATTGGCGGCTGCGCGGCATCGAAATGGCGCTGCTGGATATGGTGGAAGATCCTGCCTTCGCCAACGAAATGCTGAAGCGCTGCGGCGACTTCTCGGTAGACCTTTCGCGGGCCGCCCTGGAGCGGTTTGAACTGGATTGGCTGTGGACCGGCGACGACGTCAGCTCACAGATTTCCATGCTGATGAGCCCCGCCACCTGGCGCGGGCTGATCAAACCGCATCTGGCGCGCGTTACGGCGCTGGGGAAGGCCAAGGGATTATGGGTGGCGTACCATTGCTGCGGCGCCCTGCGGCCCATCATTCCGGACCTCATCGAAATCGGCATCGATGTGCTCAACCCCGTGCAGTGCAATTGCCCGGGAATGGATCCGCTGGAACTTAAGGCGGAGTTTGGCCGCCAACTTGCCTTCATGGGGGGCGTGGATACCCAGGGCATCCTCCCCACGGGGTCTGTAAGCGAGGTCCGGCGGGCCACGTCCCACTTAATCGAGGGCATGACGCGCGACGGTGGCGGGTATATTCTGGCGGCTTCGCACACCATCCCACCGGAGACGCCCGACGAAAATATTTTCGCCATGTACAAGGAAGCAGGGATCAGCAGGGAAGCCATCTTCGACCGCGCGGCGCACATCCGGAGAGCGTTGGCGGCCCAATGAACCGATGACCCGATTCAATTGAGGATGGCCATGGCCTGCTCGATGCTCGCGCCTTCGTGCACAAGCGCCTGCAAGGCCCGGACCATGCGCGCGGGATGCGGGTGTTGATAAACGTTCCGCCCGTAGACGATTCCGGAAGCCCCTTGCTCGATGAGTGCGTGGGTTCGAGTGAGGATCTCCCGATCAGGAACTCTTGGCCCCCCTCGCGGCAACATGGGGCGGGGCGAGCATGCCTCCACCACCCGGTGATATTCCTCAAGGTTCTCATCAATGTCGGCCTTAACGACGTCTGCGCCTAACTCCACGGCTTGCCGCGCCAAGGCCACAGTTCTGCCCATATCGGAATGGGTTTTGTACCCGCCCTTTTCGCCCGGGATCAGTGCCATCGGTTCCACGATCAGCGGCATGCCGTAGCGCTCGCATCGGGGCTTGAAGTGCACGATGTTTTCCAAACATTGGCGGTGCAGGTCAGGCTGCTCGGGCGACCAAAACAGGTTGACGACGATGGCGGCCGCATCCAGAGCCACCGCTTGTTCCACCGCGTCATCGATGAATTTGCAGAAGACCTGCTGGGGCGTGGGAAGGGCGTAGACGTTCATGGCATCCGCCCGCACCACCAATGCCGGCTTGGGTTTTTGCGGAAGGTCCTGAAGCCAGTGGGCTTGCCCCAGGGTCAGGATCATGGCGTCGGGATTGGCCGCGGCGACGACGCCCA
>Ga0326727_10011901_pt1 | contig 20019 bp, 20 predicted proteins | sample MB2enrmetagenome_FD_207643 | JGI IMG/M metagenome (GOLD analysis project Ga0326727, IMG submission 207643) | Lab enriched peat soil microbial communities from McLean, Ithaca, NY, United States - MB29MY | ecosystem: Environmental > Terrestrial > Soil > Wetlands > Peat | place: USA: New York...
GTTTAGTCTTCATTGCCATCATTCCTGCGTCTAGAGGCTAGTTGCGTCAAGGGTTGCCACTGATGGCACCCACCGGCGGGCCCGTGCCGTTTCTCTGTCGCGTGCGGCCGGTTGGCGGACTTTAGGTCTCAGCGCATCGACCACAGCGGCGTCTTTTCCGCGGCTCAAAGTCATCCATGCAAACGACGAAAACGCCGACCTCCTGAACCGCGGCGAGCAAACATCGCTCGGCAACAAATCTCGCCCGATTGCACTCGCCCGGCTAAACGGACGGATGAACGGGGGGACGCGGCTCAATTCGGTACGGCGTTCCAAATAGCTAGGGCAACAGCAGCCGCAGGGGACCACACACCGTCACACCGGGTGGGCTCTCTCCTGCTATTCCAAACGTGCCGGCTCATTGTAAGGTCCCGACTCTGGCATATCAAGATTTATTATCGGAAGATCCGTAAACTTCCGAAACGCCGGCGCCACTGCTGTTTCCGGATTGCTTGGATTTCCCCAAACAATTCTCTTTTCGAGACTTGTGTGCATACAATTGATGGTCGGTCGCTTGGAGGGTCGCCCGGCATGAGCTATATGTTTGAGGTAGAGGCTGCTCGCTACCCGTCGTTCGGCACCGTCCGCCTAGCTCGGTAGCAGCCAGGGGCTGGCCTGTGGGCACGCGTAACTGCTCGCTGTTGGTCGTCGACGACGAGCCGTACATTCTTCCCACGCTCTCGGCTCTGGTAGCGCCCGAATTTCAGGTCTACACGGCCGATTCCGCGGATTCCGCCGAAGAAGTCTTTCGTCGCCACCCCATCGATCTCGTCCTCACCGACCAGAACATGCCCCGCCGCACCGGGGTCCAGTTCCTGGAATGGGTCCGCCAACACCATCCGCGCACGATCCGTCTGCTCATGACGGGCTATGCCGAGCTCGAGGACGCCGTCGATGCCATCAATCGCGGCCAAGTTTATCACTACCTCCTCAAACCGTGGCGCACCGAAGAGTTGCTTCAAGTGCTGCGCAACGCCGCGGAGAAATTCACGCTCGAGCGCAATCGCGACGAGCTCCTTGACGAACTGCACCGCGCCAAGGTCGAGCTCGAACAACGCGTCGCCGACCGGACGCGTGCGCTCGAAGAAACCAATCGTTTGTTGCAGCAGAGGACGCGCGAACTGGAGCGTCTGGCTCTCACCGATCCCTTGACCGGGCTGCTCAACCGTCGCGCGATGGAGGAGAGTGCTTCCTTCGAATTGAAGCGCCACAAACGTTTCCCGGGGTCTCTCACTTTCGCCCTGATCGACGCCGATCACTTCAAAGACGTTAATACACAGTATCTACTCCCGGGCGGCGATGAGGTACTCCGAGGACTGGCAAAATTGCTTACGGCATCGCTGCGAGAAGTAGACCTGGTGGGTCGTATGGGTGGCGAGGAGTTCCTTGTCATCGCTCCGGAGACCAGCGAGGAAGGGGCCGTCACCTTAGCCGAACGCATCCGCTCGACAGTAGCGCAGACACCCATCATCTACGGACCCCACTCGATTCACATCACCGTCAGCATCGGCCTCGCGGTGGCCGAAGCCGGAGTACCGGCGACATTCGAACGTATGTACGCGACAGCGGCCGCTGCCCTCAGCGCTGCCAAGGACAACGGCCGAAATCGTTATGTGGTTCGCAATATGGCGGTAACTGCCGGCGGCAGCAGCCCGGGATGATTGAACTGAGTAGCTCAGTTACCCGGGACTCGACAGCTTTTGCCGGTTAATCACGACAACTGCCACATCAACATCTTCAAGCTGTCGCCCAACCGGGCATTCACGCCCAGTGCCGCCGATGGCTCGTAGCCGCAATGCACCATGCAGTGCTCGCAGCGGGGATCCTTGCCCCGGCCATAATTCTCCCACGGCGTGTCGTTCATGAGACCGTCGAACGTGTCGTGGTGTTCGTCGGTAATCAGGTAGCACGGGCCCTTCCAACCCTTCACGTTACGTGTCGGATTTCCCCAGGCCGTGCAGCTTAATTCGCGCTTACCGCTTAAGAATTCCAGGTAAATTGGCGAAGACATGAGGCGATACTTGGCCAGCAGCTTTTCCGCCTCGCGGAACTTCACTTTAATCTCTTCGCGCGTCAAAAAGATTTCGGCAGCGCCGTCGGGGTTGGTTTCATGGACAGCAGTGTAGCCGTACGCCGGTGACAATAAGAAGCCATCGACGCCCAGCTTCGTCAGATAGGCGAGCAGGCGATCGACCTCGCCCAAATCGGTTTCCTTGAAGATCGTCGTGTTGGTGCAGACGAGGAAACCGGCCTGCTTGGCGGCGACGATACCTTCGATCGCGGACTTGAAGACGCCTTCACGCTCGACCGCCTTGTCGTGCGTCTCCTCGAGGCCGTCCAGATGCACGTTGAAGAAAAAGCGGCTGGTGGGGCGGAATTCCTGCAGCTTTTTCTTGATGAACATGCCGTTCGTGCACAGATAAATGTGCTTGCGTCGTCGCAGAATGCCGCGGACCAGTGCGCCGATTTCCGGATAAATCATCGGCTCGCCGCCGCAGATGCTGACGATCGGTGCGCCCGCTTCGTCGACGGATTGGAAGCACTCTTGCAGAGAGAGCTTCTCCTTGATGGACTCGGAGTACTCGCGAATGCGGCCGCAACCCGTGCACGTGAGGTTGCACGCGTGCAAGGGTTCCAGCATCAGAACGAGCGGGAAGCGACGGGTGCCCGACAGCTTCTTGCGGGCCATGTAACCGACCATGCTAGAGGTCAGTGTGAGCGGAAAGCGCATGATGATCTCCCGAGAACACGGTCGGAACGCAATCGATTCGAACGCCAATGGGTGCTGCGGAGCGACGGACCTCAGATTTCCGCGTGGTAATTCGGACGCACTGCCTCGGAGCTAGCTTTGGCGAAACGCGCCAGCGCCATCATCGGGAAGTAGTGCGGATAGAGTTCATACTTCAAGTAGAACACCTTCGGGAACCCCGTACCCGTAAAGCAGTCCTCCTGCCAGGCGCCGTCCGGCCCCTGCGTCGATAGCAGCCACTCGATGCCTTTTCGAACGGGCGTGCTGTCGGCTCGACCGGCGCTAATGAGAGCAAGTAACGCCCACGCGGTTTGCGATGCCGTCGGTTCACCCTGGCCTGCCAAGGTCGGGTCGTCGTAGCTACGGCAGCTTTCGCCCCAGGCTCCGTTGGACTGTTGCATCTGCTCGAGCCAGGCCACGGCGCGCTGAACCATCGAATCGGCCATGTCGAAGCCGATCGATTCCAGGCCCGTGAGCACTTGCCAGGTTCCGTAGATGTAATTCACACCCCAGCGGCCGAACCAGGCGCCGCTTGATTCTTGCGTCTTACGCAGGCAGGCGATTGCCTTCTTGACCTGCGGATGCTCGGGGCTGTAACCGAACAGTCCCAGGGCTTCGAGCACGCGAGCGGTAATATCCGGACAACTCGGGTCGAGCATGGCGTTGTGATCGGCGAACGGCACCTTGGTGAGCACCTCGCGATCGATATCGCGATCGAACGCAGCCCAGCCGCCGTCGCGATTTTGCATGCCGAGCATCCAGCGCAGGCCGCGTTCGATGGGCAGACGCGACTGCGGAACCTCGCTTTGCCGATTCCTCGCGAGCGCAACCAACACCATCGACGTGTCGTCGACATCCGGATAAAAGCCGTTGCGGTACTCGAACACCCACCCTCCCGCTTCCAGGTCCGGCGACATGAGCGACCAGTCGCCGCGCCGCCGTACTTCGCGCTGGATGAGCCAATTCACACCGGACGTGATGGACGCTTCAGATGCCGGCACGCCGGCGATGGCCAAGGCGTTGAGCACCATCGCCGTGTCCCAGACCGGCGAGACGCACGGCTGCAGGCGAAGGGTGTCGTTGTCTTCGATCATCAGATCGTCGAGCTGCTTTAGCGCCCACAACATCTCGGGGTCGCTATCGCGCACGCCGAGACAGCGGAGTGCCACGACCGTGTAGATCATCGGCGGGAAGATGGCGCCCAGGCCGTCACTGTCGAGGAACCGCTCCCGCATCCACTTGGCTGCTTTGTCAAGCGCGTGGCGATGCACCGGACCCAGGTACGGCTCGACCTTCTTGTACAGCCAATCGACACCGAGGAAGAAGTTCGTCCAACTGAAAAGCCGGCGTGTCGGCCGAGTCGGCCAGCGCGGCGTTTCGGGAGCTTCGACGAAGAGCTCGGCGATGCCCTTCTCACGCGGCAAGTGTCGAACGGGTTTGTGCGCGGAAAAGATGCTCAGCGGCACAACGATTGTCCGCGTCCAACTCGACATCGCATACAGGTTGACGTAGAACCACGCCGGCAACAGCATCAGTTCCGGCGGTACCGACGCACAATTCTCGTAAGGGAACTCGCCGAGCAGGGCGAGATAGAACTTCGTGAATGTGTTGCAGCCGATGGCGCCGCCGGCGCGAAGAATGACCTCTCGAGCCTTGCGCATATACGCGGCGTCGGGATGATGCCCCGTCAATTTCAGGGCAAAGTATGCTTTCACCGACACGCTGAGGTCAGCGGGCCCGCCCGGGTAGTTCGCCCAGCCGCCGTCCGGCAGCTGCTGATTCAGCAGGTATCGCGCTGCTTTCTTGAGGCGCGGCTCGTCCTCGCGGCCGAGGAACGCCATCAACAGGACGAATTCCGATTCGAGGATGGTATCGCCCCGGAGTTCGCCGACCCAGTGACCGTCCGGACGCTGCAAAGTCAACAAGCTGTTGCGAGCATGTTCGATGCTGCGCTGGAGAGGAGTGGCCGGCGATGCTTCGGAGCGCCGTCCTGCGGCGACTGGCCGCGTGGCCTGGGAGGTGGTGACACCGTTCACGGATATCCTTTCCAACAACGGTTGACTCGGGCCGCGCGAACCGCGCTAGATCGCAGGCGGGCGTACTTTAACCGGCTAAGTCAAGGTCTGGCAAGGCGAATCGAAGAAACAATGTGCGTATGCTGCGTTCGCGTATCGAGCAAGCGCGGCAATGGCTGGTCGAAAGGCACGCTGCCTTGATGTGAATCAAGATTGGCTGCCGCCGGCTTGTCCGCGTAGCGCTCGCTTGATGCGTTCGCGTGCCTCCGGTGAAAGGGTGTCTCCCTGCTGGCCGGGCAGATTGTCCTCCTCGCCGGCCTGAGATCCTGCGCGCTGAATCAGTCGTGACTGCCGGCGAAAGCGGCGACATAAATCGCAACCGAGTAAATGCAACCACAGCGCAAGGCGCTGCCTCCAATTCAAGGGAGTATCCAGTGACAGCGAAATGAGTTCGGCCGCGTGTTTGCACGGCGTCATACTTGCCTCCCGCCGGAAAGCGGGCCGAGTCCGTCACGATCCAGGCAGTGCCATAGTCGAAGTCGGGCCCGATGTAATAAAGTCCAGAGATTGTTGGCCGAAATTCCCAAGTCTTCACAGACCTTTGGCGCCGGAACCTGGTCGAGCAGACGTTGCGAGAGTACGCTCCGTAGACGATCCGGCAAGTTCATCAGACAGCGTTCGAACGCGCTCCAGAACTCTCGATGTTGCAGAACGGCCACCGGATCAGTGCCCCATCGCCCTGGCGGAGTTTTCCAGTGACCGCCGCGGTCATAGAGACTGTCGACCCAGTCGCTGTCGTCGCCGAGGTCCGACGCGGCCTGCACCCGTCCACCGCGTCGTAATCGATCGACCAGTTTGTTCTTGAGAATGCGAGTCAGCCACGTCCTCTCTGTTGATTGCCCCGCAAAGCGATCGACCGATTGCAGCGCAGCCAGCAGCGTTTCCTGCACGAGATCTTCGGCAAGTTCAACGCTGCCCAGGCGCGCTCGAGCGTAGCGAAAAAGGTAATCGCCGTGATCATCCACCCAGCGCTCCGGATCGGCCGCGGCCGGTTGCGGCGGCTCTCGGCCTTCACTCATGGGTATTCTCCGAACGGACGGGACCACCGGCCAACGCTTGGCGAACAGAGCCATCTCTATTCTGAACATGGCTTGCGCTCTTCAAACTCGCATCAATCCGAAAACCTTGGCGTAAATGCCGGGCAGTTCAATGAGCGAAGGCGGCCGGCGCGGCCCGGCGTTGTGGTAGAGAGCGAGCAGCGTCACATCATCATCCGCTTCTTGGCCCTCGCGATACCGGCCCACCGCCTCCAACAGTTTTCGCCCGAAAACACCCGGCCTGTCCGGCGTCAACTCGGACGCTAATCCCAATAGACCTTTTTCTCCGAGAATGCGGCCCTGGCGGTCCCTAGCTTCGATCAAGGCGTCCGTATAGATCAATGCCAGATCGCCTTTGCCTAAATCTACTCGAAACTGACTGTAGCCCGAAGATGCGTCGATACCCAACGGCAGGTCCATGGCCGTTGCACCCTCGCCAGTCAAAAGACGCCATTTTTGCTCGCTCGCACGATACCACAAGGGCCGCGGATGACCGGCATTGCAGATCGTCAGTGAATCGCCAGTCGTCAAATAAGTAGCGGCAACCGCCGTGGCGAACCGACCCTGTCCCGATATACGCGTGAACTCTCTGTTCAATGCACCGACGAGTCGAGTTTGGTTCTTGCGATTGATGTTGCGCCGCATCAGATCGCGGAGCGACTTGGCCACTTCAGCAACCGCTTCACCATGACCGCTAACATCCGCGACCAGGATACGCGTGATCACGCCGCCCCCGCATAAGGAGACGTAGTGAACGTCACCGCCATGCGCTTCGCCGCGGTGTGGCTGGCTGTATACCCAGACATCCAGACCGGGCGTGTTTACCTCGTGCTCGGTGCCCTGATTTCCCTGCCAAATCTCCATGCAATGCAAGGCATGCGCTTCGGCCTCGACGCTCATGTCGCCACCTCCGATTTCAAATCAGTGCCGTTCAAAGTCCCGCGTACCAGTCGTACCCGCGTTCCGCCCAATAGTCTGCCGGCCGATCCTCGGTAAATCGGATCGACCCGATTCGTTTGAGATTCTTTATGCCGTACTTCACAGGAATTACTAACCGAAGAGGAGCTCCGTGATCGGAAGAGAGCGGTTCTCCGTTCATCTCGAAGCACAGAAGAGTCTGCGGATGCAGCGCACTCGCCGCGTCCAAACCGACATAATACGCTCGGTCGGGCGTCTCCAAGGCAACGTAGCTCCCTGCCAAGCGGAAGTGTTCGGCAACGTCCCGCAAACGGATGCCGGCCCAGGTTACGGGAGTGCTCCAGCCCTCGATGCACTTCAGCTCCGTGGTATGTTCGACGCGCGTCATTCGCTTGAGGACGTCCACGCCGACGCGCAACTCGCGCCCGGCACTACTGACTTGAATCTGTGCCGCCGTGCCCGGGGGCGGATTGTCCAGGCCGATCGAACCATTGACTCGCGGCTCTTCTGCCGCTTGCGCTGCAAACTCCGAGGCCGTGCTTTGTTGCCGGAATGCCGCGCGCGCCAATCCCTCGTTGAGTGTTAATACGCGCCGCAAGGGCCAGGGTATGCCTTCGTCCTCGGCAGTCGCGCCAAGCCAGGTTAATCCGAGCATGCCTGCGCCCGCGGCGATTGACCCTGTGAACAAGCTGCGTCTTGTCATTTGCCGCATTTGTACAACCGGATCGCGCGCTGCGGGACGGGTTTGCTCAGGCATGGAACGCCTCCTTCGATGTGAGCTCATAGCCGGTTATCATTGCACGAAAGTTATTCCAGCCAGCGCGGATCACTTGCGTAATGTGAATGAGGAAGAATACTACATATCCCAGGGTCAGAACAAAGTGCTCCAGACGCGCGAGGGGATATCCGCCTAATAAATATGTCAACCACGCAAGCTGAACCGGTTTGTAAATCGCAAGTCCGGTTACGACCGATGCAAGCCCCATCAAGACGACGCCAGTGTAGGCAATCTGCTGAGCCCCGTTGAATTTTCGGGCGGGCGGCGCGATTCGACTCAGATGAAGGTCATGCAGCAATACTTGCCAGGCTTCTCGCAGTGTGTGCCTGCCGGGAATGAGGTAACGCCATTCTCCGGAGAATATGGTGTATCCGACATAGATCACGCCATTTAAGATGAACAGCCACATCAGTGTAAAATGCCAGGCCATTCCTGCAGCCAACCGATGTCTCAGTTGCAACAGGTCATAGAAACTATCAGGAAAAAAATGAAAGAGTACGTGATTCCCCCAAGCGATCTCGTACACATCGTTCGCCCAATAAATCCGCAGGCCGCTCCAGATCATTCCAGCAAGCAAGGGAACATTGAGCCAGTGGCTCCAGCGAGTAACGCGTGCATGTTTGCTCTTCAGTACTTGCATGTTTCGACCTCTTGCGCGGGGACGCCGGCGGCGGCCGGGCGCCCCGCTGAGACTGGACCAACCAGTTATTTCTTTTCGCTTTTCATCTTGTCGTCGTCTTTCATCTTGTCGTCCTTCATCTTGCCGTCGCCCTTCATCTTGTCATCCTTCATTTTGTCGTCACCTTTCATCTTGTCGTCCTTCATCTTGCCGTCGCCCTTCATCTTGTCGTCTTTCATCTTGCTGTCTTGCATCTTGTCATTTGAAGGCGAGCTGTTGCTGCAGCCGACGATGCCGATTCCGAGTGCGACGGCAACAATCGACAATGAGACTACGCCGAGAATACGAGACATTGCTATCCCTCTCAAAAGGCCCGGACCGCCACTGTGCGCGAACGACCCGAGCGGACCAAACACTCCGCCTGTGCGCTCGATCACGCCAGGTAGATGCTTAGTCGCCCGAACCTTCAAATCCTTGCAGGGATTTCTCGGAAATATAGCGAAGCCATCGATTGAGATGCCGCCGAGGTGATGACTGTACGAAGCCAAATCACCAGATCGAAGTTCGAAATGGTTGCTCTGCAGTTACCGCTCAGTGCTTTCCGCGCGATCGCTCTTTTGAAGGCAATATCTCGAGACAAGTCGTCCACCATCCGGTCAGGACGGTCTCGACGAACTCCTCCGGCAGTCCTTCGCATCGCATTTCGCGGGCCAGGCCGACGTGGTCATAGACAACGGGAACGAATTCGACACGCAACTCCGGAACCGTCTCCAATATCGCATACCAGACGTTGGTCCGGCCGTCGTTTTCCGGCCGGCCCGGGACACCGACATTGACGAATTGCCTACCGCCGCTCAGCGCTCGCTGCCACTTGATGCCGGTGTGTGTCGTCAGGATCGCATCGGCCTCGAACGCAGTTGCGAGATAATCGAGAAAGTGCGTCGATGTTGTCGATTCCCAGAGAAACTCATTCATGCGCCGCGGACTGCCGTGGCAGAGCAACAGTCGATGAGGGCCGAGTTGGATGCGTCGTTGTAGTGGAAGCTCGCGCATCCAGGCGCGGTTTTCGTCGCTCGTGTTGCACAGCGTATAGTCGTAACTGATGCGCGCGAAATGGTTGTCGCGCGGATCGGTGTAGCCGCACTGGCAGTCTGCCAATCCGTTGCCGATCGAGTCGTCGTAATTGCCCCGGATACACAGCACTCCATTGTCGCGAAGCAACGGAAAAACGCGATCCGGATGCGGCCCGAAGGCACCCAGGTCGCCCAGGCAATAGATGGCATCGACACCGCGCGACCGGGCATCCGCAAGCGCCGCTTCGAGAGCGAGGTAATTGCTGTAGATGCCACCGAACACGGCGATTCGCTCAGGCGTCACGGTGCGCCTCCGACGGATTGGCGCAGATCGAGCCGTACTGATAGCACGTGAAGCAAGCGTGATGGCGGAGCGAATAAGGTCCGAGCGACTCGCGCAATGTCGAACCCAGCCGGGCGTCGGGTGCCTCGATCAAAATCGGACAAACGAAGACACCGCGGTCGGTAACGATGCGACTGTGATTGCAAATGAGCTGCGTCTGATCGAATCCGTCCATCATATCCGGCGTAACACACTCATCGGCGGAATAACCGCGGCGCCGACTCTCCTCCGCACCAAGCCGTAGCGTCGGCAGTATTTTCACCCGCGGGCGCAAATAGCCGCGCTGCTTGAGCACATCCACAAATCCGGCGAAGAGCCGGCCATCGTCATCGTCGTCGACAACGCGTGCCACGGTGATAATTGGCAGGAATCCATGGTCCAGTAATTGGCGGACGCCTCGCATGGCTCGCTCGAACGTCCCGTCTCCGCGAATCGGATCGTTCGTCTCTGCGCTGCAGCCGTCGATCGATACGCGGAATTCCAGGCTGAAGCGCGAGGCTGCTTGGGCTTGCGCCAGACGCAGCAACCATTCGTCTTTGAACACGGTTCCGTTCGTCAATACCGTTGCCGGTCCGTAGCTGAGCGTCAGCTCGAGAATGGCGACCATGTCTCGATGAAGAAATGGCTCGCCGCCGGTGAAGTAATACTCCTTGACGCCGAGCTCCACCGACTCGTCGAGATAGCGACGCACCGTTTCGAGATCGAGGAATCCAAACTCACGGTTGTGTGGCGAACAACTGATGAAGCAGTGGTGACAGGTGAGATTACAGAGCGTGCCGCTGACCTGAAACCACAAGTCGTCGAGATGAGAGAGTTCGATCGATGGAGCAGGCTGATCGAGCAGCGGCAGCAGTTTCGACATCGGTTACCGCCCCGCGTAGAGATCGAGGTCCGACCGGCCGGTTATCAGCGTGAAGACCTCTCGAATCTGCATGAAGCCGGCACGCAGCAGAAAGGCGGAATTGCGCCCGTAACTCTTGCTACCCAGGATGAAGTAATTCGGTTCCGGACAACGCAGCGTCGCGGCGCCTTGCGCCGGCACGGTCAGGCAATCACCACCGGCATGCTTCATCAAAGCGGCGGCCAATGCCATCGGTCCCATGGTCGCATAGCATTCATGCACTTGCAGTTCTCGATAGATCTGCTCGTTCGGTGAATAGCCGACATTGGCGATCAGGCGATCGCCTTCCCACTTCATCGGCTTGCCGTCCCGGCGGCCATGGACGACGAATGGACCGTCCTGGCCGCTGCATTCGACGGCGTCGATTAAGACTTGCGGATGAAACTCGACGCAGCCATCCGGGCGTGTGGCGAGCGAGTTGGCCCGCACGGCCAGGCGATCGCGCTCGCGCAGCGAGTCATTGACGACGCGCTTGATCGGCTGCATTCCGGGGCTGCGCGCGAGCCAGATCACCCAGGTCGACGGGTGTTTCTCGGCTAGCGTCGCCAGGTTGCTGACTGTCGTCGCAGCCGAGTAGCCGCCGCCGATAACGATCGTCGTCTTGTCCGCATAATGTGCCTGGCGGTCGCCCGGGATGTCTTCGAGTCCGTAGGCGATGAATCGCCGGCCGGCCGCTTCCCCGATGGCTAGGATGCCGCCGTCGCCCAGAAAGCGGTGCCGGCCATAGGTGCCGGTGCAATCTAAAACGACGTCCGCTTCCTCAAATCGTTCCTTGCCGTCGGCCGTTCGGAGCAAGAGGCGGAATGGCTGCTTGCCGCGGCGTTCATCGCCGGGATATTCCTCCTTCAGGAACCCGCTTCGTCCCACTTGCAGAACCTGCGTCTGCAATTGAATCCGCTCCCGAAGTTCTTGCGACGCGACGATCGGCTCGAGATACGCGGCCAGATGCTCCCGGCCGGTGAGCAGATCCGCATCCCCGGGCAGCTCAGCCGTGGAATCCGCAGCGCGAATGCACTTTCGCCCCAGAGGCGTCGAGTTCATCGCGAACGGGCTGAATAGCCGGACGTGGCCCCACTGGCGCAAGTACTCGCCCGCACGACCCGCTTCGTAAACCGTGAACGGGAGGCGAAGAGTTGCCGCGTAGAGAGCCGCTTCCAGACCGATCGGGCCTGCGCCGAGCACAGCAATCCGAGGCGGTTCCGTCCGGGCCATCGCGAATCTCCTCAGGACTGCGGCAGGGCAAGGCTCCGGGTGAGGAAAAGTGCACGCCCGAGACGCTAAGATGCCGGCGCCTCCGTGTCCGGATCGATCCCGAGCGCACGCAATCGCGCCGCCAACTGCTCGGCACGCTGCGTTGCGGCTTCCGATTTGGCTTGACTGGATGCTTCTCGCTCGTGAGCCTCGGCAACTTGCCGACGTGCTTCCTCTGTTTCGCGGCGGTAGCGAATCGCCTGTTCTGACGCGGCGGCAGCTTCTTGCAGAGCGCTTTGCCGTTCGCGCGCCGCCCGCTCGAACTCGTCGTTCAGCTCGAGAAATGTCAGGAATTTGGACCCGTCCGGCCGAAAAACAACCAGTTCCTCTCCGGAAAGGTCAAATCTGATTCCCAAGCGCGGACTGACGTAACCGTTGATCTGGCTCACCGGCCGCAATCGACCTTCGCTTCTCCTCCAGCCTTCCAGTCTCACAAAATCCGGGTCATAGATGTAATATTCTTCGACGCCATGCCGATCGTAAAACGCGAATTTACGATCCATCTCTTCCCTGCGATTGCCGGGGGACAGAACCTCGAAGACGACCTGCGGAGCTATTCCCGCCTCCTTCCACTGCATGTAGGAGCCACGGTACCCCTTGGGTCGGCCGAACACGACCAGGGCGTCCGGCGCCATCCGCTCTCCGGGATCGCCTTCTTGCGCGTACCAGAGCAGGTCGCCGGCGACAAATACGTTGGCGTCGTCGCGATACATGGCGTCCAGATTGCCCTGCAAGGTCACGATCCATCGAAACTGCAGGGTATTTTCCGCCATGGGCTGGCCGTCGCTGTCCGGATAGAGGATATCGTCCGGTGTCTGTTCTACCTTGGTCGCCATAGCGTTCACCGGCTTGTGTGACGATTGTCTTTCGGCCTTATTCTAGCTTGACTGCACCCTCCCGCTCTAGTCCAGGAGTTTGTGCAGGTGCAGATGAAATGGCCCGAGTTTTCCGCCATAGTTTCCCGCGGTAATGCCGAGCACACCCTCGCGACAGGCAGCGCGAACTCCCACGCGCGTCGCCGCTTCGACACTCCCCAAGTCGACACCGTCCAGCACGATTTCGTATACGGCGTTGGCGTCCGGCGGCAGAGATGTCTTCACCAATCCACGTAGAGTCGGGCAATACGCATCGTTCGTACTGGCTCGGAGTTTTTTATAGCGGCTGCCGACCTTGCTGCCGCTGCGCACCACTCCACCGGGAAAAGGCATGATCACTCCCGGCACCTTTTTCATCGCGTCGACGGCCATCTCGGCGGCCGCGAGGGCGGCCGCTTGCGTTGCTCCGATAATCAGGAAGTTGCCGCCGGCGACGCCTTTCACCGTTCCGAAAAAATCCTCGCACAGAAATTCGCCGTCCATCACCGGCAAGCGCCAATAACGCCTGCCCTCCAGCTTCTTGCTGATTTGAAAGGTGTCGCCGAAGAACCGCAACATGCCGCCGACGCGCAACGACTTCTCTTTTACAACCGGCAAGCCGTTGAAACAGGCCGTCGTCGGACAGGTGAGCACGCATTGTCCCACGCGATTGACGACCGCTTTCTGCAGCGCCTCGCGATTGAACGCGAATAGTAGCAGACTCACACCCGGCCGACCGTCCGGCGTCTCATCGGGAGTAAGCGTTCGCTCGACGCCCGCTTCCGCGTCGCAGCCGATGACTGATGCCGCATAGCCCGTTGTCACCTGAGCGGCGGTTTGCGCCCAGGCCGGCGTCGCGGCCGTCACGATCAGTCGGCACGCCGTCATGGGAAATGCTTCGGCGAAGGTATCCTCCACCGTCACGCCGTTGATGACAAGCACGTGACATCACTCCCATGAAAAACCAGCCGCCGAGCCGGTAGGTGCATGTCCTGCCGGTGCGGCGGCCGTTGCTTCGACCGGAATTTCGACACTCAAATGAATTTTGTAATACCTGGACGCGCCACCGCGGCGACCGGCAAATCGCCGAATTCGTATTTCTTCGGGCTCAAGTCTTCCTTCGAGTTGAGGGCTTGGTCCCAGGTGATGATTTGACCGGTGTATGTCGCCATGCGTCCCATGATCGCCAGCATCGTGCTTTTGGTCATCCATTCGCCATTGTTAATCGGATTGCCGGCGCGAATGCTCGCGAATAATTCATCGTGCTCGTTCTGATACATGTCGTCGCGATCCTTGCCGCTAACGATCCGTTTCGGAGTGGCGCCGGGCGAGCGATGCGTGATCGTGTGCTTCATCACGTCGCAGGTACCGGTTGTGCCCATGATGTAGTCGGTGACGTCGTTGACTGTTCCGTCCTGCTGACGGCAATAGCTGAACAGCTTCACGCCGTTGGCGTATTCGAAACAAACCGCATGGTGATCGAAGATGTGCCCGAATTCCGGAGCGATTCTGCTCTGTCGGCCGCCGTGTCCGAACGCCTTGACCGGCGGCTCGTCGTGCATGGCCCAGGCCATCTTGTCGAGGCTGTGGATGTGTTGCTCGACAATGTGATCGCCCGACAGCCAGGTGAAGTAAAGCCAATTGCGGATCTGCCATTCCATGTCCGACATGCCCGGCTTGCGATCTTTGTGCCACAATCCGTGCACGTTGTAGTTGGTGTGCATGGCGACGATTTCACCGATCTCCCCGCCGTGAACACGCTTCATCGTCTCACGCTTGCCGTGGTGATAACGCCAGCACAAGCCCGAGACGACGGCCAGATTCTTTTTCTTGGCTTCGCGGCACACTTCCATCACGGCGCGGACGCCGGGTGCGTCGACGGCCACTGGCTTTTCGCAAAAGATGTGCTTTCCGGCTTCGACGGCAGCCTTCAAATGAATCGGCCGAAAATGCGGCGGCGTGGCCAACAAGACGACGTCGACTCCACTGGCGAGCAGCCGTTGATAGGCATCGAAACCGGAAAAGCGAAACTCTTCTTTCACATCGATCTTGTTGAAAATGTCGCCGTCGGCCTTCAGATGGCCGAGGCTGGTTTCAATCTGATCGGGGAATATGTCGGCCATCGCAATCAGTCTGACGTTCGGATCGGCGTGCAAGGCTTGGGTCGCCGCGCCGGTCCCTCGTCCTCCGCAGCCGACCAGGCCGATCTTCAGCGTGTCGCTGCCAGCGGCATGAACGGCTGGGACAAAGCCGGATAAAACGGCAGCGCTTGCGGCACCGGCTGCCAGGAATTCACGGCGGGATGCGCCGGCTCGAGGTTGACGCGATGGGGTCACGAGGCTTCTCCTGAAAGTGCGTGCAGGCGGGATTCGGCGCGAAGCGTACTTCGTCACCAGTACCGGCCGATTGGATCAGTGTCAAGCAGTGTCGGGACGCTCGGTCGGTAGAGATTCCGAGCATCGCGAATTATTTTAGACAAATTCGGACACAGTTCTCCTCCTTAAGTCCGGGAGCGCACGAACTCATGGTCGAACCGGCCGGCGACCCGTTGGTCCAGGGCCTCGCCGATGGTCGCGAGGAAGCTTTCGCCGCGCTGTACGACCGCTTCGGGCCCGCACTGTTTCAGACCGCTCGCGTGATCTTGAGGAGCGGTCCGGATGCGGAGGATGCGGTGCAGGAAGTATTCATCGGACTGGTGCGTGCTCGAAAAGAATTGGCGCGAGTGCAGAACATGCGCGCCTATCTTTTCGCATCGCTCAGGCGAGCCGCGGCCCGGATTCGTGCATCGCACAAAAACGCGCAATCGCTGCCAGTCGATGATGTGCTGCAGGACAAGCGAGCCACGCAGAGTGATGCCGACCTGTCGATGCGCTTGCAGCGCGCTGTTCTAGCCCTTCCCGATGAACAGCGAGAACTGATCGCGTTAAAGCTCGACGGCGGCCTGACGTTCGCCGAGATCGCCTCGGTGCTCGCGATCAGCCCGAACACGGCCGCCAGCAGGTACCGTTATGCGCTGGAAAAACTCCGAACATCCCTTCAGAGATGAAGAAACCGCTCCGTTGCCGTCGGAACTCGCGGCCTTGCAGAACGAGTTAACCGCGCGCGGTCGGCCGGAAGTTCCACCGGGCTTGCGATCTCGGGTATTGGCCGTTGCGCATGACGAGTTGGCTCGGAACCGGACGAACCGACCGCGCGCGCGTTGGCGCGTCGCGGCAGGAATAGCGGCCGCTGCTCTGCTCTGCGCTAATCTTGCGCTCTCCTTGGAGGCGCGAAGCACCGCTCATCTTGCGAAGACGATCGATGGTGCTCGTGCCGCTGCACTGTCGGAGAAAATCACTCGTTTGAATCCTGACATCTCCGAAGTGGAAGCGCACCAAGTTGCCTTGCTGGCTCAAGGTGCGCCCCATTTTGTCCCGGCTCCGGCGGCTCGCGTGTCGCCTGCAACCGCTTTCGAGATCCTTCGAGGTGAAGAATGGGATACGCACTGATCTGGATCGAAGGCCTCCTCATGATGAGTCTGGCAGTTGCCGCGGCCACCGCTTGCGTCAGCCGTTGGTCCTGGCGACTGATTCAGTATCCGGTCATCTTTCTGTTCGCGATCGTCATTCTGACGCCGGGCTCGGCGGCCGCTTTCGCGGCTTGGATGATGAGGCAAAGAGGACTGGCGCTGCCGTTCGATTGGTTCTATTACACGACCTCCTGGATCGTCTTGTTGTTCGTGCTCACGACGGTCATCGTCGCTCGAGGGCTCCGAAGGTCCAGCGCAGACCATGCGCCGGCGGGCCGTGCCTGGTCGCCAGCCTGGCTGGCAGCCGCGGTGGTCGGAATGGGAGTGCTTCTCTCGATAACAATCACGAACATGGACTTGAGCGTGCAACTGCAGATGGCTCGGGCGCGCGAACAAATCGGCACGCTGCTGCAGTCGATCGCCGTGCCACCGGTGGCGGAACAAGACGACGCTGTTCCACTTTATCGAGTTGCCTTCGAGGCCATCTCGCCGCTGGACAGTCTGCCGCCTCGGCAAGCAGCGATTGTCAATGAGTGGCATCGTCGGGAATTCGACGCCTATTCCAACCCGCATCCCATCGATCGTTTACAGGGATTCGACTTCAAGGCGAAGGACTTGAAGGAATACCTGGCCGCTCAGGAAAAGGGTCTGGCGCTGTTTCGCCGCGCCGGGGCGAAGCCCGCCTGTCGACCCTATAAGAGCGACCCGTTCGATACGTTAGCGCTGAGCGACGACCCACCATTCGAGTTTCAAGTGCAGTTCGCAGCCCAACCGCTGGCTTTGGACGCCCGCGTCCGAGCCGCCGACGGCGAAATCGCAGACGCTCTCAACGATGTGTCGGCGTTGCTTGGATCGGCGAGGCAAGCCTATGCAGATATGCGTCGCACGGCTCCAAGTCACTACCCGGCCATTCTCGAAGAATTGGGTTTGCGGGCTCTGGAGGACGTGCTGCAATTGGCCCGGCCCGACCCGAAGCAACTCGGCGGCCTGGCGCTCGATGGCGATTACCCTTCCAGAAAAGAGATCGTACGCCGGGAGGCAGGCTTCGCAGCGCTCGGCTTGACAATCTACTCGCCCGAAGCCGCCGCCGAGTGGTACTGGAAGCTATCCAAGCACTCGTTCTCTCGCTCTCGAATTGGTCAGCCGACCCCGGCAGACTATCAGGCGCCCGCCTGGTTCGAAGCCACGCTGATGCCGGCCGGGCGCGTCGTCGTCGGCCCGGACTTGTTGGAATCCGTGCATCACGTCTTGCGCGACTGCGACGACGCGATTCGGTCGCACGAACCCGTCGAACCATACGAGCGTTGGCTGAATGACGATCGCACGCTTGAAAAGCAATCATCCAGCTTGCATTACATCGTGTTCAAATTGCCATTTTATAACAATCTGCGCGAGATTCGCGACGCGGTCACGCGGCGACGATTGGCGCAAATCGCAGTTGCGATGATCGGCTTCAGGGCAAAGAACGGAAAGTACCCGGATAAGCTGGCAGACCTCGTCCCCGCGTCGCTCGGTCGTCTTCCGGTGGACCCTTGGGACGAAGGCACGTTCTATTGGCGGCATAACGACAAGGAACGGCTACTCTACACCCGGCGCAACGGGACAGACGAACTGCACCTCGCGCGCGACGATGCCCAATACCGGCGCGACGTCGTGTTCCGGCTTCCGGAGTGAAGCGCCACTAACCACTGCAGCTAGACGACGCTTCGTTCCTTCATGCCGACTGCCTTTCGTACCAACGCCATGGTCGCCTGCGCTTCGGCGCGGGCGCGCTGAGCTCCCTCCTTCAGCACCCCCTCGACGTATTCAAGGTTGGCTGCCAGCTCCTTGCGGCGTTCGCGGGCCGGTCCGAAGAAGCCGTTGATCTTTTCCAAGAGCAGTTTCTTGGCTTCACCGTAACCCATGCCGCCCGCTCGATAGCGCGCCGCCAATGCGGCCTTCTCTTCCTCGTTGGCGAACAGGCTGTAGAGCGCGAAGACATTACATTTGGTCGGGTCCTTCGGCGCTTCGACGGCCGTGCTGTCGGTCTGGATCGCCATCACCACTTTCTGGAGTGGTTTTCCCTCTGCAAAGATGTCGATCGTGTTGCCGTACGATTTGCTCATCTTTTGGCCGTCGGTGCCGAGCACCTTGGATTCCTTATCGAGGCGCACGTCGGGAATCGGAAAAACCTGGCCGAAGCGATGATTGAAGCGGGCCGCCATATCCTGCGTCATTTCCAGGTGCTGCACCTGGTCTTTACCCACCGGTACCAGGTTTGAACGGTAGATCAGAATGTCTGACGCCATCAGTACGGGATAAGTGAACAGGCCCACACTGGCGTCGATGCCTTTTTCGACCTTCTCCTTGTACGAGACGGCGCGTTCGAGGAGGCCCATGTTGGTTACGGTGGACAGAATCCAAGTCAATTCGCATACTTCGGGCACGTCGGATTGTCGGAAGAACACCGCCTTGGCCGGGTCCAGGCCAAGTGCCAGGTAGTCGAGCGCGACGTCGAGCGTGTACTGACGAAGTACGGCTGGATCGTGGACCGTCGTCAGGGCGTGGTAGTCCGCAATGAAGTAAAAGCTCGGCGCCTCATCTTGCAGTGCGATGTGTTGGCGGACCGCGCCGAAGTAATTGCCCAGGTGAAGTTTACCGGACGGCTGCACCCCGCTTAGAATTCGCCCGGTCTTCGGCTGCGTCATGAGCTCATCCCCCTGCAGAAGAAGCAATTGCACTATACCCGGACATTTCTACCGGGTACCTTGTTCGCTGCAAAGGGACGAGGCGTTCCCATGACAGACCGTGTCACGGAAGTCCTGATCGCCGCACTCAAGCAAGCTCTTGCCGATCCATCGGCCGAGTGGCGGCTATACAAGAGCGGAAAGCTCGACGGCCTTTTTCCCGGTCGCGGGGGATTCGGCGGCGATGCCGCCGTGCGCGCTATTACACAAGGATTGTTCGAGGTCACGCGCACGGAAGCGAAGGGCAAAACCGTCATCGAGTGGGTTCGCCTGACCCCGCACGGAATTGAATTTCTCAACGAATGCGAATCCCCGGCGCGAGCGCTGCACAGCCTGCGCGACGCGCTGCGCGCCAATCAGCAGGCCGTGCCCCTTTGGCTGGCGGACATGCGTGCTACGCTGCGTGCTCTCGACGACCGCCTGGCCACCGACGCGCAGAAATGGCAGCAGCGTCTCGATGCAATGGCTCGTCGCGTGGAGGACACTCTGCGCCGCCTCGACTCCGCTGCACCACCTCCGGAAATAACGCGGGCGTTTCCCTGGGCGACCGATGCACTGGCTTATCTCGATAAGCGAAGGGGTGGGGGCGCAAACGGCGACTGCCCCCTGCCGGAATTGTTCGGCGCGCTGGCACGCTCACACACAGGCCTGTCGGTTGGCGCTTTCCACGAGGGCTTGCGGCGTCTACGTGAGCGGCGTGCACTGCGTTTAATACCGGCGCGTGCCAGCAGCGATCTATCGCAGCCCGAATTTGCCCTGCTCGACGGCGGCGCCGTTCTGTATTACGCCGCTCTCTGAGGCGGACGACGTTGCGAGGCTCGGCCGAGACATCGGTCGAAGGTCCGCAGCGCAGCAAACATCAACAAACCCGACGTAACGGAATAAAAGACTATCCAGGTTGTCGCGCCGGTTCCGACCAGCCCTTCATAGCGTGACATGCGAATCGAGTAGAACGAGAATCCCAACAGCCCGCGCGGCGCGGACGCCGTGAAGCCGGGCCCGAACAACGGGCTCGCCATCGCCAAAAAGTATGTGACCGGGCTGCGTGGGATTGCGCCAACGATGACCAGAACGGAGCCTGCCGACAGGACCGCGGTGGTTCCTGCCGTGTAGAGTGTGGCCCGGCCGATACGCGGGATCCAGGTGGC
>Ga0326727_10011902_pt1 | contig 20015 bp, 20 predicted proteins | sample MB2enrmetagenome_FD_207643 | JGI IMG/M metagenome (GOLD analysis project Ga0326727, IMG submission 207643) | Lab enriched peat soil microbial communities from McLean, Ithaca, NY, United States - MB29MY | ecosystem: Environmental > Terrestrial > Soil > Wetlands > Peat | place: USA: New York...
AAGAACGCAGCAGCATACTGAAATGTCAGGAACGGACGCCTGTTTGCAAATGACATGGCTGAAACACGACTTGCCAGGGATGGCCAAAAGGGATAAAGTCTCCAGGATGAGTACGATCACTGCCATTTTGGAAGCTGACGTTGACGGGACACTGCACCTGCCCGTGCCGCAGAATTTGCGGCGTGGGAAGGTGAAGGTCGTCGCCACGCTGGAATCCGACTCGGAAGCGGCCATGCCAGGCGGGAAGGCGAAACCGGGAACGCCACTGGAGGCACTGAAGGAATTGCGGAAGCTGGGCGGGCTGCGTCATGTGATTCCCGATCCGGTGGCTTGGCAGCGCGAGGAACGCAAGGAACGCCCCCTGCCGGGCAGGGACTGAACGATGCTTCTGGACAGCAACATCCTCATCTATGGCGCAAACGGCGAAGATGCCGCCTTGGACGCGATTCTGGATCGCACTGATCTGGCCGCAGCGAGCGTGACGCGGATCGAGACGCTTGGTTTTCACCGCCTTTCCGAAATCGAGCTGGCCTGGCTCGAAACCACTTTCGAGCGGATGAAGATTCTAACCTTGGATGACGCGGTTGCCGCGCGTGCGATTGCGTTGCGCCAGAAACGCAAGATGGGTCTTGCCGACGCGATCATCGCCGCCACCGCCCTCGTGCATGATCTGCCGCTGGTGACGCGGAACGCGGATGATTTCGAGGACGTCACCGGCCTGCGCGTCGTCAACCCGTTTGCCTCCACCCCATGATGTTTCGAGCCTCAACGCCGTTTTGTCTTCCCTGGGCTTGAAAGTGCGTTTTACCCGGGCTTGAGACATGCGGATGAAACGGGTCTGGTGGAACTGCTGCATTGAAATGGATGCGGCGGCGAAACAATTCCTGAAAGAACGTACCAGGCATTCCCACTGACGTGGCCTTCGACATTCCCAAGCAGATTGCAAGACAGCGGGCAAAGCAGGCGGAAATGACTTGCAACCGGATGGCAAAGAGTCCAAGTTACTGACATGCAATTGACTTTGCCCGAATCTGTCGAAGCCATGTTATCGCCCCAGGCGGCGGCCCTGCATCTGGCGATTGGGCTGTTTGTGGCCGAAGAAGTCACGCTGGGACAGGCTGGGGAGATCGCGGGAATCTCACAGACGGCTTTCCTGAAGGAATTGGGCGTGCGCCGCATTCCGACTCACTACGGTCTGGACGAATTGGAAGAAGACCTTCGCATTGTTGAGTCGTTCGACGGCCAATGATTGTCGTTTCCGACACATCGCCGTTGACCGCTCTGTTGACCGTGGGACAAAGCGATTTGTTGGCGCAGATTTTTGGAGAGGTTTTTATACCGGCGGCGGTCCAGAGGGAATTGCTGCGGGCTCATGCCATCTTGCCCGGCTGGCTCAAAGTCCAACCGGTTCGCGACCGGGCCAAAGTCCAGACTTATGCGCAGAAGGTGGATTTGGGCGAAGCCGAAGCCATCGCCCTGGCCGAAGAATTGCAGGCGGATTTTCTGCTCATGGACGAACGCAAAGGCCGGCGTTTGGCTCAGGCGCGGCATTTGCGGGTCATCGGTCTTTTAGGCGTCATCCCGACGGGATTGAACCCCGGGTTGACGCTCCGAGAGTGTAGCGCGACTCTTCGCTTATCTCCGCGAAGTGAACGTTCTTCGTGCCTGTATCGACGAACAGTCGGTTAGCGCATTCAGGGCGCTGACAGTATCCACCTGAATCCGCAAACAGCCTCAACGTGGTGTGCCGGTCGGGATTGGCTTGGCCGCGATAGCAAGGCATAATGTTGTCCAGTATTTCACGCCTTCGCGTAAACTTTCGCGCCTTTTTCCACGAACTCCTTCGACTTTTCTTCGATCCCCTTCTTCAGCGCCTCTTCCTCGTCGATGCCTTGTTCGGCGGCGTATTTGCGGACGTCTTCGGTGATCTTCATGGAACAGAAGTGCGGGCCGCCAGCACGAGGTGTTCCTTGGGAGTGACGTAGGCAGAGCATCGTGCAGCCATACCAGCCGATTATCGCAGCGCTGATGCCGCTAGTGATGTTTTCGTAGCCGGGCGCGATGTTGCCCATCGCTGTAATCAAGCTCAGCAACGAATCGTTCCGACTCTTCATTTTATCCACCGCCTCAGGTTGCCATTGGCGACTAAATAAACAAGGCTGGAAAAAGGCTTCCGCCGTCGTCGAAGCGGTTTTGGCGGGACAAGACGGCGAGACAAGACGGCAAGACAAGTCCGCCTTCATCCAATTTCGGCGAGACAAGTCCGCCTTCGTAAGACTACGGCGAGACAAGCCCACTCCGCTCCATTCCAGCGCCGCCAGTTGTCAACGCTTGTCGGGCGCAGGTCTTAAACTCGCCGTTGCCAACAATTGCGTTTCAGGGTATATTCTTTGCGCATGAGTACGGTTGATGAAATCAAAACGGCGATCCAGATGCTTTCGCTTGAAGAACGCGCTGAAATCACCGCTGAACTCTGCGGTTGGACCGATGACGATTGGGACCGCCAAATGAAAGCCGACGGCGCGGCGGGCAAATTCGACTCCCTCAACCGCGAGGCCGATTCCGCCCACGCCGCCGGCGAAACGCGTCCCCTCAACGACATTCTGCGAGAGCCGTGACCATCCCCAGCCGTGGCACAACTGAATTCTGGCGGCTTTATCGTGAGTTGCCGGCCGCAGTAAGGCTGGTGGCACAGAAAAATTATCGCCTCTGGACCGCGAATGCTTTTCACCCCTCGCTACACTTCAAACCCATTCGCAGACCCAACTGGTCGGCGCGTGTGGGCGATCACTACCGCGCCGTTGGCAAGTTCTCCGGCGGCGACTTCCTTTGGGAATGGATCGGTACGCATGAGTCCTACAACAAGCGTTTTTGATTGATTGAGAAAGGGGTGCATCCGAACACTGTTGCCATTCGATGGAACAAGGCCCTCACCCGGCCTGCGGCCACCCTCTCCCCGCTTCGCGGGGCGAGGGAATCGGCAGATCGTTTGGTGGCAGTGTCAAGATGCGCCCTATTTGGAATGCTTGATTGAGAAAGGGTTGCCAAAAACCGGGGTGGTGAATAATGTGTGGAGAATGTCCAATAAGTTTTAAGTGATGTTGCGCGCGAATCGGAGTCTGCTCATCCCGCCATGATTGATTCAACCATTCCCGAAACCAGCGCCGCCGTCGCCGATCCGAAGAAGTCCCGGCGCAAAACTTCCGCCACCGCCGGCACTCCCAAAGTTGACCGCCTCCCGCCCCATTCCATCGAGGCCGAACAAGGCGTCCTTGGCTGCGTTCTCCTCTCGCCCCACGATTGCATGGGCGAATGCATCGAAAAGCTAAAATCCGGCCCGGACATTTTTTACGATCTCCGCCACCAGACCCTCTTCCAGACTCTGACGGAGATGTACGACGAGAAGCAGGCCATTGACCTCATCACCTTGCAGCAGCGCCTGAAAAACATCCAACAGCTTGAGAATGTCGGCGGTCTGGCTTATTTGTCGTCCCTGCCCGACGCCGTCCCTTCAGCGGCCAATCTGGAGTACTACCTGGACATCGTTCTGGAGAAATACTTGCTTCGCAAGATGATCCAAACCTGCACCGGCATCGTCGGGCGCGTGTTCGATTACGAAGGACAGGTGGATGCGTTGCTCGACGAAGTCGAACGCGACATTTTGCGCATCAGCGAGGAGCGGGTCACGGGCGCCAGTTTGACCATCAAGGAACTGGTCAACAAAGCCATTTCAAAAATCGAGGAGTATCACCAAAACCATGGCATGCTCACCGGCATTTCCACCGGCTTTGCCGATTTCGATAAAATGACCACCGGTTTGCATGCCGGTGAAATGATCGTCATTGCCGCGCGCCCGTCCGTCGGCAAGACTTCCCTGGCCATGAACATCGCCGAACACGTCAGCCTGGAGTTGAAGGTGCCGGTGGGCGTGTTCAGCCTGGAAATGACCGCCGACCAACTGGTCCTGCGCATGCTCTGCTCCCGTTCCCGGGTCAACTTGCGCAACATTCGGGAGGGCTTCCTGGCCGAACGGGACTTTCCCAAACTGACCGGCGCCGCTGGCAAGCTGGCCGGCGCTCCGCTGTTCATTGACGACAGCTCCGCGCTCTCCATTTTACAGTTGCGGGCCAAGGCGCGCCGGATGTGGCAGCAGTATGGCATCAAACTATTTGTCATTGACTACCTGCAGTTGCTCAATTCTACTTCGCGGCGGGCGGAGAACCGGCAACAGGAGATCGCTGAGATCTCCGGCGGCCTCAAGTCCCTGGCCAAGGAACTGAGCGTCCCGATCATTGTCCTGAGCCAGCTCAATCGTGAACTGGAAAAACGCGGCTCGGACGCGCGTCCGCGCCTGTCGGATTTGCGCGAGTCGGGGGCCATCGAGCAGGACGCGGATTTGGTGGGTTTGTTGTATCGTGAGACAAAAAATAAAGACGGAGAGGACGAGACGAATGAAGTGGAGCAAGAGGCCATTCCTGTGAAACTGCTTATTGCCAAACAACGCAACGGCCCCACCGGGGACGTTGATCTGACTTTCCTGAGGAGTTACACCCGCTTCGAGAGCGCGGCCAAAGTCAGTCCGGAGGATGCCGACAGCTAAAAGATGAAAACCCTCCTTCGTCTTGCGCTGCTCATGCCGGCGGTTCTGCTCTTGGGTCTCTCCGCCGCTCAAGGCCAGCAGGCCTACGCTCCCCGCGTCCATAACATTTTGATCCGCCACATCGGCCCCCCCGCGGTCAGCGACGAGTTCATCCGCGCCAACATTCGCACCAAGGTGGGCGAACCTTTCGCCCGCCCGACCGTCGATGAAGACATCAAGAATCTCTACGCCACCGGTTATTTCTTTAAAATCCAAGTCGGCGAAGAAACCACGCCCGACGGGATGAACTTGACTTATGCCGTGCAGAGCAAGCCGATCCTGACCGACATCAAGATCGTCGGGAACAAAAAGATGAGTCTCAAGAAACTCCGGAAGAAGATCACCTCAAAGGTCGGCCAGCCCCTGGACGAGCGGAAGCTTTTCGAGGACGCCCAGGAAATGCAGAAGGTCTATGAGAAAGCCGGTTACCAGAAAACCACCGTCGTCGTCCAGCCGCCGGTCATCGATGAATTGGCCGGACGCGGCTCGGTCACTTTTCTGGTTCACGAAACCCCCAAGGTCAGAATCAAGGACGTCATCTTTGTCAATGCCCCCGCCTTTACCCAGAAGCAATTGCGCAAAGCCATCAAAACCCGCCGCCATTGGATGTTTTCGTGGCTGACCGGCTCCGGTGTTTTGAAAGAGGACGACTTTGCCGACGACAAAGACACCCTGGTCGAATTCTACCAGAACGACGGTTACATCGATTTTGCCATCCAGGACATCAAGTTCGATTACCTCACCCCAAACCGCATGGTCATCCGTTTCATTGTCTCGGAAGGCCGTCAATACAAAGTCGGCGCTCTCGATGTCAAAGGCAACACCCTGTTCTCGACCAATGATTTTCTCAAGGGCGTCGTGGTCGGCAAAACGCGCATGAAGCTGGAACTGACCCCCGGCAAAATCTTCAAACCGGCGGCGTTTACCAGGGACACGGACACCCTGCGGGACTTGTACGGCTCCCGCGGCTATTTGGACCGCGATCAAGGCGGCACGACCGTCATCACCGCCACGCGGACCCCCAATCCGACCACCGGCACCATTGACATCTCCTACGATCTTGAAGAAGGCGAGAAATGTTACATCGAGAAAATCGACATCAAAGGCAACACAAGAACCAAGGACCGCGTTCTGCGCCGCGAACTGGCCGTTTATCCGGGGGAGGTCTATGACATGGTCCGCGTCAAAATCAGCAAATCGCGCCTGGACCAACTTGGCTATTTCGCAAAAGTGGACACCGAGGCGCAAGACACCGATGTGCCCAATCGCAAAGACCTGGTCATTGGCGTCGAGGAGAAAAGCACGGGCAATATCACTGTCGGGGCCGGTTTCAGCTCGGTGGAGAGCCTGGTCGGGTTCATCGAGCTGAAGCAGGGCGATTTTGATTTGTTCAATCCGCCCACCTTTACCGGGGCCGGACAAAAATTCCAGATCCGGGCCTCCATCGGCACCGAGTTGCAGGATTACGAGATCTCCTTCACCGAGCCGTGGTTCCTTGGCAAACGGCTCATCTTCAATGTGGACCTATTTCACAGAGACATCTACTACGCCAGTTTGAACAACCAGTATGACGAAACTTTCGATGGCGGCACCGTCAGCCTGACCAAGGCCCTCGGCGGCCTGGTGGGTTTGGACCCGCAGGTCCTCCGCGGCACCGTCAGCTATACCCTTGAAGACGCCCACGTTTCCATTAATTCGGGTTTCGCGACCAATGCCACCACCAATTATTACGCCGCGCCCGGCGGCCTTTATGAAAACGGCTCGGTCATTCCGCAAAACATTTCCACCAACATTTACGATCAGCACGGCACGTATTTCATTTCCAAAGTGGGCCTCTCCCTCGCTTACGATACCCGCAACAGTCTGACTCTGCCCGATCACGGACAGCGCACCGAGGTTTCCTCCCAGGTTGCCACGTCGCCCGGCGACACGGATTTTTACAAACTGGAACTCAGGAGCAGTTGGTATTTCAGGGGCTTCGGCAGCAACCAGGTGCTGGAACTGGGCGCACGCACCGGCGTGGTGGATGCCTATGGGGACACCGCCCAGGTGCCCATTTTTGAACGCTGGTTTTTGGGCGGCCTCTACAATTTGCGCGGCTATAAATACCAGACCGTCGGCCCCGAGGACGCATTCGGCGAGCCGCTGGGCGGCGATACTTACCTCTACGCCGTGGCGGAGTACAGCATCCCGGTCGTCAAAATGGTCCGGCTTGCCTGGTTCTATGATGCGGGCAACGTTTTCCCCGACCCTTACAGCTTTACTCCCGGCCCCGGCCGCCGGTTCATCACCGACGACATCGGCATGGGCCTGCGCATTGCGTTGCCCATTGGCGGAGGCGTTCCTTTGCGGCTGGACTATGGCATCCCGATCCAGCATGATCCGAACCTCGGCAGCAGTGGCCGCATCCAAATCGGTGTCGGTTACACGCACGACCTTTAATAGCTTATGAAAAAAATACTTCCATTGATGGCGGTCGCAGCGGCCGCCTTCGGCTTGGGCTCGATCTGGTCGCCCGCCAACCCCGGCGTTCCCGCCGAGCAAAAAATTGCCACCGTCGATCTTGCCAAGGTCTTCGAAAAATACTACAAAACCGTCCGCTCCACCCTGGCCCTCAAGCAAGAGGCTTCCGACATGCAAAAAGAGCGCAAAGACATGGTCGATGCCGAACAAAAAGAGGAAAGCGAATGGCAAAAGTTAATTGACAAAGCCGAGGACCAGGCTCTTTCCCCCGAGGAGCGCGCCAGGAGCAAAACAGCCGCCACGGAGAAATTGCGCGAAGTCAAGAGCGCCGGACAGACCATCCAGGAATACGACCGCGCCAGCACCGCCAGGCTCCGGGAAAAGGAACGCCAGCGCCGCGATGACATCGTCAAGGAGATTCGCAGCGTGCTGGATGCGGACGCCAAAGCCGGCGGTTACACCCTCGTGTTGGACGTCTCCGGCGAAAGCGCCAACATGGCGCCGATCATCCTCTTTTCCAGCGGCGTCAATGATTTGACTGACAGCTTGATCCAGGAACTCAATGCCGGCGCGCCTCCGATGCCTGCGGATGACAAGGAGGCAAAGGATGCAAAGAGGGCCAAGTAGCGCCATTATTGCATGGTGAATAAAAACGAAAATTTGCCGGAGTTCAACCGCCGAATCTTTCTTAAAAACACTTCGCTGGCCACCGTCATGGCCATGATGGGCGGGGTGGAACTTCGCGCCGGGGACGCCCCCAAGCCCGCGGCTTCCACCGAGCCTCCCCTCACCAAGATTCCCATCGGGCCGACTGTCAAATACGGGGTCATCGGACTGGGCGCGCGGGGCCGGGAGGTTCTTAGAGATTTGGCGCTGCTTCCCAATGCCCCGGTGGCCGCCATTTGCGACAACTATCCCCCTTCGCTCCGCCGGGCCGGCAACCAGGACGCCCCCAAGGCGGAAAGATTCGGCGATTACCAACAACTTCTGGCCAGCCGGGAGGTCCAGGCGGTGGTCATCGCCACGCCGACCCCCGATCATCGCGAAATGGCGCTGGCGGCCTTGCAGGCGGGCAAGCACGTTTATTGCGAGGCGCCTCTGGCCAATGCGATCCAGGATGCCAAAGCCATCGCCGCCGCGGCGCGGGATTCCATCAAACTGGTCTTCCAGGCCGGATTGCAGGAACGGTCGCATCCGCAGCGGCAATTTCTTTTGCCCTTCATTCGCGCCGGCGCGCTCGGGGCAACCGTTCTGGCGCGCGCCCAGTCTCACAGGAACAACAGTTGGGTGAGCGCCTCGTCCAATCCCGAACACGAAAAGGCCCTCAATTGGCGATTGCGCCAAAAAACCAGCGCCGGCCTGATGGGCGAAGTGGGCATCCACCCCATCGACGCCGTTTCGTGGTTCCTCAAGGCGCGCCCCGCCGCCATCACGGGCTTTGGTTCGCTGCTGCGCTGGAGGGACGGGCGGGATGTCGCCGATACCGTTCAGGGGGTTTTTGAGTATCCGGCGGGCATTCGCCTGTTGTATGACGCCACGCTCTGCAACTCGTTCGACAAGGAATACGAAATGTACTACGGAACCGAATCGGCCATCATGGTGCGCGACGCCAAAGCGTGGCTGTTCAAGGAAGTCGGCTCCGAACAATTGGGCTGGGAAGTTTATGCGCGAAAGGATGATTTTTACACCGAGACGGGCATCGCCCTGGTGGCCAACGCGACCAAGCAGGCCGCCATCGGCACGGCTGCCACGGCCGGAAACACGACGCCGTTCACCCCGCTCTATTATGCCCTGGAGGCATTCACGGCCAACGTCGGGCAGCTCGACAGGGCGGTCAAAGATTTTATTGACAGTTTTGGGGACGGCGATCCCGATGCCCTGGCCGGGAGCCTCAAGGCTTTGAAGCCCTATGCCCCCGCCGCCAATTGGCGGGACGGCCTGGACGCAACCGTTTTGGCCATCAAAGCCAATGAAGCCGTCGTGCGACAACAAAAGATCACCCTGGAAAACGAATGGTTTGACTTGTGAAAATCCGCCCGCTCAGTGTTAAACATGGAACCCGGCAATTATCAGCCGGTCTTGCCGCCCTTGTGTTCATCCTTGGCCCCCTCATGCCGGCCGGCGCGCAAACGCGCTATTATTCTCAACCGCTCGGCACTTCCGTGAAGGTTGACGGAACGTCCACCGCGCACGATTGGGAGATGGAAGGAAAGATTATCGGCGGGTATATTGAATTCGGCCCTGGCGTGAAACTGGACGCGGCGCAAACCGCCATCCCGGGTCTCAACGATGGCAAGGTGCCGGTCAAGGTCCATTCCTTGATTCCCGTCACCTCCATTCACGCCAAAGTCGAGCATATGCCGGACGTCATGGATCATCTCATGCAGGAGCACTTGAAGGCGGATCAATTCGGCAGAATTGAGTACAGCCTGACGGCGATGACCTTCAAAGGCCCCCACGACCCGGGCAAGCCTTTCGCGTTCGACACCACGGGGAATCTGTCCATCGCCGGGGTGACCAACAAGGTGAGTTTCCCGGTGACCATTGAAGTGTTGGACGCCGGGAAGATCAAAGTCAGCGCCGCCGTGCCTTTGAAGATGACAGCCTTCCATGTCGATCCGCCGGCGCCGAACATCGGCCTGGGATTGATGCGCTGCGGCGACGACATTAAGATTATAATCGACTGGACCTTGAAAGAAAGGACTCAGGGGCGCTGAACCCGGTTCCGCGCCTCTTGTTGCGAACCATGATTTCATGAACACGCCGCCGGCAAACTGGAATGCAAAGGCCAAGCAGGTGTTGAACACGCACCTGTGGCTGATCCTCTCGTTGGTGGCGAATTTCTTTCTGGTCATCTTTTTGTATATTGCCACGGAGACGCTGGAGGTGCCGACCGTCCCCCCGTCAACGGCGGACATGGGGCTGTTGATCAAGACCAATGTTGTGGTGCGCCACGAGAATTTCACCTGGGACCAGGTCGAGTCCACCAATTACGTCACCTTCATCAGGAATCTCCACGCGGTGGGGTGTCCCGACCAAACGATTCGGGATATCATCATCTCCGAGGTGGACCGGTTGTACGCACGGCGGCGGTTGGACGAGGTGGCTTATCCCAATTATCAATGGTGGCGTTCGGAACCCGACGCCTCGGTGGTCCAGGCCGCCACCGCAAAACTCGAAGCCCTGGAAACAGAGCGCCGGGGCGTGTTGACTTCACTTTTGGGCCCGGGCTGGGATGCGCAAAACAACGAACTGATCGCGGCGGACGGCGGCATTACTTTGACCGGGCCGATTTTGGGCGACTTGCCGCCGGAGGTCAAGGAAGCCGTTTACGCCATCGCCGCCCGCGCCCAACTCAAGATCGAGGCTTACCAGGCGGCGCGACGCCAGCTAAACAAGGCGGTCGATCCAATGGAGATGGTGCGTCTGCGCGAAGAGCCTTTGATGCAATTGGTTTCCGTTTTAAACCCCGCGCAATACGAGGAATATGCCTTGCGTTATTCGCCCAGCGCGCAACAGTTGCGCGAGCAAATGCGCCCGATCGCCCTGACCCCGGACCAGTTTCGCGATCTCTTTAACGCCATCAGTTCGATCAATGGGCAGCCTCTTTTCTATTACTCCGGCAACGACCCGATCCTGCTCGGCCAACAACAACAATTGCGCGCGCAAAGTGACGCGATCATCAAAGCGACGTTGGGCGGGCAACTCTATGCCGCCTACCAATTGAATCAGGACCCGCTCTATCGGTCTTCCAAGGCCATGGCCCAGCAATTGGGCGTGCCGGAGGCGTCGGTGATGTCCGTTTATGAAATCAACCGCGCCACGCAAGCCGAGCTGGACCGCATCCGCAAAGACAACAACCTGAGCGACGACGAAAAGGTCGAAGCCCTCTCCCAGGCACAGGTTGAGCAGCAGCAATCGCTCGAGCAGATTTTGGGGCCGGAAGCTTTCGGGCGCTGGCTGCAGACGCACACCAGCGTGCGCTAAAGACTGATCTGTCGTGGCAGGATGAGATGCGTGAAAACATGGCTGGCGATCTGGATCATGCTGTTGCTTGCCGGCGCGGCCCTGGCGCAGCAGAAGCCGGCCCAGCCCGTCCAGCCTGCCCAGTCAAACTCGTCGGCCCAGTCAGACCTGTCCGATGACCTGCTCCAGATGCTGGACCAGATCGACCAGGACCGTGTGCGGGATTTCTTCACCAAATTGCAGCGGCAGTTTGACGGCACCAACATTTACGAACTCGCCTCCTTGAAAGAGATCGCCTTGCAGGTGCTGCCGGTGTTGAAGGAGTTCGAAGAGACCCAGCCGTATGCAGCCTGGTTGCAAGCGCATCTCGACGACTTGGACGCCGCCAATGAAGTGGAGCGCGAGATGAAAGCAACCTCTCCCAAGCCGGCAACCGCCACGGTTCAGGCCGGCGTGCCGCTCAAAATCGTGCGTTCCGTTTGGGTCAAGGAATTGGAGAAACGCCCGTGGCCGCCGCTCGCGAAAACTTACCTGCCGAAACTCAAGCAGATTTTTGTGTCCGAAAATGTCCCGCCGGAATTAGTCTGGGTCGCCGGGGTGGAATCATCCTTCGACCCCCAGGCACGCGGCCCTGCCGGGGCGGCCGGGATGTTTCAATTGATGCCCGCCACCGCGCGGATGGAGCACCTTTCCCTCTGGCCCTTCGACCAACGTTATCAACCGGACAAAAGCGCCCGTGCCGCCGCCCGCTACCTCCGCGATCTCCATAACCATTACGGCGGCGACTGGCAACTCGCTCTTGCCGCCTATAACGTGGGCGAAGGCCGCGTGGACAAATTATTGAAGGAGCACAAGGCCGGCAGTTTTGACGCGATTGCCAGATGGTTGCCGGCCGAGACGCAAATGTACGTCCCCAAAGTTGAAGCGACAATTCATCTGCGCGAAGGTCTCGCGCTCGCGGATTTGAAGGCGCCAGCCGGATGACAACGCCTTCTTCTGTGATATTATATGACATGAGAGCGTTTAGACACGCAAGATTTGAAGCCGGTTTGGTCCGCGCCCTGAACGACAACAATATTTCTGTTGTTGCCGGTCAACCGCCGCCATCGCCAGCCGACGATGGCGAATTGCTTGACAGCTATTCCAGGACCGTGTCCGGCGTGGTTGAAAAGGTCCGGCCAACCGTGGTCAACATCCGTGTTCACCGTTCCAGCCGCGACCGGGGCGCCAAGCCCGATTCCGCCGGCAGCGGCTCCGGCTTCATCATCGCGCCCGATGGCTACATACTGACCAACAGCCACGTCGTCCATGGCGCCGGCAAAATTGAAGTCGCGCTGGCCGATGGCCGCTCCTTTGGCGCAACCCTCGTTGGCGACGATCCGGAGACGGACCTGGCCGTCATTCGCATCAACGCCTCCCATCTCGTCCATGTCAATCTGGGCGATTCCCGGTCTGTCCGCGTCGGCCAGATTGCCATCGCCATCGGCAGCCCGTTCGGGTTCCAGCAAACCGTGACCGCAGGGGTGGTCAGCGCCCTCGGACGCTCGATGCGCTCCCAGTCCGGACGGCTCATCGACAACATTATCCAAACCGACGCCGCGTTGAATCCGGGCAACTCCGGCGGTCCGCTGGTCGATTCGCGCGGCCAGGTCATCGGCGTGAACACGGCCATCATTCTGCCGGCGCAGGGGATTTGTTTTGCCATTGCCAGCAACACGGCGGAGTTCGTGGCGGCTTGGTTGATCAAGGAGGGCCGCATCCGGCGCAGTTGGATTGGCGTTGCCGGCCAGAACGTGCCCATACATGCGCGGGTCGTCCGCTTTCATCGGCTGGCGGTCAATTCCGGCGCGTTGGTGGTCGGTTTTGAGCCGGGCAGCCCCGCCAGCCGCGCTGCCATGCGCGAAGGAGACATCATCGTTGCCTTCAACAACAAACCCGTATCCGGGATTGATGATTTGCACCGCCACCTCGTTGCGGCCGCGATAGGCGTCCCCGCGCGTCTGACGGTCCTCCGGCACACAGAGAAACTGGACCTGACGGTCACGCCCGAGGAACTGGCCCCGGCCAATCAACGGAATTGAATGAGTGAAGTCCTGGCTTTTGGGAAGCCGCTCCTAATCTTTCACTCGTTTAATCCCCAATGGTAGTAAGTTGCGTAATGCTGGCCGTAGAGTTCCTGGATAATGGTGGCTCGTTCCGGGATCAGCCGGATGGAAGAAATGGGGGGTGTGATCACCACCGGCGTTGGAGCTGCTCTTTGCAGCTTTGCTGGATCGACCAAAGAAACGCTGGCAATCTCAACCGGCGTTGATTTCATAACGCCCCGGGCGCTTGAAGTGCGAGACCTGATTTGGCCTGGGTTTGCAGTCATATTTTATGCTTTCTGGATCTGTTTTTCGTTTACTGTGGGCCACGATTGTGGCTCCGGCTTTGCAGGGCAGGGAATAAGAGGAAGGGACTGCCCATACGACAGGCAGTGGTACACCTGGTAAACTTAGCTCCGTTAGCAGCCACAATGTACGCCATAAACCGGGCCGCGCAAGATAAATCGGCATAAATCGTCTGCCTCATTGATGATCTGCACCGCCACCTCGTTGCGGCCGCGATAGGCGTCCCCGCGCGTCTGACGATCCTTCGGCACACGGAGAAACCGGACCTGACGGTCACGCCCGAGGAATTGGCAGTTTGGCGGAGAAATTGACCGATGCCCTTGACAAACGGCCATTAGTTGGCCACTTTACATTATGGCATTTGCCCTGGCCAAAGAACAAAAGCAATTCATCGGCAGAATGATCCGCCGCGGCCGCTTCAACAGCCAAAGTGAAGTGGTGCGCGAGGCTCTGCGCCGCATGGAGGATGGCGAGTCCGATTATCTGACTCCTCCACCGCTGACGGCGGCCCAGGTCAAAAATATTTACGGGCGCAATGGGAGAGAGGAAGATCGTGAGCGGAGTTTTGGGCGCGCGGCATTTGCCGCGGTGCGGCGCGCGGCGCGCAAAGGCGCGCGACCATGAATCAATTCGAAATTTGGAGGTGCGACCTCGGTTGGGGAAGTCATCCTGTGGTCATTGTTTCCCACCCGGCCCGTGTTGTCAGAAAAGACTTTGTGGAAGTGGTTGACTGCTCCTCGCAACGCGCCAATCGACCGTCGTTGGAGCATGAGGTTCTTTTGGATGAGGCGGACGGCTTGGACTGGCCGACGCTTTGCAAATGCGACTGCATTTTTGCAGTTCCTCGCGATGAATTGAAAGAGCGCCGGGGCAGTGTTTCCATGGAACGCCGCCGCCAGATCGTGCGGGCCATTATCCAATCGCACGGTTGGAGCGCGCTCTAGCCGCGCCATGAAATTGCCGGCAAAAATGAAAGACTGCCAATTTCCGAGGACTGGGCCTTTCGTTTCCGAGGACTGATTCTTTCGCGAACAAATGCAGGGATGGGAACCCCTTTGCCGAAAAGAACAACGCAAGGACGCCAAGGCGCGAAAATGGAGGTTTGAAAGACCCGGGCGGCAGGGGAATGTTTGGCAGGGGAATTTACCAGCAACCCCTTCTCCCCATTACTCTGCCGATTATTCCCCTGCCAAATCTTCCTTGCGTTATTCTTAAATCTCTGCCGCGCAAGGCCTTATACACGGCTTTCGTGAAAAGTGAAAGTTTCTTTAAAATTCTTTAAAAAATCAGTTGACGAGGGAGTGGTTTAACTGTAATGTTCGTTTAATGAAGCGTCAATTAAGGCCATTTTGGAAAGGAAGAAGTCCAAGGAAAGGCTGAAGGCTGAAGTTATGAAAAGGACACCCGAATCCGGAAGTGAACTTGTGCTTCTTGCCTTTGCGCGGTTGTTCATTTGGGCTAATGCGCGTTTGTTTGCAATGGGACAAATTGACGCCAAACGATGGAGGGTCCGGCTTGGAAATGCAGGGACACATTGGCCCAGACATGGCCAACCCGGGTCAAAATCAGTCAAAGTGGGTCAAACCGGTTTGCAACGATGTTAACTAAGTAAATATCCAAGAAAGTATCTACAAATAATTTATCATGAGCATGTTACATAATAAACAGCGGTTCCCGGCTGGGACAATTGGAATAGCGGCCGATTTATGTCATTTTTCGATTTTCCATTCCAGGACGGTTTGGCTTATATTACCGGCTTGAAGTTGAACCGCGCCGTGTTTCTTGATCGTGATGGGACGTTGATCCAGGAGGGGGAGTATCTTCTCCAAAAAGAAACGGCGGACAAGACCGTTGCCAGCCGATGAAGATTATTGGCCTCATCCCTGCGCGGTACGCTTCCAGGCGTTTTCCCGGAAAACCGCTGGCCCTCATCGCGGGCAAGCCTCTCATTCAGCATGTGGTGGAGCGATGCCAGAAGGCCAAAAGCCTGGACGAAGTGATCGTGGCCACCGATGACACCCGCATTTGGGAGGTGGCGCAGGATTTTTGCCGCGTCGAAATGACTGCGGCGGAGCATTCCAGCGGAACGGACCGCATCGCGGAGGTCGTGGCCAATTGCGCTTGCGACGGCGTGATCAACATCCAGGGAGATGAACCGCTGATGGATCCGCGGGTGATTGACGCCGTGGCGGGCGCGCTGGCCGGCGAGGAAATGTCCACGGCGGCCGCGCTGATCGAGGAAGTTGCGGAATGGGAAAATCCCAATGTTGTAAAAGTCGTTGTCAACGCCGCCGGGCGGGCCTTATACTTCTCGCGCCGAACCATTCCGTATGTCCGAGACGCCGCCACGGGTGCGCAGCAATTGGCGGCGTTTCCGTTTTTGAAGCATCTGGGCATTTACGGGTACCGGCGGGCGACGCTGTTGCGCCTGGTCAAATGCAAGGTCTCGCCGCTGGAACGGGCCGAGAAGCTGGAACAATTGCGCGCTTTGGAAAACGGCATTCAAATTGCGGTCGTCAGGGTCAATTACGACGGCGCCGGGGTCGATATGCCGTCTGATCTCAAACACGTGGAACAGATTTTAAAAAGAGCGGCGGAAAGGGCGTCATGAAATACATTTTTGTCACGGGCGGTGTGGTCAGTTCATTGGGCAAAGGCCTGACCGCCGCCGCCTTGGGCACCTTGCTGGAGAACAGGGGGCTTAAGGTCGCGCTGCAAAAGTTCGACCCTTACCTCAACGTGGATCCCGGCACCATGAACCCCTATCAGCACGGAGAGGTTTACGTGCTGGATGACGGCGCTGAAACCGATCTGGATCTGGGCCATTACGAGCGGTTCACCCGCGTCAAGCTCACCCGCATGAACAACCTGACCAGCGGGCAGGTGTATCAAACCGTTTTGGACAAGGAGCGGCGCGGCGATTATTTGGGCAAGACCGTCCAGGTCATTCCGCACGTCACCGACGAGATTCAACACCGCATCCAATTGCTGGCGGAGCGGTCCAAGAGCGACGTTGTCATCACGGAGATCGGCGGCACGACGGGGGACATCGAGGGGCTTCCCTTTTTGGAAGCCATCCGGGAATTCGCGCTGCGGGTGGGCTACAACAACGCCATCTTCATGCACGTGACCTACGTTCCTTTCATCAAGGCGGCTGGCGAATTGAAAACCAAGCCCACCCAGCAGTCCGTCGCCAAACTGCGCGAAATTGGCATCACTCCGCACATCCTGGTCTGCCGTTGCGAAAAACATTTGGACAAGGAATTGCGCGAGAAGATTTCCCTCTTTTGCAATGTTCCCTACGAGGCCGTCGTCGAAGAGAAGGACGTCGAGCACTCCATTTATGAACTGCCGCTGATGCTGCAACGCGAGCGCGTGGATGACCTGGTCTGCCAGTTGCTGCATTTGGACACGCCCGCGGCCAACATGTCCCATTGGCAGGAGGTCATCCGCAAGCTCATCGCGCCGCGCCACCGCGTGCGCATCGGCGTGGTGGGAAAATACATCGAGCTGCACGACGCCTACAAGTCCGTCTATGAAGCCATCATTCACGGCGGCGTGGCCAACGATTGCGCGGTGGAAATCGAAAAAGTCGAGGCCGAACAAATCGAAAAATTTGGCGCGGAAAAAATACTCAAGGGCCTGGGCGGCATTCTGGTTCCGGGCGGTTTTGGGGAACGCGGCATCGAGGGCAAAATCCTGGCGGCGCAGTATGCGCGGGAGAAGAAGATTCCCTATCTGGGCCTGTGTCTCGGAATGCAAATCGCCACCATTGAATTCGCCCGCAACGTTCTCAAGCTCCAGGACGCCCACTCGACGGAATTTGACCCCAACACGCCGCATCCGGTGATTGCGCTGCTCGACGAGCAAAAGAATGTCACCTGCAAAGGCGGCACCATGCGCTTGGGGCGGCAGGCCTGCCAGCTTGTGGTCGGCTCCGCGGCCAATCATCTCTACGGCGCGTTCATCGTCAACGAACGGCACCGGCACCGTTACGAATTCAACAACCACTATCGCGAAGCGTTTGAGAAAGCCGGCTTTGTCTTCAGTGGCGCCTCGCCCGACGGCAAGTTGGTGGAATTGATCGAATTGCCCGGGCATCCCTTTTTCATGGGCTGCCAGTTCCATCCTGAATTCCAGAGCAAACCCGACCAGCCTCATCCCTTGTTCAAAGGCTTCATTGCCGCCGCCCACGCCCAATTTCACCACAAGCCCATCTGAGGTGTCATGAATCTTTTTGCACGGCTTGATGAGGCGACGCGGACACAAGGCCTGTCCTTTTTGATTATCGGCGGCCACGCTGTCAACGCTCACGGTTTCGCCCGATTTACCAGGGATTTGGACTTGCTCATCTGCAGGACGGATGTTGAAAAATGGCTCGCGGCCTTGAAAACAGATGGATACACAGTCAAGCATGATGGCGGCAACTTCCTCCAATTGTCGGCCACGGCAAAAGACGCGGCGCCCGTGGACTTTATGTTGGTAAACGAACCGACCTTTTTACAAATGAAGGCAGCGGCTACGGAGGTTCAAATCCAGGATCTTTCCTTTCTCGTCCCTTGTCTCGACCATCTTTTGGCGCTCAAGGTCCATGCCTTGAAACATGGCCCCTCGCGCCGCGGTTACAAGGACTTGGTGGATGTGCTCAGTTTAGTTGACGCCAACCGGATCAACGTTCGGAGTGACAAGTTCCGTGCGTTGTGCGATAAATATGGCGACGCAAAAATCTATGAGCAAATTCTCGACTTCGGACAAGACCAGGGCAGCGGCGGCGCAACCCGCTGATTTGGAGTTCCCCATCGCGCCCCGCTTTTATTCGCCGCCTCCAAAATTAAGCATGACAGAGTACCATCAGTGGTGCCTGGAAATGATGGCCGGACGCAAGGACGATCCCGCCGCCCGCCTGGCGGAAAAATGCGCGGTCGAATTTGTCTTGTGACCTTTAGAGAAACTCCAGCCGGGTCGTGGCCGCCTCCGGGTCCCAGCCGCGCGGCGGCTTGCTGTTGATCGCCGCAACCTCCTTGATCGAAATCTGCCGGCCCCGGGTTTTTGGCCCTTTGACTTCCACATCCGCCGGCTGGCAAGTCTGCTGGTTGATTTTTTGGTAAGGCGCGGCCTTGTAACGAATGAACAATTCCCGCGGCGTGTCTGGCTCGAAGAATAAAATCTTCGATTTGGGCGGAATGCAAAAGTATTCCTTGTTCAGAATCGTTCCGCCGAAGGTGAAGCGCTTGAGCCAGGACGCGTCGCGATTCGTGTAAGCCAGCGTCATGACGCGTTCCCGCTCGGGCGCCGCGCTGTAAACCAGGTCCGGCCCGACAAACATCTTCTCGGGCAGATCCGTCACCTTGTAGTGGCCGTCCCGGAAAACGAGCAGGAGCTTGTCGAATTTCGTGCATTCCGATTTGAATTCCTCCCCAGACACCTTGTAGCCGATATAACCCGACTCACGATCATAAGCGACTTTGAAAGCCTTGAACGCAACTTCGCGGGCATCGACTTCGTCGTAGCGGCTTGATTTTGTCAGGCGCGGATAAACAGGACCGTGCCGGTCCAGCAATCCTTCGAGATGATGGATCGCATATTTCGTCACATTTCGCAACTGCTTGGCCGTTTCCTCCAAATCCGCTTTGACCCTGTCCATTTCCTGGTGATGTTGGTTCATGTCAAAGCGTGAAATGCGGCGGATGCGAACCCCCAGCAGCATGTCAATGTCCTCGGCGGCCAGATCGCGGCGCAATTGCCGCCGGAACGGTTTGAAACCTTCCAGGACGGCTTGGGTCACGGCTTCATTGGTGCGGGCTTGCTCGATTTTTTTGTAAATGCGCTGCTCGATAAAGATGCGCACGAGGGTTTTGTGATGCAGTTCCAGCCGCAGTTGCTTCTCCTTTAACTCCAGTTCGCGTTTGAGCGTGGCGGCCAGTTGCGCGGTGTTTTCGCGCAGCACCTCGGAGACGGTCATCTCAACCGGCCGATTGTCCTTGATCACCACAATCCGGCTGGCGATGGTCACTTCGCAATCGGTGAAGGCGTAAAGCGCGTCGGCCATTTGCTCCGCGCTCACCCCGCTGGGCGCCCGGACTTCGATTTCCACTTCTTCCGATGTGAAATCGTTGATGCTCTTGACCTTGATCTTGCCTTTGCGCGAGGCGTCCTCGATGGAGGCCGTCAGCGACTCCGTAGTCGTCGTGGGCGGGATTTCCTTTATCAGCACGGTCGAGTCGTCCTTGATTTTAATCTTGGCGCGTACTGTGACCTGGCCCGCGCCGTCGCGATATTCGCGCGCGTCCATCAAACCGCCGGTTTGGAAGTCGGGCAACAACTTGAATGGCTGCTTTTTGAGAATGGCAATCTGGGCCTGGAGCAATTCAGGAAAATTGTGCGGCAGAATGCGCGACGCCATGCCCACGGCGATGCCTTCCGTGCCGAGCATGAGCAGGAGAGGCAGCTTGGACGGCAGGGTGATCGGTTCCCTGCCGCGCCCGTCATAAGTCGGCACGAAATCGGTTGTTTCATCGTTGAAAAGCCCGGTGCGCGCCAATTCCGTGAGCCGGCAT
>Ga0326727_10011903_pt1 | contig 20015 bp, 14 predicted proteins | sample MB2enrmetagenome_FD_207643 | JGI IMG/M metagenome (GOLD analysis project Ga0326727, IMG submission 207643) | Lab enriched peat soil microbial communities from McLean, Ithaca, NY, United States - MB29MY | ecosystem: Environmental > Terrestrial > Soil > Wetlands > Peat | place: USA: New York...
ATGGCAGATGTGGGCCTTGCCCTTGATAGGGCTGAAAATAAGAAAGAAGAGATGAAGGCAAGGGCTGAGGCAATTGACGAGCTTATGGAAGCCGGTACATTGGAGGATCTTACAGGTGGAAGCAAGGACGATATCGACCGTGAGCTTTCAAACATCAGTAAGAAAAGCAATGTAGAATCTGAACTCTCAATGCTTAAAGCCGAAGTAAGGAAGGGGCAGACAAAAACAGGGGGAAAGAGAAAAGATATAGAAGAATGAAAGGAGTTATGAAAGTGATTATTAAAATTATGGGGGTGGGTCAGTATCATGTGCCTGAGGCACTATCCGATCAATTGAAAGAGATCGATAATAGGATTGTAGTTCTTGTTGAGAAAGGAAATGAGAAGGAATTCAGAGAAGAGCTTTCGAAACTGATATCTGAAATCAGAAAAAAAGGGAAAGTAGTGGAAGAGGAAGAAATTCTGGTATCCGATATTATTGTGCCCCCTGAAAATATGAGTTTTAAGGAAGTAAAAGAAATATTTAAGGAATCTGAAATTTAAGAAAATTGAAAAAATATGTTGTGCCCTTTAGTCTTATTGAAGCTAGAAAATAGATTTTCCTCATTTATTATAAAATGGTGATAAAAAATATTGGATAGTGATTTTCAATAAGTAACGACTATGTCCTTATAGAAATCGTTCTCATCATCAGTTAATATCTTGTTTCATGTAGATCGGTTTCATGAATTACGTAAGTTTCATAAATTCCATGAGTTTAATGGTAAATTTATGCAGTGTTTATAAGCACATGAAGCAATTTGGGGGTTTATCTTAATTTTTCATGGTCAACAAATTTTTGACCAATTTTTTATGGTTTTATTTGACAGATAATTCTCTATTCCTTGATTGTTATTTTTAAAAATTTCATCGAATTTTGGATATTTAACTCTAAGACTGGAAGTTTTCTTACTCGACTGGGACCAGCCAGAAAGGTGGGAGGTGAAAACCGTCAACTCCCACTCTCTTCAAGATACAGATATATAAATAATTATAGTTCCATATTTAATATGATAACTGTGAAGTATAACCTTTATCATGGGAACTATTTAATCTATACACTCACTACCATCTTGTGTAATGCGTAAAATGCAGAATAAAAGCTCTTTATAGTCAGCAGACAGTGTATTTATTAAAATCTAAAATCCGTGATATAAGTAAAACTTGTAGGTAAAGGAGTAATAAGCATTGATGAAAAACACACAACTAAGAAATGTTGTTATTGTGGAAACCCCCTGATATGCCTTCTTGGAAGCATGTTATGATTTTTGGAGGCGTTCGAATGGTTGTCTGAAGAAATAAATCAAATTTATTCTAAATGAATCTTGCATTGTCAAATTAAGTTTATAGACTTAAATGATATAAATAATATTTATATTAATGTTAACTTCTAAATTAAATTACTAACCTAATTTTCTGCAACTGATATATATCGTTGACGCGAATATCCAAACTGATACAATTCAAAATAAATTTAGTAAATATGTTAATCAACATACTTGATTAAAATTGATTGATACTGAAATACGATAAATAATTGTATCTACCAAACCAGTTTGGGGTGATTATATGGGGAAACAAATATCTAAAAATCTACTACGTATTTTAACAGTATTTATTGTGGCAACATTAATAGTGAGTGTAGGAGCAGCCTTCGAAGAGCAGCAGGCCCCTGATCCCGGTTCTAATGATGGGATAGTAAAGGTTGATAATGATATTGGGAATCAGGACTGGTGGCACATCCTTGAAAAGATCCACCCTATGGAAATCGGAAACATTTCGGCAGAGAACAAAACCCACGACAGAGATGACAATGGTGGACATGACAATGGTGGACCTGGGTATGGCGGACCTGGTTATGGTGGTGCTCTAGTCCCTATGCCGATGTATGGCAGTCCTATGTATGGCAGTGAACCTTCCATGTTTGGCAGTGAATCTTCTACAACAGCAGTACCAAATTCGGAACCTAATATATGCAAGGGTAAGGTTTCATCGTCTAAATGCCACAATGGTAAATGTGCTTTGAGTAAACATAAACATAAACATAAGAACTACTCTAAAAAGCATAAAGCAGAAAAAAATTGCTAAGTGTAGATTAGATAAAAAAGTCGGATTTCCATTTTCAGTCAAATGGAAGTTCTTGTATTATTGTCGTAATTATTCTGACTCGTGAAAACAGTATCAATAGCAAGCTTAATTAATATTTACTGAGCAAATTTAGATGGGCTCGTTTCTTAAATTGTCGGCTGTTGATAAAGTTTTTTTTATTTTTCCATCAAGTTAGTAATCAGAAGTATTTATTGCGACCAAATTGATGTCAGTCAATTTTTCTGGATAGACTATACAGCTAATTCTTGTCAATAAAATAAATCTTCAGCGGTGAGTTACTGGAGGCAATCGATTCAGATAAGCAGAAACATGGAAGCTTGTTCTGAGAATACTCAGGCATCTAGATTGCTTTTTTTAAGTCGCCCCCACTACTCTGTAAACACATCAAAAAATTTGGTGAGTACATAACTAATGTGAAGTGTATTTATTTTATGGGCATTGCTACTGATCTACTGTGAGTTCAAAGCCCAATTTTTGTATACTGTGCCTTAAAGTTGTATTATGTCTTTCTAATTCTTCAGACCGGGCGCGCAACTGGGACACTTCCAATATATCCGAAATTTTTGGAGTCTGGGTACAATTGCATTATTTTATACCTAGCCTGAATCAATATTTATTTTTTTGTACGTGACTTATTTCGAAAGCTCCGGAAATGTTAAAACTATTTTTAATACAGTTGATAAATCAATTTTATGCATTGTTATACTAGATAATTCATGGTAGCTGGGTTAATTAAAAAAGTACACTTTGAGTTCAAAGGGTTAATCTAAGAGTTGAATCTGAAGTAATTTAATGTGTTGTAAGGAATGTTCAATTCAATAATCATGAAAAAGATTGAAAAAAATCACCTTCTTTAAGCCCTCAAAAACGAGGGAAACGAGATGCAAATCCGAAAACAAAAGCAAGGAATCTACTTGATGGGTTTGCAAAACACAAAGAAAATACCATTAGCTTCCCTTACAGATCTGAGGATTCCATTTGAAAATAGCCAGGCAGAAAGGGCCATTAAAATTATGAAATTACAGTAAAAAATATCAAAAACTTTCAGGACCCCACACAGAGAGGTAGCTTCCTAAAGAAATAGAGCCTACATTTCTCAATCAGAAAAAAATGGTTTGTTGGTTATGGATATCATTATAGCGGTGCTCAAGGGAGAAAAGCTAACGATACTCTGAATAAGCGAGAAAATGTATGTGAGTTTAATTCCTGTGATCACACGTCTCTTTAGTACCATGATCTATCAAAGGAATGACTGTTTTGAAAATTGCCAGGCTCTTAAATCAATAATATGACCTGAGAATGATTATAAGAATGGGAGGAGTGATATACTCTGCGTAATTTTTTGTTGGAATCTTAATTCTTTTTTTGTTTCCTCGTAAGTATGTAGTTTTATAGGAAAAATTTGTGACACTAAAAATAATGGAATTATTGATTATGGCTAAAATATAATATGAAAGAATATATATTGGAATGTATAAAGAAACTTCAAATAGTTTTTTTCTTCATACAATTCAAAATTCCATCTCAAAGCTTTGATTTTGACATTTTCATGTTTCCGAAAAATTAACTGCAAAGGAAGCGTTTTTTAGTAAGAGACTTAAATATAACATAACTTGGTTAATAAAATAATCTAATAATTGGTGTTTCTATATACATCCCAAAATATAATAACTAGAGTTTCGCTATATTTTATATGATATTAATTTAAATTAACTAACTATATTATTTTAAAAAGTACACTTCTATTTATGATTAAATATCTTTGAAAATAATACCAACAGGTTTAAAAAAAACATAACTTAGTAATTATTTGGTAAATGTACTGTGAAATGCTTTAGCCGACGGTACGTGGATTATAGAGTAATTCACTAAACCACCAAATTCCGTATGTACTTCTAAATAGTATATAAAAGACTTGTGTAAATCAAAGGTTTATTGAAGTCCTCTATAATGAATTTCGGATTAATTTGAATATATGAAAGCATGAAATAATTAAGATTTCCACGTCGAGAGATAAATTAAGCATTTTAAGCCTGTAACAAATGTTATAATTCAGATTGTTTGAAGCCCAAAGATGCTTGTTCCCAGCTTCAAATATTTTAATTTAAATTATCCAAAGGAGTGATATTGTGTTGAAACAATCAGTCAATAGAGTGCAAAAGAAAATGCTTATTTTGCTAGCAGTCCTTTTAGTATTATCAGTGATAGCTACGGTTTCCGCGACTCTAGATTTTTCTGATAACTATAAGCACGGTAATGGGCACTGTGACCAAGGGTACTGTGAATATGGTAACAGGCACTGTGATCAGGGGGATCACTGTGATCACGAGCATAGTGACTATGGGCATGGAATGTCAGCTGCGCCACCAAAGTAATTCATAACAAGAAAAAAATCGAAATTTTGTTTGTGCATCCAGTTGCAAGTAACGGGATATTTCGAGCCATCGCTCGAGATATATCTAAATTATTCAAAATTAAATATTCTTATATTTTGATTTAATTATTTTACGCTCTGATTTCCCTGAATTTCGACATACTGTCATAATAATATCAAAAGTAATGTACCATCAATATTTTTAACATAACATACGTAACCAAATAGCTCACCACTCTATAAGTGTTATTAAATAGTATGTTATTTTTTAAAAATTTTTACTGTATTTTTGTAATCTGCCTCACTCTTGAAGGAGAATATTTTAGTTCAGCACCTACGAAAAGATATATCTGATCTGTATTAAGTACATATTGAATCAAACTCAAAACAGTATTTCTCTACCAATTTAAAATTAAATGGCTTTCAAATAATTAATTATGTTATTTTTTGTAAAGAATTTTTTTTGAAACTCCATATACTAAAAAATCAAAGGGGAAAGGCACAGGTTAAAAGAAAGAGACATTATGCAAAAAAGGTAAATCTTTACCATCAACTTTAAGGAATTAATAAATATTTGGCAAAATTTGGATCAAAAATTGTGGAAATTTAAACCACAATCGATAATTAATCTAAACTGTTATTTCTCTGCTTTCATATATTTTAAGGGAATAAATAATCTTTTGTTCCAAAGGGTTGCTACACTGGCTGATTTTTCCCTTTCGATTAATTTCCATACTCCACATCCCTGTGGTTCCTTATTGCAGTTGAATGAGTTACTTTTGTATAGTTTACAGTATGATAAACGAGAACATTTTCTTTTCAGCCATCTTACCCCCATTAGCCATTAATTCAATTTAGTAAAACCTATTGCAAAATAAAGATATATCTGTCAATTCAAGGTAATTTATTAGGGATTTATTCTCAATTCCATAAGAAACGACTGTGATGCATTTTTGTTCTATTGCCAGTATTTCTTAGGCTCAGTGACTACTATTAGTAAAAGGATAATTAGGAGCTTTTGTTTCAATAGTTGTGGTACATCCAAATCAACATTATATCTGCTTCCATGATTCAAGTTATTACGCTATTCTTTTTAAGGAGATCATTTTTTGATTTTAGTTGAGAGTTGTTTTTCCACTCGTTATTTTTGATATATATAATAACGAAACCTAGTTCAGTTTTGCATGCTCTCTTTATTCGAATCATTCTGTTGGCTCTTCAGCGATGGGCACAAATAATATATGTCCAATTAAATATAAGGTTACTTATAAATGTAGATTAAAATTAATAGAGTTTTATTTTAATAAATAAACTTTATTAGACTTTTTTTTTGATAAAAAACCTTTAATAACTGAATTAATACTTTCCATGCCTATTATAAATTTAGTTTGGTAAAGAAAATTTGTTTAGAGATTTCATACAAGTATAGGTTCATAAAGTTGGCCCAGCCTCCCAAATAACATGAACAAAAAAGCTTGAATTGGGACTAAACCTATTGAATCGACATAGCTACATGATTTACACAATAGCAGGTTCTGATGGTTGTTTTTCTAAAAGTTTTCCAATATTATAATAAATTCGAGTTGTCGATAGTTCGAAATATTCAGAGGTCTTGATAGAGCCTTTTATGAAAAGTACCAAAGCTTAGAGAAACATACAAGTCTTTCAGGAAAATATACAAGAAATGCCTAGCAATTCCACAGCAAAAGAATGATGATTACCTGAATGATTGAACTTTATTGATTCGCAAAGCTACTAAATAGCTACTAAATACATATAGAAAATAAATATTAACCGTGCACTTCCGAAAGTTTCCAGTGACCAAGCCGTTCGAAGCATTATCGAACCGAAAAGAATTGCTTTTATCCTCTCTTCACGCTAGATTCTGAACGGCAATGGAGCTCCATGGGAAAATATACCGCCAAATATCAACTTCTTCATTGTTTCCTACAATTAAGGTCTTGATGATCAGAACCCGTATTTTGAGCAAGCCTGTATATCATGCATTAAGTAAGGCATTCGGAGCAACAAGGCTGGCAAATTTTGGTGGCTACCATAACTCTGAGCTAACACTAAAAGATAGATAATGGAAATGTCCTGATTGCAAAACAAAATATGATAGAGATATTGATTCTGCAATTAATATCAAAAATTATCTCTCATTGACCAAAATCTAATTGGAATCTGACATCCTTGGAATGCTGGGGACAGGCTTGAGGACTTGTTCTCAAAAGAGAACTGAATGAACCAAGAAGTCACTGAGTCTTCAGCTGGTGGTAGCTCACGACTCTAATCTGAGCTTCAAAATCCGAACAAGATCTGTTCGAGACAGAATTCCGACAAGCAATTCATTATCAACAACCATAACCCTCCCAATATTCTTTGACACAATAAGTTTCATGACGTCACTAGCCCTCGCATTTGAAGGGACGGATATTACATTTTTTGTCATAATATCCGAAACTAGGGTCATAGAACGTCCAAGATAAGGAACATGCTCGATATCTGTAAAAGTCACAATTCCTTTCAAGATACCCCCCTCCATTACAGGATAGCCCATATGTTTTTTCTCAAATATAAACTGAACCAGATCTTCCACTGTCATGGAAGGATTAACAAAGACCACATTCTTTGTCATAATATCCTTGACTAGAATATTTCCGAGAGCTACATCGGCCTGAGTGGATTGTTCCTCTTCAGATGCGCCAACATAAATAAAGAGAGCTATTAGAGGAAACCAAAGATTTCCAACAAAAATTCCAAAAATTGCCATGAGAATAGCAAAAAACTTCCCAACAGAAACTGCTCTATGCGTAGCTTTCGCATAAGACATTTTCCTGGCATAAAGCGAACGAAGGACCCGTCCCCCATCCATAGGGAAAGCAGGTAGTAGGTTGAAAATTCCAAGTATTAAGTTCATGGATCCAAGGATCCAAAAGATAAGATATACTGGATTTATAGACAGCGCTGGGTTCTGGGAGATCAGGTATCTGTGTATAGAAACGCAGATAGAGCCGATAATAATACTCGTTAGAGGCCCAGCGAAAGCCATGTTTGCTTCTTGCCCGGGTTTTTTGGGTATCTCTTCCATAGCAGATACTCCTCCAAAGAGAAACAGAGTGATGCTATCAATTTTAACCCCGTAGCGCTTTGCAAGATAGGAGTGTGCTAGTTCATGTAAAAGAACTGATGCAAAGAGCAAGATGGAAGCCATAGCAGAAAGAGCATATCTCATTTTTGGCGGCTCAACTCCAGCAAAACCAAATGGTTGTGGATTGACTGAAAAGATATATGCAAACACTGGGAGTACTAGAAGGAAAGTGATGTGTAGTTTAATGGGTATACCCATCACGCTTCCTATTTTCAATGACGACTTCATAAATAAAAAATCCCGTCTTGTTCCTGTGACATTAAACATATATATTAATAAACTTTAGTTCCTAAGGATTTCTAAAGTATATATCTTTACGAAGCAATTATTTTTAAATCATTCGAAAAAAAGTAATATTATAATATCCTTAGATTTAAAGATTACGAATTTTAATAAAAATGTATATATCAATTAGGAGGGATAAAAATAACACTTTTTTTTAAAAACTGTCTCATCAGAACAAAAAATGAAATTGGAAATTATAAAGATACTTTTAATAGCTTCGAATAAAAAAAATCAAATTTTGTTTAACATGATTTGTTTATTTATATTTCCTGAAGATAAGTCCATATGCATGTTTCCCTATATATTATATTGTTAGGATAATAATACTTAAATGATACAATATAAATTCACTTCTATAACTAAATATTGTAATAAGCTAATGTAATTGGTGGTTTATCTTTTAAAACTAAAGTTGGATTATTAATTGGTAATTTCTATCTACTTAATTATCCACCGATAGGAAGTGGATTGAAAATTTAACAGGCTTAATATTGTGTCACATTAAGCAAAAGTTCGGGGAGTGTAGGTAAATGTGAAAACAAACTTATGACAGAATAAAAAAGACATTTGTTATTTTGATAGCTGTCTTTCTCGTAGTAACAATGCCATTTTGGTAAGAAAACGCATATTGTATAGCAATTAAAAAGGGTTCACCAAGAGTGGCTATGGAGAACACGGGTACTGTTGGGTCAATTGTTGCTTCAGCGACAGTTGCTATAACGCCCATGATAACAACCGCTGTAACTGAACAGCTGGTACGGCAACAATAAAGCTCTATGAGCTTTGTAGAAATCCAGTTGGATAATAAATATCTAAGAGGACGAATATTCATCGAGGAGATTTTTTAATATTTTCTGGTATTCTCAAAATTGCGTATTAATTCACTGATAGTTGGCTACTCTTAGTAACAAAAAAACCAGAATGTAATAAAAAGTCTCCCATCGATTTTAACGAATACCTATACATTTTCACTCATTTTTAGCTACTGAAGTTTTTTTAGATATGTTATCTACAAGTTCTCAAGTACATACATTGTTGTGCAAAATCAGTTTTTCAGGGTGAGTATGAAAAACTATAGCTAATAAATACAAAAATGTAGCTATTATTAGATTATAGAGAATCTCGATAAATTCCGATGTATTTGAGTATTGGAAGTTTAAATCCGTTAACAACAATTTTTACTTATGAAAGTTCATATATATTCTTGCTTTTAAAGAAGAATATAAATGTCGTCAGTCAGTTGGAGATTAATTTTTTTAAAATTGATTCTTTTAATTGATTGGAAAGCTTTTCGTATCATTTTTGAGTCAATATATTTTGACAAAACGGTTTTCAGAGGTATATCTGAAGATTATGTAATCTTCATTTTTAAAATGCTTTTTCACATAAATTTCATGGTCTTTCCGACTTTGAACTTGAGAAACTATGTATTAATTGAATTTCTTTTAGGAAGTTCTTTGGTTTTCCTAAGTAAGTCACAGACAGTACCACAGTCCGATAATTCAGGAAAAGACATATTGATAACTACAAAAAAATATAGGAATAGTTTTAAACTCAACTTTATTGCCTTGGTTTCAAAATAAAACAGAGAATGATTCAGAATGTTACTTTTCTACAATCAGATCCTGGCATGCAAAAGCGGACCAACCTCTAGAAAATAAAGCGAAAAAAGGAGGGAGAGAGATGGAACATGGACAAAAAGTGGGTGGTAAGTCACACTTTGGATATAAATTTCACAATAGAATATAAGGGGTTAATGAGCTGATCAGAAGATTCAAAACAATAACTGAATAACTTCATGATTCATATGTAGATTTATCTGGAAAAAATGAAATGGTTTACAGGGCCAGAGGATACTTTGGAGCAAAATCAAAAAGTTATGATGTAACAATGAAAAAGCAGGAAAATAGCATCCTCTATTGATGAATGATATATTAATAAATAAGAGGATCAGCTCAAAAAAAGCTCAATTGGAACTATTTTATTCAGTAATTAAAAGGATATTCAAAGCAGTAAAAGTTCTTGTCACCACTGTTCTAAGAGTAAATCTAAAGAAGTTGTGTACTGTTATTTTGTTATAATCTATATCAATTGAAGACATTGAAAATAAACGGAGTATTTTAAGGAGAAGGAAAGCTATCTTTAAAATAAATGAATAATGAATACGAAAAGAAAAAATGAAGTCAAGTCCAGAAATCAACAAGAAAGATGTGGACAGAATTTCCACAAAGAAAAAAATTAAAGATAAATCAGAATCCTATAAATATGATATATTAAGAATCGAAGATTTCTGGGTTTTCAACATAAAAAACTGGAGACCTGAAGAATACCCTTCTTCAAAAATAAAGGTACTCAATTTAATTCATTAATTGATATCGAAAATAAATGGAAAACTCCAATTTTTAGGGTACATGATGAAGACTATGTTTACTCCACTTTTTCGATTTTCTCTTTCTTGACAAAGGGTTTACTAATTTTCTCCGGCATCCAGGCAGGCTTGTTTTTTGGAGCTGCGACCAGTTCCTTCCATGCCTTGAAAACATGCACTTTCTTTGTCCCCCGTTCCCTAAGTCGTATAGTTTCCGGTTTTGATTTGGTTCCAGTACCTCGGTTTGCAGCTTTCAGGGCAGCCTGACGGGGCTGCTTTCCAGTGAAAACTCCATGCTCATTGCTTTCTTCATCTCGCAAAACAAAATTTCGAGTGTTGGACATAAAGGTCACCTAGCAAATTATATTACTAGAGACAGATTAAGTTTTAAAGTATATAAAATTATTCTTTGGATGTTGCCTATAGGCATTGATTCATGCAAAGATCTCTTCAATTCATAATAGGTATATGAACTTAATTTTTCAATATTGTTGGAGAAACTTGAAACATTTAGAATTTACGTACTAGCAGTACAAAATAAAGCGCTATCGGCGTCATTATTAAATTCATTTTTTTGACACTCAAAGGTTTAATGCATTTAATTTCTTGGTTCAATTGGTTAGATCCTTAAATTTAGCTCCCACACCCCAGGCCAGTGTAGGGAATTTATATCCATATCAGAATTCTAAATTACTATTATACTGGGAATTATGGAGGTATCTACTCTGACAATGGTTCCAAAAAAACTCATTTTAAAAAGAAGAGACGACTTAGGGGTTAAACGAAAACAAAGAGATACGAAGGTTCACGGCATCCAAGCTCTAAAGGACGGGGGATTGGTGACCTGCAGCACTCAAGAGGTACTAAATTCACCAAAATAAGTAGTATAACCCTCAAAAAAGTGATCAATCAACAATAAGTGAATATTTTATTAGAATCCTTACATATTCAAAGTCAACTATTATTCTACACGATTGTACGGTTCAATGTTCTTAAATGCAGATAAGCTCATTAAATGGGTTGATAGAATTTTTCAAGGATTAAATGCCAATCAAATAATATGGCTATATCGATACTATCATTGAGTATATATAGAGTTGGAAATGCATGTATAATACTTTTTTCTTCTCAAGCACGTAAGACCTCTAAAAAATTACTTTAATTGGGAGCCGTTTGCCACCACTGATTAAGCTCCCAATGATGTGATTCCTACGATTAAGAGACAAAAATCATTTAACTCATAATCGCCTACTTAATGTAAATATTATAACTGTATATACCTTTTCTGGTTCACAATGAGCCGATCTAAAATTCATTTTATCCTTTTGTGATAGGCCCATTATAAAAACAAATAAATTTGAATTTATAATATTTTCTTTTTGCATCTATAGTGGAGTGTAATTTTAGTTTTTAAATTTGATTCAGTGAATTTAACGTTGGGGTTGCAAACGTTGATTTGCTTCGATAATATTATATATAGAAAAATAAACATGTAATTCACTTTCTGTATCTGTACACATGTGTAGAATTTATTTGCCTATTTATCCGCCATTATTAATTGCAGGTTAGATCAATTTTTAAGTTACTTTCATATTGAGAAAATATATGGCATTCTTGATTAAATCTGCAGAAAGTGGTAAATAATATTAAGATTTGCATTTTTATCTTTATATTATCTTAATATTTGATAATAATTTAACCTATGGAAAATTAATTCTTTTTAGTTTATATATTTATTACCTATATCATATACATTCATTTGTTAATCGAAATTTAGACAGGTTAATGAAAATAGTCATCGTATATAATTCGGATGATGTTATTTCCAAAATATTCTTGACGCCGTCTCCCAGCTATTTTCGGTTTCGCAATTATGTAAAGCTAGGGTAGATATGCTTCAATTCATGAAAATATAAGCAACTGTTGCGATGGAAACTTAATCATGAAAACATCACCAATATAATGATGAACTATCAAAAGATTTTTAAAAATATCTGAATGAGAAAATAACTTAACAGGGGGTGAAGATTAGCATGGTTACTTTAGCACCAGTTATGAACTTCTATGGTGGACAGGTATTTTATGTGGGACTTACACAGTTGCATAGTATTCTAGAGAAATTATAACTTGAGACAATGAGGTATATTATACCTAATTTTAAAATTAAAGTTCGTAAGTCCGTTGACTCGACATTCTGCAGATGTGCACAGATGTAGAATTTGTTTGCCTATTTGGCCACTATTATTTGTTGAAGTTCGATTAATTTTTAAGCTACACCCATATTGAAAAAATAGATGGGATTCTTGCGTACATCTGCGGGAAGTGGGAATATTGTTCATTACCTTTTCATTTTTATTTTTTCCAATTTTTGATCGCATTTTTGATGTTAGATTTGGCAGATTGCATGGCTAGCAGAAAAAAGATAAAATACTGTATAAAAGACTTGATTGCTAAAATAGAACAAAACCCGAACACACCACGTCCCTTCTGGGTAATAGGGTTGGAAATTGATATATAGATATAAGTTTGATAAAATTTATGAAAATTGTCAAGTGGTTTAACATGAAAGTGAGTGAATAAATCTGTTTCTTTCGTACTCTATGCATCCTCTTTTTTCATAATTGCGATTATTTCACTAATTATTTTTATATGTATATCAGCTTATAATGTCTCAGTCTCCATAATCTTTTTCTTTAGAATTTCTCCTGTTGTATAATTCATCCGCAGATCGGATACATTCGAACAACTCCAAGCCATAAAGCAAGTGTGTCTACTGATTAGAAATCCTTGGAACTGTATGTTTCAGCAGTTCGAGTTGCTACACAAATTTCCTCTATACCCGAAACAGCCATTAGAATTACTATATCAAATTTATTATTTACATAAGCATAATTGAAAATTTTCCTTTCTAATGTTTCGATTTTATCGGTACGATTTTTTTTAAGATTCAGGTATACCTGAAGCCTAACTATAGCACTGTGAGATATTTCTATGTCTAAAATATCTTTTATTTGAATACTTTTTCGATGAACATTTGATGAAACCCTCGATAATCTGATCAATATTGTTGAGGATTTCTACAAACACCCATTTTTTTGTAGTATGTTTATAACTGGAATATAAATGACTAGTGAAAATCAGGGTTTATAGGAATTTTCTCTGAGAAGTATGATTATTGGCAACTAATGGCCACAATCAGAAGAGTTGTACTTATGAAATCTCGTTCCCTTTTATCTTTTTCAGATTAACATTCTTTCACCGTAATTTAATACACTTTCAATTTCTTCCTCTTGCTTCGGTTTCGATTTTTCAGGGATTTGCTTTTTTTCTGATATATTATGAAGGTAAACCATACGCTGGGGGAATGGAATTTCTATGCTATTTTCTTCAAGGATCTTTTTTATGGCCCAAGGAAAACGGGTTTTAATCTCGTACCACTCACTAATAGGCGCCCAGATTCTGACGACGAGATTTACCGAATTTTCCCCCAGTTCATTTACATAAACAGAAGAGGGAGGGTTATGGAGGGCCCTAGGCTCTTTGTCAATTAAGTCCTGGATGAACCGGATTGCTGCATCAGCATCGTCACTGTAGCGAATTCCTATTGTGAAATCGAACCTTCTGACCGGGTAACTCACGGTGTTTGTGATATTTGTCGTAAAGACTTGTTGGTTGGGAATACGGACAAGAAGCCCATCAAATGTCCTTATTAGAGTAGAGATTATGCGGATATCGGTAACATAACCCGATATCTTGTTAATTTCGACTTGGTCTCCTATTTTTATAGGTTTTTCTATCATCAAAAAGACACCAGAAATCAGATTTCCCACAATATTCTGACTTGCAAATCCGAGAACGATACCAGTGATCCCCCCTGCTAGTAGGAGACCTGAAGGATCAAGCCCTATTAGAGGGAGTATCGAGATGGAGACAATAATAAGTGAAACATAATACAAAAATTTAATAGTCGTCTCACCCACATCTTTACTAACCTTATCTTTAAAATATCTACGTAAGTAAAGTGTGATAATTCTGGAAATAATGATCGAAAAAGACAGAATGAGTACGAATTCGAGCAGATTTCCTAAAGTAACTGGACCCTTTGAAGTAGAATATAAACTAAAGTTTAAGATGTTGATGGCCGTAATCAAAATACCACCCTCAGATCAAACATTGGAGGTGCAAAATAAAGTTTCCGAATGTAAACTTCGCGAGCTTCTTTTCATGAGTCTTTGCTTTCTAGATAATAACTTCCCAGATCCCGCTATATAATAATTAGAAGCCTATTTCAGCTGTATTTTTGTTAAGGATATTCATACATGTGCCCCTTCATGAAACTGTCGTTTTAATCCGGGAATGTGCAATTGAATGTATCCTACTTTTCCAGTACTTACATATTACTCCATCTGAAATCTGGTCATAAAGAGTAAATTTCTGCCTTGTAAGAGTTGCACGTTAAGAAAATTGAGATTTTTCCCGTATATGCGATAAAAATACCTATCCCAACCGGAAAAGTAAGACCAACCTCCTCTTGCTACTGAGGCAAGAAGTAGCATTTCTCAGGCTCTATCAGCAATTTTTTTATAATTTAGTTGTGAGTGTTAAGTTACTTTACTGGATTTATAATTAATTTTCGATCTCTCTCAATAAGTTTTTCTACCTTATTTGTTTCAAGTTTTCTTCTTTATATGCCCGGGCTTCAATTTTTTTGATGAAGTAGAAATCCCTTCTTGTATCCTTTTGTGCGATCAGAAATATCAACTTGACATCTCTTAAACTTTTTATTTCATGTCATCGGAAAGATTTTCCAAGAACAAAAAGTTTTCACTGCTTCCTGATCTTACTACTATGGTCTCAGAAAGTCCTTATTCCTTATTCTAGCAACTATACAGAGTGCCTTGTTTTCATAGTGAAACTCATATCTTACTTTAAAATAAGTAGTATCAATAAGAGCAAGTAAGGGATTTTTTGTGCTATTAATTTAGAAATGAATTCTTCAATCTTTCCATCCAGTTATTTAGTAATTCTGTAAATATTAGAAGCTGAGATTTCACTTACTCCTAAAGCAGTCATGATTTTTCTATCCTTTGGATGAAGATACCTTGGGGGTAAGATTCAGCTACTACAGTTAAAATGGCTTTTTTAACTTGCGAATACTTACAAGAACATTTGTTCCAAATGGCAAACTTATGGAATTAAGACTCTAATAATTTGAGTTCTCCGTGTTTAATTTGGAGATTTCGGGATTCGTAGCAGCTTTTATTATCTTTTTTGGAATTATTTAGACCATAACGTTTAGTACCAGATTGAAGAAAAGTTTCATCTCCCGTGACAAGATTTAAAAACCAAGTAATTAGATGGAGAATTTCATCTTCTTGATCGAAAGAAGAATTTTTTATAAATGAAGGAATATTAACAATAGACTCTTTTCTTGTGATGAAAAAATAGGATACAGAATCAATCAGGTTTTAAAGAATTTTCAGTACAATATCCACTTTCGGAAGAGGTACATAAAAGTGCTATCTATTTTTTAAATATTAGAGTGGCTCGAAAATTGATTTAACTTTTAGTGGATGATGGTAGGAAAATGAGTAAACAAATTTTACATCTAGGTACATCTATGGAATGTCTGTTGTGTTCTTCTTATGTAACTTTTTTATTCAATAACTTATTGAAATTTGCGATTTTACAGGAAAATTATGCGCTTTTTTTAGATATGATGTCATCATATAAGTAAATAAGTAAGAACTATATCTAAAAAAAATTCTAATTGGTATGTAAGTAAGTGTAATTTAGGTGTAAAACAAGTGTAACTTATAGTTTATAAGTGTAAATTATAGTTTATATTTGTTGTTAGACTAAAATGAGATTCAATTAGCTTTTTGGAAAAATATGTGTAAAAACGTATGAATTATGTGTAAAGAAATGTAAATTATGTGTAAAGAAATATAAATTATGTGTAAAAAAGTACAAACTATGTGTAAAAATGTAGATTCTTATGAGGGAATTTGGATACAATTCTGAACTATCAAGTCGATTGTATATATGTTAGATCTAAATAACATTAGGATTCATCGAAACCCACATAATTAAGTGTAAATTGTGTGTAGAATATGACATTAGTAAAAAATCGGATTTTATGAGTCCATATATCACAGAGTGTGGACTATGTGTGAATGTATTAAAATATGTGTAATTAAGTGTAAACTATGTGTAATATAAATAAAATTATATGTGGTGTAGTTTTGAACCAAAATTATATTCATGGTTTTTGTGTAAAATGTACGTAAAAAAATATGAATTATGTGTAAAGGAGTATATGTTATCTCTAAAGAGGTGCAAATTTGCACACAAGGATCTCGATAAAGATCTGATTTTTATGAGATATGAATGTATCATTTATATGCACACGATTATATTTAGAAGTTTATCTAAATCTTCATAAGTAAATATAAATTATGTATAAAATACGACATTATAACAAAATCACACACAATTGGTTTTGTGTGAGATATCTGTGTAAAAAATAAGAGGTTTATGTGTAAAAAGCTAAGCTCACATAAAATGGAGCGTAAACTATGTGTAAGACTTGTGTAAATTAATATATTACATGAATGAGGGAAAGCGACGTGTGAACGCTTACATCACGAATGAGCTTTATACAAAAGTTATTCAATCTGGGTATGGCATCACAGATGCAATTATACAAGGTTTAGAGTGCCTCATGAGCCATCAGGGTGAGACTAAATCGAATGAAAATGAAAACATATTGGAATTGCAGGAAGCACTCATAAGAGAGCTACAAGATCGCATTAATGAGATACAAGGGGCTATGGACCCTATGGAGCTGGGGCAACTCCGCATAAAATCTGAAGAGTTAGAAAAGCATAACGAAACACTAAAAAAAGAGTTGGATAATGCAAGCCAGAGAGAACAAGACCTGAAATCCATGCATAACAATTACATGATGCAGATGCAAACATTGATTAATCAAAAAGCAATCGAAGCACCGGGAGCTAAAAAACCCTGGTGGAGATTCTGGTAACTTATGGATATATATGTTTTATTTCCAATTGAGAAATATCTGAAAAAACATCATTGAAAAGACACAATTTATAGATCAGTTTCTGATATGATTTTTTTTTGGAAATGAACACTTCTGTGGATCAATTCCAATATATATGATAGTCTTGATCTTAATTTTTTTCTATGATCATTTACTATATATATATTATCCTTACTATTGTTATTGCTTTGTTAAATTTAATTAGAATCTATTTCTTTGTGGTACACGTTAAATCATTCTGGGGTTAAATTTATGATAATTAAAGGTTTAATGCTATTTGTTTCTTAGTTCAATCACATAGATTCCTACATAAATTGGGATTTCGATAAAATACTAAATTTAGTTATTTGTTTATAAATAATATATATGACTTATGGAAATAAACAGGTTATAATTATTTTTTAATGTTACTTCTATACTCTACTTTTAACTATGTAATTAAATAGGGATTATTTTTTGTAAAAAATCGAGATTTTGATGGATCATTCCTTTAGAAGCAACTGAATAAAAAAATCAAAATTTTTATTTTCAGTCCGTTGTATTTGTAACAAAGTTAGCTCTTTTTAACGGTTCCATTGACTGCTATTTTATGTTCTGGAGTGTTCACTGTATCCCAAATATTTTCATCTACCATTACGGTTATCTCTGGAATTAAATTTTTTTTCTTTATGGTTCATATTATCTGATGATATTTTTCATTTATTTGCAACTTTGAGCTGAATGTGTGACTGTTTTTAGCCATATTAATGATCAGTTTTCATTATATCTAATAATATTACTATGTAAAAAAATATAAATACTATAATGCTGTAACACAGTAATGCAGCAAAACGGTAAATGTGATACCATGGATAGATTGAAACTACAAAAAGAAGCAATTGATAAAATTAAACAACTTTATAGTCTTCGATATGACATGGGATTTGTGCAGGAAGAACTTCCTAGAGTTTCAAAATTGACACTTGGGGCTCTTGTCAACAAAGGAATCCTAAAATCATATCGAGGAGTATTTGGAGATGATGGGCCGATATATTATAAGTGGACAGGAAAAGAGTTGAAATAATCTAATTGAGATGTTTTTCTAATCACTTTTAGCTCTACTATGAATTGTATAATGCAAAAAAGTATGATCTAATTATTAGCTAGATGAATATTCAAAGAGATGAGGAACCTACTAAGTTGAAAGGAGCTGTGAATAAATCATGAAAATTGATCAAGATTTTCCATTCATAAAGATGACTACTGAAAGATTAGAATTTTTATTGGAAGAAGAGGTCAGGAAAGAGCAAGAGTATGTTAATGGATGGAATGAGCTTAGAGAAAAACAGCGAGGGTGAATATTTAAAAGTCATAATTTTGAGAATCTTTTTGAAATATCGAAAGTAAAACAGTAAACTATATTTAAATACCTTACCATTTATTTATATAGTGATTGTCAGATTGGTAATTAAACTCTATGAATCTTAATTGCAGCATAAATTAAATTTATTTAAGTTGAAAACCCCGCAGCTTCCTGCGGGGATGTGAATTTCCTGGATAAGTTATTAACGAACTGATTTATTTTAGGATCCACTGTTGTACCAAAATGGAACTGCGTTATATAAATTATTATGTTTTTTAAATTGATATCACAATTTTTTTTGATTAATTATCGTAAAAAAATTTTTATTTCTGATATGACCAATTTTTGAAGGCTAAGGTTCCATAATCATGTCTATCGAAAAGTTGGTGTTGTTTTTTGCCGATATATTAGTTAAATTGGTAATGAAAAAAAAGTTTATGGATATCTAGGTCACAAAATTTGTATACTATTGCTATCAGTTTTGACCTATAATTTTTTTTGGGGGTAAAAATACATAAAAGATTATTTTTTAAAATTGATATAAATCAAACTAATTAATTTTTGATTGTGTATTTCGCTTAAAAATAGATTTCAACAAATTGATTTTTGGTAGGATAAATGATTATGATAAATTCTGCCTACCCTAGAAGATATTAAAAAGTTTTTTTTCTGGAGCCTATATGAAAAGATCAAGCTTTTCTTTATCATTTTTTTTTGACGGAACTTATAAATACAATTGACGCATATGTAGTATTGTATTACCTAATAGGGGAGATAAAAGATGAACTTTATACCAGCAAAAGAACGGGCAGCAATTATTCGGAGTGAACTCAAAGCTAATTTCCCGAAAGTTAAATTTTCAGTTAGATCTTCAAACTTCAGGATGGGAAATGATGTTACAATAAGTTGGATCTTGGGTCCCACTAAACAAATGGTTCGAAATGTTATCTTTTGCCTCGTAGAAGATATGAAGAATTTCTACAACATATGTATGGAAGATGAAAAACACATACTCATAAATTATTCCAGGGAAATTCCACAAGAAGTATTTGATAAAGTAAGAGCAGAAGTTAAAGAGACAGCGACAGAAGAAATGTTACAGTACTCATTTTTGATAGATGAAGAAGCAGAAAAGAAGATCAGGAATATGAGTTTTTAGGGAGTTATAACGGTGCCTACATTAACTTACAATGAAAATGAAATCGCTGCGCGTCTTATAATCAATAGGCCTCTTAAACAAACTGAATGGAGAGATGGTAGATTTAATGTGGGATGTGAGTTT
>Ga0326727_10011904_pt1 | contig 20014 bp, 14 predicted proteins | sample MB2enrmetagenome_FD_207643 | JGI IMG/M metagenome (GOLD analysis project Ga0326727, IMG submission 207643) | Lab enriched peat soil microbial communities from McLean, Ithaca, NY, United States - MB29MY | ecosystem: Environmental > Terrestrial > Soil > Wetlands > Peat | place: USA: New York...
AGGACGAGCGACGAAATGAGCCAGAGGATCAGAATGGAGAGCGGGTGCAATCCTGCATTGTCGCCGAAGAATTGAGTTGCTCCGGGCATGACCGGCCAGATGGATGCTGCGTAGTAACAGCCGAGAACTGTCAGGCGCTGTGCCGGGGCTTTGGCGCTCGTGAACACCATTGGCAAGGCGAGCAGCGCGAGCAGCGCGAAGAGGTGGCCGGACCAAGCGACAGCGCCGATGGTCAGTGCGGCGAAGCCGGCCATGAGGGCAGTTTTAGAAGAGCCAGAATGGCTTTGCATATTGAACCCTTTCATCGAGATGGATTGCGCCGAAGTAGCGGCTATCGAAGCTGAAAGGGTTGTAGGATGAAATGACCCAGACCGTCCCAGGCAGTACCGCATAGGTTCCGAGCGGGATCAGCGGCATGGGGCGTCCAATTCCATCCTTGGGGTACTGTTTTGAATTCGGCAGGAGTTTTCCATTGACGGCTACTCCGGCCTCGCTCACCGTAACGGTATCTCCGGCTCGCGCAGCGATCGGCTTGAGCAACGGGGCGTATTTGTCATCGCAGCCCGCGCCCTTTGGCCTGTACTCCCTGCCGATTGAAATCGATTCGGCAACTCCTGTAGGACAGATAAGAAGATCGCTTCCGCTTCCTGGCGGAACAATCCTGTAGAGCCCCGGCGGAAGAGAATTGGAAGCGATGTTGAGCCGGATGCCGGCGAAGCCGAGCACAAGAACGAGGTTGAAAGCAGCGATCGCCGGTGCGACCGAGATAAAGATGAAACGCTTAGCGTTCATTGGAGGCTGCTCCTGTGTTCCTTTGTAGTTCGGAGATGCGGAAGTTTTTGTCCATTTCTTCCATGCCTTCGTCGAGCTGGGCGAATATCTCCTGCATCTCGTCGGTTGGCACCGCCTGCTGAGGAACGGCGGGCGCGGCTTCTGCTTGTTCTTCCATCTCGCTTTCTTCATTCTCGAAAACCTGTGCCGTAGTTGGGATCTGCTTGTCGGTAGAAATGTTGTGCTGCGGTCCCCCAATGGCTGACGATGCGCCGGCTGCGACAGTGGGAGGGGTAATAAGTTGAGCGTCGGATTGAACGTGAATAGGAGTTTGGAGCAAGCCGCGTGTGGACTTTGAGGTTTCCGAGCGGTAGAGCTTTCCTGGCGAGAGGATACTGCCGTCGTGCTCGATGGTGAAGAGAGTATTCGGCGGTTTGATCGCCGATCTCTTTTGGAGTACCGGGTCCTGAAAATAGAGAAGCTGCTTGCCAAAAATCGGCGATTGTCCGGCAATGAAGATGAGCATCGCGCCCGGCGCTACGATGCGCTGGGCTTCGCCCTGGCCTTCCTTGAGGGGTCCTGGAAGGCGCATGAGTTCATCGACCGTGATGAGAGGCCGGGAGATGTGGTCTACGTTGGTCGATACATTGGTTGCGAGCGGGCTTGTGCGCGAGCCGCTGTAGCTGACGGCCGCTCTGAGGATGGTGGCCGTCCCCGCCATTTTGGAAAGTGCTTCCGCGGTCTCGGTCTTATTGGGCGCAAACGCGATTCGAATATGGCAGTTTGAGATGATGCTCTCATGGTTGCCATAGGTGTCTTTCATCTGTTCGATGTCTTGTGTAATAAGGTACGCTTTGATGCCGTAACCGGCGATGTAGGCAAAAGCCGTTTGGAAGATAGGCATCTTGCCCAATGTCGGGAATTCGTCGATGAGAAGCAGGATCCGGTGGTCCGGCCGGGCCTTGAATGTCTCGCCGGACTTGAGGTCTTGTTGCAGCTTGGAGTTCCGTACTTCTTCGAGTTCCTCCGTCAATCGGTTCACCGTCATGGTGAAGATAAGTCTGAGCAGCGGCTTGAGGCGCTCGATGTCGCTTGGCGGCACGACAAGATAGAGGCTCACAGGGTATTTGAAGTGCTTGAGGTCGTTGATCGTGAAGTCGCTTTCTTCGATACTGCGTTGAACGAGTGGATCGCTGTAAAGGATGAGTGCTGTTTTTGCGGTGGACAATACGCCGGAAAACTCCTTGTCCTCTCTGTTGAGCATTTCCTGCATTTTTTCCATGACGACCGGATGTACAAGCGATTTCTGGCCGTCACGGAGATTCCAATAGTTGGTGGAATCGACGTGAGGGGTGCTCATGACCTGGGAAAAGTATTCGCGGGCGACGTTGGGCTGTTGATTGTCCATCCCTTCGAGGTCGATTGGCATCGTCAGATCGGACATCAGCGGTGTGAGTGAGTTGGAAAGTTCGGTAAGTGTGGCAAAACGGTTCTTGCGGCGGGCCGTATAGCAGAGATGAAGGATAAGTCCCGTTACAAGGCTGGTCGCCGATTTGATCCAATGTTCATCCTGAGCGCTTTCTTTGCCGCTTCTGCAAAGCATCTCTGCGATGTTCTGAGCGTCGGACACTTCGCGGAGTGTGCCGATGCGTACTTCGGCAAGTGGATTGAATCGCGCGCTATGTTCTTCGACAGGAGCGAATCGAAAGCAGACGTGGCCGGAGTTTATGCGGTAACCAGCGGTTCTGTCCCAGTTTTCTCCTTTGATGTCGAAGATCACTGCGCTCTCTTCCCAAGCGAGCAGCGTTGGAATGACAAGGCCGACGCCCTTGCCGGATCGGGTCGGCGCGAAAGCGAGAATATGTTCAGGGCCTGCGTGTCTGAGGTATTCGAGCGAATCGGCTTTCTCATCATGCCAGGCGCCGATGTAGACGCCGTGTTTTTGATCGACGAGTCCGGAGTTGCGGATTTCCTTTTCCGTGGCCCATCGTGCGCTTCCGTGAAGATCCTCAGTGTTCTCAGTGAGTTTCTTGTTGCGATGAATGTTTAGCGCGGCGACGAGAAAGAGCGTAGCCGAAAAGCCCACTGCTGCAATCAGTGTTGAAGTCAACAGCGGCTGTCGTACAAGCGGGTCGGAAGAGCCGCCGAACCTGATGATCCATAGGAACCATTTGTACGGGGGGTATATCTTCAACGCTGCGATTTGGAACAGCGGCGGTCCGAGTGCCGGCTGATAATCGAAGTGCGAAGCGATGTGCTGGGTGGTGATGATGTTGGTTGCGACCAATGCCAATAACCCGAGCAGGATGGCGGACCAATTGTAAGTGCCGAGGTATCCTGGCGGTTGGGGTTTCTTGTACAAGGTTGGGGATGTGTTCATCGCTTATCGCTCCATTTGAACTGCTACGCGGGTTGGGAGAGGAACGCTGCGCGAGTGTGCATCGGCGCGTTGGAGGCTGTATGCCGCGGCAGCTTTGAGAAGTTTTGCCGTTTCCATCTCCCGGTCTGGCAGTGGGAGGATCGTGTACGTGACAGTCTGGTCGAACTCCGAACACCCAACGGTCATCATGAAGAGTCCGCGCACGCTTTGAGATCGCTCCTCCCCAGGGATCAGCCCTGCCGAAAGCGCCAAAACAGCTTCTTTGCCTGCTGGGTAGCCATAGATCGAGTTGAATAGAGTAGTTGCGAGCATGATGTCGTTGGTTGTGATTGGATCGAGACCTCCGTTTTCTCTCTGGTGCTTTGGCATCATCGAAAGTTCGATGTGGTCTGCCATCTGATGAAAAAGTCCTGCGTGGCCGTGGTAAGTTTCAATTTGCATCATGGCGGGTCTCCTGTTGTTACTCTTGGCGGGTTGAGCGATTGGCGGCTGCGTCCGTCCTAGTGTGAAAGCCGGTGGGATGGCTGCCACGTCTGATGTGGCAGCATCCCAGGTTGGTAGATAAAGAGTGCCGACTGGCGATCACCGGCAGTCAGCGGCCAAGGTCTTGCGCGGTATTGGTTCTTGCGGCGCGGCGCTGTTTTTTCTCTTCGGGAGTCCTGCCGGACTGGTTGGAGTGATACCAGGCGCATTTGCCGAAGATTGCGGCAAGTTCCTCCCGCTTCCCAGGGAGAGGCTTGACTGCGATGCGCAGGTTTTGGGTGAGGGCGCCATTTGGCGGGCGCTCGATGTTCATCGTGAAGGTATTGTTGAAGTCCTTCGTTCCGGCTGCTCCGGTTTCGACGCCTGCCGATAGGGCCGAGAATTCTCTCAGAGCCGCTTTCTTGCAGGTTGCAAACACGTCCTTGTCGAACGATTTAAGTTCTTTGGATGCTGCGGCGTTATGGTAGAAGGCTGTAGCCATGAACTCCTTTGCGACATCGGGATTGAGCAAGGAGAACGAATCCCTGGGGTACTTGTCGTTAAGGCAGTTGATCTTCGACGCCAGCATGGTTTTTGCGAGTTGACGATGGTGCGCGGTGTGTTCCTGACGTGCAGCGCAGTATTCGTGCTTGGTTCTCAGAACGGCGTCGTCCCTGGTCTCGCCGTCGCGCACTTCAATCGGCCGTGTGCGCCGGTCGAGGTGTGTCTGAAAATCCTTGTCACAGGCTGCCTTCTGTTCGGGGGACAAAGCGTCGTATCCGTCCTTCTCACGAAGATACGAACCCTTTTGAGGGGCTTCCGCCTGGTTCTCCAAGGCGTCTAGTTCTTGTTGAGGATCGGCTCCCTGGATCGGGGAAGCCGCCGCGGGTTCTGGAAAGGCAACCTGTTCGGGTTCCTGTTCCTTGGCTTTGGAACTGCGGCGTCCCGGCTTCGAGGTTTTCTCGGCGGTTTCGAGAGGTGCAACTTGGGTGGCCATACTCTTGGCATCGCTTTCTGTGCGCGGCTCTTGCGCACGGTTGAGGTTGTGGTTGTGCTCGATGGTGTGTCGAGCAGGATTGAGAACTGTTTCGTAGAGGCTGCGAGCCTGGCGCTGTGCTGCGGCTAGAGCAGTGAAACCTGTCGCTTCGCGCAAATACTGCTGCACGAGGTGGGGCGCCGCTTTCGGCGATGGAGAAGGGGTGGTCTGTTCTTCGAGGAACGATTGCTTTGTTGAAGTTGCGCACCGCTCCATCGCTCTAATGAGCTGACCGAGTTCCGGGGGTCCATCGCGTTGTGTTGTTGGCAGCACCGGCCTGCACCTTATGTAATACTACCTTTCTTATATCAGTTCTGTACACTATGCGTCACGCTATTACGAAAGTAACCATGCGAGTTCGTTCGTTTATCTTGATCGTGGGTGACCGCGCCCACGGCGGGTTTGGCCAGCTTAACCGCGTGGATGGGATTGTTGTGGAGGGTGGAGGGTTTGGGGCGATTCCATATATAAGGATTGGAGAATCGTGCTGCTTCTGGTTCGCTCACGTATGTGGAACGCCGGTTCTGAATCGCAATATGGCGATGAGTTGATCTAAAGGTCGGGGTTCGGGGAAGCGTGGCCCGGAGATCCGCCACCGTGCTACGGCCACGGGATAACCTTGCCACAAGGCGACTTTACAGGACCTATATTGTCCAGACTGAGTGCATCGCCGATGATGCGCCAAGTCACTTGCACATCATCGTATCCTGCCTCCCCACGGCCCGTTCATCGATCGATTCCGAACACGGTTCAAAAGCGTTCTTCCTCACTGAGTCTGAAGTCAGCCGCGTTTGCCGAAGAAAACCCAATCTCACTCTCGGCCCACCGGCGAACAGCATCCACTGGAGAGCCCAGGAACTTTTCAGCGTACTCTGCACGTCGTTCGACCCAATCTGCCAGGGAGCCCGCCACGACACCACCAGACATGCCTGCTACCCATCGGGAAAACACTTGATCGTCTGACCCATACTGCTCAAGAACAGCTTTGGCAACGGGATGTAACTCCGGCTTATCGCCATTCAGATGTGGTCGTGGCAGGTAGCGGGCAACCACTCTCGCGCCCGTGAGGCCATGCTCATTCAACCACTTTTTGATCACATCAGCAGGCAGCGCTAGAAGTGGTACATGTTGCAGAGACAGCCCGTAAACATCACCCTCTGATAAGAGGACTTCCCCAAGCTTCTGCATGACGCCAGTCGCATCGAGTTCAACAACGGCGTGAAACAGCCCTCCTCCCTCTCGCGACACTTCGAAGTCTCTGCTGCTCACCATTTTGATTGCGAGATCAATACCGCGCGTGGGATTCGTGGGAAGGATTCTTGAGAAGATCTGGCCAAAATATGGAGAGATCGAATCATCCCCGGTTGCATTCTGTTCGAGCAAGCCGAACACTGTATCCAATTTCAATTCGCCGAAGACTGTTTGAAGGAAATCGATCCTGTCCTCCGGCTTGTAGCGAAGAAGAAGATGGACAATGAAGCCAACTCCTACACCAGCGGCCCGCTTATCTCCAGCCATGGCCGCTTTCAACAAAGCTTGCGCAGCCAACTTTGCAGCCGGAGGGCTTGTCGGAACCGGTCCATCCCAGGCTTGAAAGTTTTGCAGTGAAACTGCTGGAAGGGCCTTGTTTTCTATCGCAGTGATTGTCCGATGAAGCGCACGGACAAAAGCACCTGACGGGGCCATCACGTAATACGCGAGCGTTGGATCGACATCCCACATGCTGTCCAGACATTGGTTCAAGCGGGCCTGTGCGTTTTGAGATGCACGGGAGTCGATGGTGTTGCGGAAGCGATTCGAAACTCCGAGGAAGTAGCCGCGTGCGAAGTTCGGATTCTTCGTCTCTTTAGCAGTTTCGACGATTGCATCCAAACGGGTCAGTGCGTGGTCGAACCGCCCCATCATAGTGCCAAATTCAACGATCGATTTTGCTTGCGGGCTATTGAGCCAAGATAACTCTTTATGAAACTCCTCGTCGCTCCCCAATAGACGCATGGCCAGGTCGCGAATCCGCTTTTCCCAACCCTCTTGTTCGAGGTGATGATCCCATGCGTCTGGGCCGATTTCTTCCACGAGTAACGAATGCAAATCATCCGTTGAGAGCTCTTCGATCCATTTCGAAACAAAGCGTGACCGCTGTTCCTTCTCCTCAGCAGAGTGCGGGCAATGCTCCGAATTGTTCAACAGAAGGAACTCACGCAACTCTGCCCGTAATATAGGACGAATGTCCGAGGGAATGCCTTCCGCACCCTCTTTCGCAGGTCCAAGAATTCCGCGGAAGATAAGACTCCGCACACTACTAACAAGAGTCTTGATTGCCTTCTCTCTGATCTTCGCAACGGGATCCTCACAGAGTGTTACGAGAACTCGGATTGCTTCCGTGATGTAGCGGAAGTATTCGTCCCAGGTCTGCGGCCGCCAGCTCGACGGCGCAAGACGATGCCCATAGGTTCCTGGGTTCATCATGCGAACCGACGAATCGTGAAGAACCTCACTTAACGCAAAGACGCAACGATACCTCTCTTCCTCCGACTCGCTTGCAATCCTGCGCTTGAGGACCTCAAAGCGATCGGAGAAAGGTGTCGCCACGGGCGCAATAATGGGGTAGAGACCAGACCAGATCGAGGTAGCATTGTTCCCGAGCTCTGGCTCTGGATCGTTAAGGGACAGCCGCAACAGCATTTCTTCTGCGGCATCGAACCACAGCGGAAAACTGGCAATTTGATCTAGGTCGGACAGCAGCCACCGTCGCCCCGTTTCGTTTCCTGATGCCAAATCTTCGTCCGTGGCACGCGCTACGAGCTGCCGCAGACGCGGGATCATCTGATCCGGATCGGATCGAACGAGAAGGAGTAGCTGCTCAGTGTCATCGTTAGAGCGGAAGAGTCCAGGTCCTCGGGAAACGATCCAGTGGCGAAAGTAGTCGTTAACGACCTTGCCGACCCCCTCTGGTGCTCGCTGCAGGCGCGCGAGAAAGGATTGCATCAGTGGCCGTGGGAATTTTTCCAAAAACGACTTCGCTTCCGGTTCGATCCAGCGCTTCCAAGCACGATGGAAACACGCGGTTGCGACCGGCATCGGGGTTACATAGAGAAACCGGCCCGCGCGGCCGACCAGGCCGTTCGACTTCTGCATGAGTTCAAGGCGCTCTCTCACATCCACCGCGTTGGCGCCTACAATTTCGCAGAGCGACTGGAGTTCTGAGAAAACACCGCCGAAGACGCCGCAGCGCTCGACGAGCGAGATGATCTCCAACGCCCGGCGGTCCTCCTCCTTAAACCTTCCATTCACATCGAAGTAGCGGTTCAGGTAGCCCGTCGCATCTCGCAACGCAACAGCGAGATTGCCTTCTTCCAACATTAGGCCGTCGTTCTCACAAAGCGTTACTGCAAACCGAAGTGAGCCTTCTGCAAGCCGGCAGTATTGGTAACGCCGATCCGGGGCCACGTTCAGAAAATTGGCTTCTACGATCTTTTCTAGCGTCTGAGTATCGACTTTCTTCAAACGCAAGTCCGTGTGGTCAATACGCTCGAAGGCATTGTCGATAGTGATGACCCTGACCCGATTTTCAACACCTTGAAGCAGCGATTCCAGCTGGGAGGCCGTCGCATCAAGGCATTCATCCGCGACGATGACGACATACAGATCATCGTCAGCGTTTGCAGCAGCGCGTGCCTGCTCCAATGCCTTGTCTTCGTCGTCCACGTAAATCACGAGAGAGGATACTTCCGGAAGCTCTGCGATCGCTTCGAGCACCGTTCTCGTCTTACCTACTCCAGCGTCCCCAGAAATTGTCAGGCGAGCTGACCTTGGCTGCGTGCTCCACTGAATATGGCTCTGTACCGTGGCGCGGATACTTTCCGATTCTGGAGTCGGCACAAATTTCTCGGTCCTGCGCCGCGCTTGCCGCGCCCAACTCTCGAAGAAGAGAAAACCGCCCAAGTCAGCACCCGTCATCTCCGCCGCAATGCCGGGAAACGAGTTGACCCAAGCGACGATATCGTCTGCGAGCAAGACTTTGCTCGCCGGTGCGCCCGGAGCGACACCTTGAATCGCTTCGTCGAGCCATCCTTCGAGTTCGGTTTTTCGCTCTGGCGGAGCGTTGTCCGCGACACAGATGCGGTAGGCGTAGCCCGCCTTCAAGAGCTGCCGCAAATACTCTTTGCTCTTTCCCTTCACTTCGCCTTGCAATTTAGCTTTCGTCAGAGTGTTGTCAGCCACGGCTTTGTATTGCCATGCAGTCTGTGTACTGAAGTAGCCGCGCCGGTCAACGGATAGGGCTGTCGAAACCTGGGTATCGGCGCCACCGTCCTGATAATTCACCCGGAGATTTGTCGAGACGAAATCCTGCGTCGTGCGTGAGACCGAGACAGAATGACGGATCAAACGATCCATCAGCGCGGTAAGCGCCTTACCGGTCGAGTCACGCAATGCGTAGATCGATTCTGGCTTGATTCGGATCATGTGGATATTACTGACCACTCATTTTACTTCATCAGAGAGGGAACCAATGTTCTTGAGGAGGTCTCCTCCCGCGCTTCAGGCGCGTCCCGCGTCTTTGCTCCTGCCTCTACCCTTGCCGCAACTCCCAACTTTCAGCCCTCTACAACGTGTGAAGAGCCTACAGAATAGCCAGCCTTCGAAATAGTACGCAGGAAAGACAAGTCGCTCAGGAAACGTGGCTTACTGACCGCATTGGGGGATAAGTACCCGCAAACGCCGCAGTGTCCGAGAGGGCAGAGTTTCCCGATCAGCCCGACGGGAGCTTGGACATACTCGGTTTTCTTGCTGGGTCGCTCACGTCTCGACTCTGAGACCTTGGATTCCTGCAAAACTTCTCACGGCAGCGCATACCACGATCCCTTGCCGGTTCCATGCCGGGTGAGATGTCCCTTTTCCACCAGGCTGCGGAAATGGTCCTTCAACGTGTTGCGGCTGGCGCCGGTGACGCGGACAATGTCGGCCATCGTGACGCGGCCATGCTGGCGGACGTATTCGATGATCTGAAGGTCCAGCTCGGGCAGGGCGGCAATCACTACCCGTTCGCGCTCCACCTTGGCCGCAAGCCGCCGTTCCTGCTGCTGCAATGCTCGCAGAAAAAAGATCAGCCACGGCTGCCAGTTCGGCGCGGCAGTGCGGATGGTTCCCTGCGTTTGGCGCAGCGCCAGATAGTACCCCTCTTTGCTGTTCTCGATCACGCCTTCCAAAGAGCTGTAGGGCACATAGGCGTACCCGGCCTTCAGCAACAGGAGCGTGGTAAGCACACGGCTCAAGCGGCCGTTGCCGTCCTGGAAGGGGTGGATTTCAAGAAAGACAACTGTAAAGATGGCGATGACAAGCAGTGGATGGAGCCGCTTCAGTTCCTGGGCTTCCCGGAGCCAAGCGACAAGTTCGGCCATCAGCCGGGGGGTGTCGAAGGGCGCGGCGGTCTCGAAAACGACTGCAATCTGCTGGCCGGCATCGTCAAAAGCGGCGACACTGTTGGGCAAGGTCTTGTATTCGCCGCGGTGCCGGTCGTCCTTCTCGCTGTAGCGCAAAAGATCGCGGTGGAGCTGCTTGATGTGGTTCTCGGTGACCGGGATCTCCTGCCACGCATGGAAGATGGTCTCCATGACCTCGGCGTACCCGGCGACCTCCTGCTCGTCGCGCGTGGCAAAGGACTTGATCTCCAGATTGGCGAGCAGACGCTCCACGTCGCGGTCGGAGAGTCTGCTGCCCTCGATGCGCGTCGAGGAGCCGATACTCTCGATGGTCGCCACGCGGCGCAAGGCGCTCAGGCGCTCGGGCGCTAGGGTTCCCAGCGCGCGCCATGCCCCTTTGAACTCGTCGATCTCGGCGATCAGCGTGAGCACTTCGGGGGTAATCGGGATGTCGGTGGTCTCGAACATCTGGCCCTCACACCCATATATACACCCATAAGCACCCATAAATCCACCCAAGATGTCCTGGCGCAACGTATTGAAGAGCGCACTTGCGACCGGCAACCCGTATTAAGAGATAGAATTGACCACTGAATCTGCACACGCGCGATTTGCTGCGCTGTGTGACGTTGGCAGTGCGCCGGTACTACTCGGCAAGACGAAATGTCAGTTCAACGGATGGTCCGCGCTTCGTGTTCTGAAATTCAGCACTCTTGAAGGGACGCTGTGAGATACCCTCTTCGCCACATTTCCATTCGCGTGCCGTGGCACGACACGGGCTGGGATGGCCGGGTCTGCGCAAATCCGAAGCTGAACTCTTCATGCCTCCAACTTAAAGGAATTGGCCAGAAACGGAACGACGACGCCGAAGAAGCCGTCAGGGGTCAGTCATTGAGCGTCCTGCCACAGGAGCAGTGGCCATGCTGCGTCGCAGAACGCATGGCGTTCATGGCACCCTTTGAATACACGCGTGTTACGCAGCACCCGTATCGCCGAAACGAAGAAGGTCAGCACGCGCACTTCGCACAGACCTCTTTGCGGCATCCCCGCTATTCTGCACCCGCAGTCCCGTTTTCGTGGATGCTGAAAGAATCCATGCCTTCGCTCGGCGAACAGCATTCGTTGGATGTCCAGGACGGGCGAGAGCCTGACCTCGGATTCAAAACGCAATGGGTCCAGGAACGCGAAAACCAGAAGGCGCTTCTTGACTGTTTTAGATCGCATATCCAGCCCGAACAGTCGCTCGTCTTCTTTTACGCGAAGCACGTTCCGTTCGTAGAAGACACGGCGGGACGAAGGGTCATTATTGGCGTCGGCCGCGTCCTCAACGTGTCGCCGTGCGTTGAATATCGATACGACACGAGAGACCTCAAGGGCAAGCTGCGGTCGGTGTTATGGGAGTTGATGGTTCAACATTCCATTCGACCGGACTTCAAAGATGGGTTTCTGCTGCCGTATCACGGTGCCATCCGCCACTCTGCTGAAAATGCGGATTTTGATCCGGCCCAGATTGCGGCGTTTTCACCTACCGACCGACTGATCGAGTTTTCCCATGCATCGCAACTGGTCACGAACGACGCCGCGATCGCCACCCTGCTTGCGTGCGCGAACGCACTTCATCGGACGGAAAAAGTGTTGCCTGGCAAGTGGGACCATTGCCTGGAATGGCTCGACAGACGACTCAGCGAACTGTGGAACGCACGGGGACCGTGTCCCGGACTCGGCTCCGTGTTGTCCGCCTTTGGCTTGGAACAAGGGACGTTCATCGCGCGAGTACTCGCCGATCGTGCAGGAGAGAATACCGACCCGTGGCCGCTCGTGCACCAATTGTTTCTTGAACCGGCAAAAGTGCTTCCCGCCGAACTTGCAGACAATGTGGGGAAGACACTCGCCGCTAAGTGGGCGAGGCTGCCGGAGGACAGACGAGCGTTGCTCAAGCTGCTGAGCCGTTTTGAGCTTTCCAAAGTTCAGGCACAAGTGCTTTACGTTCAGGAAGAGCGATCGAGGGCAGGCATTTCCGTCGCAGATACGGACATCCTTTCCAACCCGTACCTTCTCTACGAACTCACGCGGATGACGGACGATCCGATAAGCGTCTGGACGGTTGATCGGGGCGTGTTTCCCGACAAGTTGATCCGCGAAAAGCACCCCCTGCCAGAACCGACGGCATTGGATAGTGGCACCGACGCTCGCCGCATACGTGCATTAACCGTCCATGTTCTTGAAGACGCGGCAAACAGAGGCAACTCGCTGCTCCCTCAAGACCGAGCGGTACTCGCCATTCGCGACCTTGAGATTCAGCCCTCGTGTCCTGTCGATGCGGACTTGATGAGTGTCGCCAAGGACTCGTTCGGCGATGTCATCACCGGAGTTCCGTTGGCAAACAACGCGTCTGCGCTCCAGCTTTCGCGGCTGCGCGAGATGGGAGAGCTAATCCGGTCGTCCATTAACAAGCGTATCGCAGGCAAGCGCCTAGAAGTCTCCGCAGATTGGCGCAAGCTCCTTGATGCGCATTTGGCGGAGCGAGGTACGATAGCCATCGACGAACTTGAACGGCAAGCACGGGAGGAGAAAACGTCAGCTCTTAAGGAACTGGCGGAATCTCGATTGTCTGTGCTGGTCGGCCCCGCAGGCACAGGGAAGACCACGCTGCTATCAGTGCTGTGCAGTCATCCAAAAATCGCTGAGGGTGACCCCCTACTGCTCGCCCCAACGGGCAAGGCGCGCGTGCGGATGGAGCAATCTACGCAGCACTTGAAGCTCAAGGGGTTTACTATAGCGCAATTTCTTAGCCCGGATCGGTATGATGCCACGACGGGACGCTACCACCTCTCGAATAAAGCCGTCGACGCCGGCTCCCGAACAGTCATCATAGATGAAGCGTCGATGCTCACAGAGGAGATGCTCGCTGCGATCTTGCAGGCATTGAAAGGCGTACACCGTCTCATCCTGATCGGTGATTCACGACAATTGCCTCCTATCGGAACGGGACGCCCGTTCGTGGACATAGTTAAGCATTTGGCCTGCGATGGAATTGAAGGGAAATTCCCGCGTGTTGCTCCAGGGTACGCCGAACTGACCATCCGTCGGCGCCAGGCGGGTGAGGACCGGGAAGACCTTCAGTTGGCCGAGTGGTTCAGCGGCGCGTCCATCGCGCCCGGCGAGGACGCCGTGTTCGACACGGTGGTTAGGACGGGCGAGACGAAGCGCGTCCGTTTCGTGGAATGGGAATCACCCGACGAGTTGCACACTGCCGTGATCGACGTGCTCGTGAAAGAGCTCGGATTGGCCAACCCCGACGACATCGCCCGGTTCGACGCCAAACTCGGCGGTGAGGTGTGGAACGACAGCCGTTTCTTCAATCCTCGTCGCGCCGATGTGCAGGGCGCGGCGGAGATTGCAGAGGGGTGGCAGATTCTCTCGCCAGTGCGAGCCGGGCCGCACGGCGTGCCGAACCTGAACCGCCTGATTCACGAGCAGTTTCGCTCGGAGATGATCGAGCGGTCCTCGCAACGCGGCCATCAGTACCCGAAACCGAAGGGACCAGAGAAGATTGTTTACGGCGACAAGGTCATAAACTTAACCAACACTGATCCGGCCCTGCCATGGAACCGCCACCGCAAGATATTCCCGGCAAAGGATAACCCGTATGTGGCAAACGGCGAAATCGGCGTGGTGACAGGCTTCTTTTGGAAGGGACGTAGCGGCAACACGAAACCCTACCGGGAGAATCTGGAGGTCGAGTTCTCGTCTCAACCCGGCTACAAGTACACGTTCACGAAACGCGACTTCAACGAAGAGGCAAACCCGATCTTGGAACTCGCGTATGCCCTGACGGTGCACAAGGCGCAAGGCAGCGAGTTCGGCACGGTAATTCTCGTGCTTCCCAATCCGTGCCGTCTGTTGTCGCGGGAAATGCTCTACACGGCGCTCACGCGGCAGAAGGACAAGGTGGTGATCCTTCACCAAGGCCCGCGCGCCGATCTACGCAGGTATTCACTGGACGACTGGTCAGAGACGGCACGGCGACTGACGAACCTGTTCGTCGCCCCGTCGCCCGTCGAAATTGAAGGTCGATTTTACGAGCAGTACCTTATTCACCGCACTGCTCGTGGCGAAATGGTCCGCTCGAAATCGGAGGTCATCGTTGCCGACCACCTCGCCAACCGATCAATCGAGTACGCGTATGAACGGCCGCTGACGATCGACGGCGTGACCAAGTACCCGGATTTTACGATTGAGGATATAGAGTCCGGCCGGACGTTCTATTGGGAACATTGCGGCATGTTGCACGTTGCGTCGTATCGCCGGCGTTGGGAGGAGAAGTTGGAATGGTACAAGCAGCACGGCATTCTGCCGCATGATAAAGGCGTCGGGAAAAACGGTACGCTTATCATCACTCGGGACGAGGCTAACGGTAGCATCGACTCTGCGAAGATCACGCGATTGATACAGGCGGTGGTGGACGCCACATAGCAGAAGCTGTCATTGGATAGCGTAAGGAGACGATAACGAGATTTACGGCGCAGGGCTGTTTCGGCGATTTCGCCGGGATGACTTCTCGATTTGCGCAGAATCTACACCTTTCCGCTCAGGAGACCCTCTTTGGGTCGGTAGATAGAGTGACTCAAGGCGCAGGTTTTTCGTTTATCCAAAACGGGTATCCTCTCCAATCATGGGCTACCTGCCCTCCCGCACCTGGCTGGGCGCTTTAACTCTGTCGCGCAACACCCACTGTGCCGACTGGTGGACCTGTTCAACCCGTTCGAGGACGTGTTTGCGCTTCCCTTCGTCAATCGACACCCGGAAGGATTGCCGGCCGTCCGAGGTCTTGATGACCGCAACTGTCAGATTGCCGCCGATGTTTGCGTTCGGTTCTGGTTCTTGAGACGATTTCAGGATCTGGAGAAGTTGTTGGGAGTGGGCGGCAGGCTGAAGGCAGGCAAGAAGCATCTGTACGTCGGCTTCATTCGTGAAGAGCATATCGCTCGTTCCCTCATTCTGCAATCTGGTTTCAAGAGCATGGAGGCGAGCAGCCTTGACCTGGAACGGATTCGCCACGAGTTGGTGTTGGTACAGGGCGTCTCGCATCTCCGGGTCGGTGAATTCAACGAAGATGCCGTTCTGGACGGCCACTTTGACCACCTGCCGCTTCCAATCGTTGCCTCCAGAGCAGGCGATGCGCGATCCGTACTTCTGAACGGCCATCTCCAGCCCAAAGACGATTGCGGCCTCGTTCTGATTGAGCACGGTCACGCGCCGTCCGCGGTCAATGACCGACAGCTTGCCATTGAGCGTGTACGAGACATCCCCAGTGGTCCGGTTGATCGTCCATATCCGGGCTGTGGCAATCTGGCCGGCGAGATTCTCCGCCCGCTGTTGAGCTGCGAGCCGCTGTTCGATGAATTCGGACCAATCCGACTTTTCTTCATCCGTCTCCGGGCCAAGATGCAGCGCATTGGTTTCGAGCCTGCCATCCAAGCGCCGCTGGTTTCGCTGATCCGCATAACGCCATCCGCGCAATTGAGCCGCCGCCCGCGCATCGCCCTCGGCGGCGCGCTCCGCAACCCATGTGCGCAGGTTCTTCGGAAACTGTGCCTGGCGCGTCTTCTGCGTGGACAACTTGAGCGTTCGCAGCTCGATGACGGACGCGGCCACAGCCTCCGAGAGCAGGATCTTCTTCGCGGGCCACGGCAACGCCAATGTGCGGATTTCCTTCTTGCGTTGCCGGAGATTCATAACCAGGTTCTGACGTGCTTCTCTTCCCTGTGTGGTCAAACCCTTGCACACTTGCCGTTGTCGATTACGATACTGGTTATAATCGGCCATCAGGGAAACTCGGTCGGAAAGTCGCTTCGCTTTCCGTTCTTCCCTCAGTGCGCTATTACGAACGGGAGTACGAACGATATGTTGAGCGACCTCATAGCCGGATGTTGAGGCAGGTGTCCAGGCCCCAAGAGCGGACTCAGTAGTCTGGCGGTTGATCTTTCCTGCGAAGTTGTTGCGGAATACATCGGACGCCTTGACCCGGATGTTGTGCTCGATTGAAAGGACGGTGTATCCGCCAGTCTCTCCCTTTTCAAGCCGGAGTTGAGCCTTGGCGAGAAGGCGATGGAGGTCATCCCACGTAACATTACGTCGGGTAATCAGTTTGGATACGCTTGGAGCAACCTCCCGCCGCACGTAAGATTGGAACGATTCCTGATCCTGGTAATGTTCAAATTGTGCAGCGGCACCGGTTGGATGTTGCCGCGCAGATCGGGAAGCATTACGTTCGCTTCGTGATGTTGGTACAGCTTGTTTGGTGTCGGCATCCCAACGTGCAAGGCCCGGAGTATGAGTCCAGTTGTATTTGGTTTCGAGTTGGCGAGCTGCGGTGTGTAGAAGAGTATGGGACTGATGTGGTGTTGTTGCTCTGAGGGTCTCTGGGTGTACCTTGTTCACCATTACATGTATATGAAAATGCTTTTTGTCGTCGTGCGCGACGATCATATATTGATGGTCTTTGTATCCGAGTGCTTTCAGTGTGTGCACTGCTGCGTCTGTCCATTGTGGTCGAGTCGGACGTTCTCCTGGCGGCCATGCCAGTTCATAGTGGCATAGCGCATCCTTGCAACGATCATTGAGAGACGCAACCCCAAGCATTTCTCCTGCCGCTGTGTCGAAGCTCAGAAGATTCTCCGACATGACCACATCTCCTCGCAAACGAACTTCTCCAGTGTCGGCGTCATGCTCTTGTGTGAGGTATTCATGAAGCCGCTTGAAGCTGCTGGAGTGTTTTCGAGATGGCTGTACCTTGACGATCATGTTTACTTCCCCACGGCGGCATTGAGCCTGCTCACTGCGTTAAGCACTGCGGACAACGTCGAATTCAGTTCCTTCCGAAGAACTTCTTCATATGGAAGACCTTTGATCTGCTTGAGCAGGTGCTTTTGAAGTCCACCGAGTCTTGCAAGTTCTCCTAAAGCCTTTTGGTCCATCTTTGAAATGATCCGCTTGTTGAATGCGATCCTTCGCATGTACTCGCTCATGGTCAGGCCGGCTATCTTCGCCTGGTCCCTGATGTTGGCTTTCTCTGCATCGGTGATTCTGATGAAGATCCGGCGTGTGGCAACTTCATTCTGTTTAGTTCTTGCCATTGTCTTCTCCTGTTCTGTGGGGTCTCGGGGCGTAGCCCTGAGCAAGATGCGCAACCATTTCTCCGAGTAGCCGCAGGCGGATTGGGGAAATGGTGGTGGGCGCGCGGAACCCCGAAGGGGTTTCGTGCGCACAGCGCCCATCTTGCCGCGCCTCTCAACCATTTGGCCGCGCCTCTCAACCATTTGGTTTTCATGATACAATAGAACTGGTGTATTATCTACTGTCATGGTGTGGTGTACTGTTTGTGAGCGCGGTGATGGAGAAAAACGATGGAAAAAGGGCGGCGTAAAGTGCAAATGCTTACCGCAGAGCAACTTGAGGTTTTTTGCGCATTCCTGGCTCAAAAAAAGACTGAACCTCCCCCGCAACCTGAAACGTTCAAGATCCGGGAGATTGTACGAACTGTGTACTCGGAACTGAAGAAGTTGAGGGAAAACAGCTATTCGCTGAGGATGCTGGTTCGTGTTTTTGAAGAAAATGGCTTTGTAATCACAACCAATGCCCTCTCAACCACCCCGCTTCCAATAGACAGTACGACTGGTGTAATATCTATGGTATTGTAGTGGTGTACCGTTCGTCAGGGCGGTGATGGAGAAAAACGATGGAAAAAGGGCGACGTAAAGTGCAAGTGCTTACCGCAGAGCAACTTGAGGTTTTTCGCACATGCCTGGTTCAGAAGGGGACTGAACCTCCCCCGCAACCTGAAGCGTTCAAGATGGGGGAGATTGTACGAGCTTTATACCCTGAGCTGAAGAAGTTGCGGGAAAACGGCTACTCGCTGAAGGTGTTGGCTCGTGTTTTTGAAGAGAATGGCGTTGTAATCTCAGCCAACGCCCTCTCGACCTACCTGTCCAAACTGGCGCCGACAAGAGAAGAAGCGCAACCAAGATCGGTTCGTAAGGTGAGCCCTGTGGTGTCGTCAATTTTTGAGGGCAGGCGTGGACAATTCCAAATGAAACCGGACGTAACGCTGTAAGAGAGGAGAGAAGTACATGGCAAGGGTGTTCTTCGTAACAGGCAGCAAAGGCGGTGTTGGGAAGTCGGTGGGCGCGATTGCACTTCTCGACTACTTTGAGATGAGGAATCGAAAGGTCTCGTTGGTGGAGACCGATACAGCTAACCCAGATGTTGGCAAAGCCTACCAGAAAGATGTGAAGTCGTTCTCGCTTGTAAACCTGGATGAGAACGAAGGTTGGCTTGATCTTCTCGACATAGTGGACGCGAGCAAAGACGATGAGGTTGTCGTCAATACAGCCGCACGAAACAATGAAGGAGTCGGTCGTTACGGCTCGATGTTCGATGAGAAGCTGAATGAATTCGATTGGCCTTTCATTTCGTTGTTCCTCATCAATCAGCAGCGAGATAGTTGCGAGATGCTGACCGAATACATGAACGTGGTGAAGCACGGCACAATACATGTTGTTCGTAATCGGTTCTTCGGCATGGCGCCATCGCTCTTCGAGTTGTACGACACTTCGCCACTGCGGCAGGCGGTGGAGGCGAGGGAGGGATTGTCGTTGTACCTCCCGCAATTGGCTACGCGGGTCACGAACCTCGTACAGAGCAATCGCCTGACACTCGAACAGGCGCGGGAAGCTGCCACGCTTGGAAGTCGCGCAGAGATTGAACGGTGGCGTCGCGAATGTGCTCTGAACATCTTCGATAAGGTCTGTGGCGATGATCTCGACAAGTGACGATCTGTACAGCGTTTTTCTTGCGGACCTGTCGGAGGATGAGCGTAATCGCGTCAGGTCTTACGCAGACAACTTCGGCATCGAGCCGACCGATGCCGTATGGGCTTTGATGATCGTGCTTGGCCATTACAGCGACCTGTACGAGGCAGTCCCGGAAAAGATCAACGTAACCGTGCAGGGCATCCTGGAGAAAATACGGTCGGCCGCCGCGGCGGAAGCAGAGTCTTCCAGGGTTCGCTTGCAGGCGTCTTTGACAGATGCCGTGGTCGGTGCCGCCGAGTCCGTTGCGACCAGGAATGGCCGCCGCGAACTGGTGAAGTGGAGCGCCATTGCGTCCACGGCAGCGGTGTTCATGCTCGCTTGCGTTTTTGTTGCTGGGTATTGGCTGGGTTTCGATCACGGGCGCGCCCGCGGCTTCAATGCCGGCGTCGAAGGGCATCTTGCGGGGTCATGGGCGCTCTCCGTGGATGGTCTGCGGGCATACGAGCTTTGGAAAGCCGGCGATCTGGAGCATTTGACTGCTTGCGATCGACCCGGCTGGAAATTGGAATTCGGGGTCTGCTACCCCAAGGCTGACGAAGGAAAGCTGTATGGTTGGCGCGTTCGGTGAGACCGGGCGTAGATCAGGTGCAAGTCAACAAGTTGGAAAGGTGAAGGGCTCATTATGGAATCGTCTCCGCGTTCTCAACCATTTGCCGACAAGAAGCCTGCAATTCGCGCCGAAGAGAAGTTGCTCCTAAGCCGGCGGGATGCCGCGCAGGTGCTCTCCATCAGCCAGCGTGCGTTGGATTACCTGGTAGCGACTCGGCGCCTGCCGACAAGAAGAATTGGTGGACGTGTTCTGATTCCGGTGGCTGACCTCCGGAAGTACGCTCGCGCCGACCATCCGGAGCCGATTGTGGGTTGATCCTACAGGGTTGGCGCTGTCGGAAAGCTGATTGTCGTAGTCGTCATCCTGTTCATTACCGGCAGGCAGGCAGACGGTGGCAGGGCCTTCCGCGCTGCCCCCATGTTTGCCGGGGGCCGGCCTCGCAGCCTCCACTCGGCGGCGTCTATTGAACCTTCAGTTCGTATGGCTTGTATCCGCTTCGCCGGCCCTCTCTTCTTCGAT
>Ga0326727_10011905_pt1 | contig 20013 bp, 12 predicted proteins | sample MB2enrmetagenome_FD_207643 | JGI IMG/M metagenome (GOLD analysis project Ga0326727, IMG submission 207643) | Lab enriched peat soil microbial communities from McLean, Ithaca, NY, United States - MB29MY | ecosystem: Environmental > Terrestrial > Soil > Wetlands > Peat | place: USA: New York...
GAAGACATTCCCAACGATTATGCAGCTAGAAATGGGTCGTTCTGTGCCTTGTCCTGCCCAAGGAGCCTCTAACTTACTTGGTTACGCGACTACGTCCCTTGGAAGCCACTGTTTTTTGAAAGAGGCTCATGAAATATCCATTTCGCTTGAAGATTCCCCTGTAGGAGGGAAGAACATGTCCCGCGATCAATATAGCGGCCGTAATTGCATGACTGACAATGCAAGCAGGCTCAAGCTTCTCATAGTAGACGATTCACCGGAAAATTTACGGCTCTTGGTCGAAATCCTTAAAGAGGACTATGCGATCGTGACGGCTACGAGCGGTGAACAGGCCTTACGGCGCGTCGAATCGTTGCCCTATCCAGATATGGTCCTTCTCGATATCGTAATGCCCGGGATAGACGGTTATGAAGTTTGCTCCAGGCTCAAGGCTAACGAGGCGACCCGTTCCATCCCCGTACTTTTCCTGTCGGCGCTCGACTCGGAGATGGACGAGTCCAAGGGCCTCGACCTCGGGGCCGAGGACTATATTACAAAGCCATTCAGCCCTTCCATTGTAAAGGCGCGGATCAGGAACCATCTCGAACTAAAGAAACATCGCGACAGGCTCGAAGAGCTTGTCCGCGAAAGGACCAAGGAGATCTCGCTGACGCAGACGGTTGCCTTTATGAGCCTGGGCACCCTTGCGGAATTCCGGGACCCTGAGACCGGCGGCCACATCCAAAGGACTTCAAAGTACGTTCAGATGTTGACCGAGCGACTCGCTTCGGCCGGGGCCTTCTCGGAGATGCTTACTTCGACCTTCGTAGATCGGCTCGTCCAATCCGCGCCTCTCCACGACATCGGCAAAGTCGGCATACCTGACAGTATCCTCATCAAGAAAGGGAAACTTGAGCCTTGGGAAAACGAAATCATGAGGACCCACACCGACTTGGGCTACCGGGCGCTCAAGCAAGCCAGTCTAGTGCTCGGAGCGCACTCCTTCTTCGACGTGGCGATGGACGTGGCGCTTTCGCATCACGAGTGTTGGGACGGGACGGGATATCCGAGAGGGATCGCCGAGGATACCATCCCGCTGTCGGCCAGGATCATGTCGGTGGCTGACGTATATGACGCGCTAAGCACAGAGCGGCCCTACAAACCGGCTTTTTCTCACGAGAAATCGAAAGAAATCATGTGTGAAGAGATGAAGGGCCATTTCGATGATCGGATTCTAGGCGCCTTCCTGGAACTCGAGGACGACTTCAAATCGGTAGCAAAGGAATATGCCGACGCGACTATACAGAAAAGATGATAGGCATCGATGCTTGCCCCGGGGGGTAACGATGAAAAAGACTACTATAATATTCGTTATTAGCTTCCTTGTTTTTGGCGTGGCGCTGTCAATGATAACCATCATCGATACCTGGGCGGACGCCAAGAAAGCCCTGGCCGCGTACGAAAAAGAATTGAGGGCCGACCTCGACCAAAAGATGAAGTGCGAGGTCGAGACTGCAGTGGGTCTCCTGAAGGCCGTCAGTGACAAGATCGACAATGGAGAGATCGCTGCGAGCCAAGGAAGGGCTCTGGCGGCCGACCTTCTTCGAAGCACCCACTTTAGCTTGAACGGTGACGAACAGGGCTATTTTGGGGTCGATGATTACGAAGGATCCAGTCTTGTGCTCCAAGGAAGCCATTTCGAAGGCAGGAATTGGTACGATTACCAGGATTTGCAAATCAAAGACGGGGCCGAGAGGCTCATCGCAGCGGGGCTCGCCCCCGGCGGCGGGTTTACCGATTATTGGTTTCCAAGTGATAATAAGAGCGGCCTAAAGCCGAAGCGCAGCTATTCGCTGGCATTCGAGCCTTTTCGTTGGGTAGTGGGGACCGGTGTCTCTACGGAGGAAATCGACAGACTCGTCGAACAGCGAAAGGCGGAAATGATTGCGATCTATCACAATCGCTTCGCAGTGAGCGCGGGAATAATCTTACTTGCGCTAACTGCATCCCTATTAATCATCCTCCGGCGCATTCGCGAAGCAAGGGAATATCAGGAGTTTCAAAACGCCGCGCTCTTAGAGAAAAAAGCTTTAGTGTCTGCGGCCGAACAGGCGAACGAGACTAAGAGTCAGTTTCTGGCCACAATGAGCCACGAGATTCGCACGCCGCTGAACGCAATCATCGGCTCTGCGCAAGTCCTGCAGATGCCGGTAAACGAGAAAAAGGGGGAGATATTCCTTGAGAATATACTAAATAGCGCGAAGTACCTTCTCGCTCTGGTCAACGATAGCCTTGATGTGTTGAAGATCAATACCGGTAATATGCATCTGGAATCCGCGCCCTTCGACCTCTATGAGCTGCTTGACTCAGTTGTTGCGACGATGAGGTCCGAAGCCAAGATGAAGCACATCGAACTGCGAATGTATATCTCGAATGATGTCCCTCGCAACCTCTCGGGGGATTCCTTGCGCCTTCTGCAAATCGTGGTGAATCTCTGCGGCAACGCCATAAAGTTCACTTCATCGGGCGAAGTCGAGGTCTCCGTCTCGTCCGAACGGCTTCTTTCCGATCGTGCTTTGCTCCGCTTCAAGGTGCGCGATACGGGAATAGGCATCGCTAAATCGCAGATAGCTAGCCTTTTCAAACCTTTCTCACAAGTTGACCCGATGATCACGCGAGAATACGGCGGTACTGGTCTCGGGCTCTCCATCTGCAAGAGTCTCGTCAAACTCATGGGAGGGGAGATCGGTGTCGAAAGCGAGCCAGGGAAAGGAAGCGATTTTTTTTTCACTGCATGGTTCGAGACCATGAACACTGTCGCCGAGCCGGCCGTTGTCGCGTCCGGGGGGCAGAGCAAAATCAATCTCGTCGGATCCAAGATACTCCTGGTCGAGGATAACGAAGTGAACGTGCTGGTGGAGAAGGAGATGCTCGAGATCGCGGGCCTCGAAGTTCGAGTCGCCTATAGCGGAGAGGAAGCGCTCTATACGGTTGCGGAGTCCGAGTTCGACGCCATACTCATGGATCTGCACATGCCCGGAATGAGCGGCTACGAAATCGCCACAGCCATTAGGAAGTCTCCCGTGCGCTCGGACTTGCCGATAATAGTCCTCACCGCCGACGACCAAGTGCAGGATAGGACGAGGCTCCTCGCCAACGGGATGAACGACTATCTCTTGAAGCCTTTCAACTACTCGGACTTGCTGAGCATCTTGAATAAATGGATCTCCGCGAAAAAGGAAGAAAGCGCGAGCCAGACAGCGGAACCGGAGGGCCTTCCGAATCCTATTCGCGCCGAGGGGAAAATGGAGAGCCTTGCGCTTGACGGGATAGATACCAATCTGGGATTGAAGCGTGCCATCGGGAAAGAGTCGCTGTATCGGAGCATGCTCTGTGCCTTCTACAGGAATCAGTCTCGGGCAATGGAGCGGCTAGACACGGCGATCGGCTCGGGAGATGAAAAAGACTCGTTTCTTGTCGTTCATACGATCAAGGGGGCGGCGGCGAATATCGGTGCGGAGGCTCTACGCCAGGCGGCGTCCGTGCTCGAAGCGGCCTTGCAGAAGGGATTGGGAGCTGTTAAGGAGGAAATGATCGTCGATTTTCGGCGTGAGCACAAAAGAGTGCTGACGTCCTTGGCAACGATCGGTCCGGATAAAGAAAAAACCGACATGAAGGCCGACCGCGAGATTCCCACCGATCCACTTCCCCCAGAGAGTGCCGCGGACCTTGCTCCTCTGTTCGACGAACTCGAGAAGTTGTTCGCAGCCGGGTCCACTGACTCGCTCGGAGCGGTCGAACGGCTCGCCGCGCGGCTAACGGAACCGAAGGCGATCGAGCTCTGTTCTCGCCTCCGCGAGGAGGTGGCCAACTTCGACACCGATGCGGCACTGACCACCTTGCATCGAATTCGAGGCGAGGTAAGCTGAACGCACCCCGCAGTTGCGGGGTATGCCACCTTCTTCCGAATCAGTCAAGTCGCCAGGGCCACTACTATTTCAACTGCTCTATCCCGCTGCTCGAACAGAAACTGCTCCGCCTTGGAGGGTAGCAGCCCCTATCGCCTCGGCTGGCGTCGGGGTTTCCCCTTCCCCGTTGCGGTCTATAGGGACTATCGACTTCGTGTTTGCGGAAGCCTTGGATCTTGCGCGCGCCGTGACAGGTCGATCCATCCGATCGGTCTTGAAGAATGAGATGGCAGACGATAAAAGCTCGGCCTGGCTGGCGAGCTCCTCCGCCGTGCTCGCCAGCTCCTCGGCCGTCGTGGAGTTTCGTTGCACCACCTGATCGAACTGTTGCACCGCCTGAGCGATCTGCTCGGTCCCGGTCGACTGCTCCCTAGCCGCGACAGCGATCTCTTCCGCAAGCTCGCCAGTCTTCTGTATATCGGGCAAGAGACCGTCGAGCCTCGAGCCCGCTTCTTCCGCCTTATTCACGCTCAACCCCGCAAGCTCGGTAATCTCCCGAGCCGCGGAAGCGCTGCGCTCGGCGAGCTTACGGACTTCGGCCGCGACGACGGCAAATCCCTTCCCCGTCTCCCCTGCCCTCGCCGCCTCGATTGCGGCGTTCAGGGCCAGCATGTTGGTCTGCCGCGCGATATCCTCTATGATTACAATACGGTTCGCTATCTCGCGTATATGCTCGACTGTCTTCTTTACGACCGCCCCCGAAGCCTCGGCTTCCTTGCTCACCTTGCGCGCGAGGGCATCGGCTCCGCCTGAAGAGTCGGCATTCTGCTTCGCCGAGGATGCCAGCTCCTCTGTCGACGATGAGAGCTCCTCAACACCGGCCGATTGCTCGCTCGCGCCGCTCGATACGCTCACGGCCGTGTTGGAGAGCTCCTCCGCGCCGGCAGAAACCTGAGAAGCGGCCTCCGCGATCTGGTGCACGATGCCGCTCAAGGCCTCGCGCGTGCGCTGCGCCGCAGCGACTGCCGAGCCGATCTCGTCACGCCTTCTCATGGCCTTACGGAAATCCTCGGACATGGCCGAGTCGTCTCGCAGCTCACCCTGGGCGAGGCGCTCGATAGTCGCGGTGACTATCATCACAGGCTTCGTAATATTCCGCGCAAGGAAAATGGAGCAGACTATAGACGCGACAAAAGCCAGTGCGAATATTTGCAGCATGCTATACACAAGCTGAATGGCAGTCGCGTTGAGCTCGGAAGTCGGGATCACTACGCCCAACCGCCACTTTGCCACTCCGGGGACGGCCTTCGAAAACATGGTAATCGCCGTTCTGTCGGGCATTCTATAAGTCGAAGTCGCGTAATCGGAGGCGAAAGCGACTTTCGTGGCGGCGTCGAATCCGACCCAACCGTCTTTGGAAGAGTCGAACGCGTTAAGCTTCAGAATGTAGTCCTTGTTTCGATGAGCGATGATAAAGCCGCGATTGTCCAGTATATATGCGTAACCGCTCTTCCCCATTGTTATTTTCGAGATGTAGGCGTTGAAGTAATCGATCGCTATGGTCGCGGTGAGCATTCGCGAGACTTTCCCGTTCGCGTCCTTTACCGGTCTCCCAAACACAATAATGATCGAGCCGTCCTTTTTCGATATCACGGCGTCCGAGACGACGCTATCGCTCTTGCCTTCCATGATCTGCGTGAAATAGGGTCGATCGGCAAGATTGATATTGAATCCTTTATTGTCGGAGGCGCGACCGCTCGAATCGATCCACATGACATTCGCGATTTCGGGAGGAAGGTTCGAGTCCTGTTTTCGAATGAACCCATCGGCCACAGCCGGCTTATCATGCATGTCCCGATCGCCGGCCAGATAGTCCAACGACTGAAAAGTCATTTCCACGATTCTTCCGAGTTCTCCGGACATAGAGTTAACAAGGGCATTTGCATCATGCATTACAAGGTCCCCGGTCATCTTCCGCGCGATTACCGACATTGAACTGGCGGATACGGCCAAGACGACAGTGATGATGGCCCCAACCATGAGCGAAATCTTCGTGGATAGATGTGTCTTCCGTTTCGACATACAGGCATTCCCTCATTAAACGATCGGCCGAGGAAAGCCACAGCGGTCCGCAGAGGGGGACGACATCGCAAGACGGCCGCGGCCTTCGCGGCTTCTCGTGGCTTTTTTAATAATGAACACTACAAGACTTATGTAGCGAATCGGTTTTGTCAAACCACTTGCATTTCATTTATCCTGTAAAGGCAAACAGGTTGGTCAATCAGCATTCTACGAGCAAACGACGCCTCAGCGAGCGTCTGGGGCGATCAGGCATTTTTCAGAACGTCAACCTGAACTGAAGTGATCGACCCGGTAGGACATGGCCAAGAGGAAACGGATGCTACTGTCTTCGAGATCCGTTTGAGTAAGCTCTCCGATGCGCGCCAAGCGGTAGGACAGGGAATTGCGGTGGATACGTAAACTATTTGCAGTCTGTTTCACGTTGCAACCGCAAGCGAGATACGCCTCCAGCGTATGATAGAGGTCCATTCCGTTATCGCGATCATACTTGCGAAGCAGCGCCAGGGCTGGATGGCAGAAGGAACCGAGGCTGTCCGGCTCCTTCACCGAATCCAGCAAATCGTAAAATGAATAGTCCGAATAGCGACAGACTATTGCCTCAGGACGCAGGCGCTGCAGGAGGCTCAAGGCTCTGCGAGCCTGCGCATATCGTTTGGCAAAATTCGCAATATGGGAAAAGGCATTGCTCGTACCGATTCGTAGAAACTCATTTTTCGCGAATGTCTCGAGCCGAGAAATCTGTTCTTCCGACAAATCCCAAGCATCTCCCAGAGCGACTACTGCCGCTATTCCGTTTTCATGGAACGTAAAACGAGTGTCCGGCAGTATCTGAGTCAATTGCCGCGCCACGTGCTCAATTAAGTGCCTTTGTCCTAGATTTCGCGTGGGCCGAATGCACATAGCGCAGAGATGGGGAGGAAACGAGAGCCCAGATAGTTTAGGGACGATCTCCGCTGGAGACGCGCCGATCAGCATATCATAGAGCAACTTCTGATAAATGCCGTTGCCGGTGATCAGATAGGGAGCATACCTCATCAGCGCCACGCTGATCGCCGAACTGATCACGGGAAGCATCTCCATATGGGCGGAAGAAATGGGCGTTTCCTTCTCCAGCATCAGGAAAATTCCTACCTTCTGACCATTGCTAAAGACTTTGCTCGATAGCTTTCGAAGCGGAGAAGCACGGCAGGTCACCAAAACCGGATCAGATGTTGGCGGCGCGTTTTTGACGGAGTCCAATTCAGCCACTGCGCTGACGAATTCATAACTGCAGTATCCTTGCCTAATATTCCCCTCCCACAGGGGATCGGTGATGGGAAAGATCGTGGAATGCGCCAGTACTTTGAAGTCGGCGTCCAACAGAATCACGGAATTACCTAGCTTGGTAGCCGCAGAATTGATAATGGGCTCGATACTTTGGGTTTGAGAGGCGCAATCTATCAGCTCCGCATAGAGTCCTTTGCTGCGGGAAACATCCACCAGCTCTTTTGCCATATTGACCAGGAAAAACAGATCAGTATCCCCTGCCAGCGCTAGATCCGTTCCGATGTTCTGAAGGGCGCTGGATGCCTCTGTCTTCGCCAGCACGCACTGAGCCGGCAGCCTGCCGCCTGGTAATTGTTCATAGTACCCAAAATAGAGGGTTGTATTCGTGTACTCAGACTGTCGTCCATCGATAAGAGCAACGTCGGAGATGTCGAATATGTTAGTAATGCTCTTTATTTCAATGAAATTTTGCTTGGACATGCTTTCGACGAGATTGGAAAACAGCAAGGGAACCTCCTGCGCTCACTTATAGTGCATGACGCACAAATCAGCAATTCACTTTTGTGCCATAAACATCATTTTCTTTCAGATAATAGGCCTCTATCCTGACGAATTAAGGCTTACCGTTATGAATAAGAAGGAGCACTCAGTATGAAGTTCCAAGACAAGGTTGCGATTGTAACAGGTTCCACTAAAGGCATCGGACGCGCCACGGCGCTGCTGATGGCAGCCGAGGGTGCAAAGATCGTCGTAGTCGGTACTTCCGAGGAAGCGGGCAATTCAGCGGTGCAGGAGATCAAAGCCGCGGGCGGCGAAGCTTTGTACAAAAAGACAGATGTGATGTCCGGGAGCGACCTGGATGCGTTGGTACAGGCCACGCTGGACAAGTACGGAAAGATCGACATTTTGGTGAACAATGCCGGCGTCGGGGGCACTCTCGCCAACATGGACCAGATCACGGATGAGGAATGGAACAAAGTGCTGGCTACCAATCTTACGGCACCATTCCAAACTATGAAGCGCGTGATCCCCATAATGGAAAAAGCCGGCGGCGGAGTCATTGTAAACGTAGCCTCCATGGCCTCGACCGCGGCGGGCCGAGGCGGCATTGCTTATACCTCCGCAAAACACGGCCTACTGGGACTGACACGCCAGGTGTCTCTGGACCATGGCCATGCGGGTATCCGCGTCAATGCAGTGCTGCCCGGCCCGATCGACACTCAGATGATCGCCCGCGTTCTGCAAATGCCGCAGCATCCGCTAAATATGAAAATAAAGATGAGTCCAGCCGGCCGCCCTGGTCAGCCCGAGGAGGTAGCCAAGGCCATAGCTTTCTTGGCTTCCGACGATGCTGTGTATATTCAGGGTGCGGCGTTGGCAGTGGATGGCGGCTATACAATTTTCTAAAGCCCTACGGGACTGCCTAGAAGGAGTAAGACCTATGTATGCGAAACTTTTTAGCGAGGGGAAGATCGGCGCGGTGACTTTGAAAAACCGGCTGGTTATGTCCCCGATGGGCATCGGCCTGGCGGAACTGGACGGGACACCATCCGAGGACATGATCGCCTACTATGAAGCTCGCGCCGCAGGTGGCGCAGGCCTGATCATACCGGAGATCACGCGAGTCAACGATCTACATGGCGCCGGCCTCATGCGGCAGCTATCGGTGACGAAGGACCGCCATATCGAACCATTGTCCCGCCTGGCCACCGCCGTCCACAAACATGGCAGCAAGATATTTATCCAGCTGCATCATCCTGGTCGAGAGACAGTCTCCGCCCTGATCGGAGGACAGCCGGTGGTCTCCGCTTCCGCCATCCCTTGCAAATTCGTGCAGCAGAAGACGCGGGCACTGGAGACCACAGAGGTCAAGGCCCTCATCCAGCAGTTCATCGACGGAGCCGTCCGAGTTCAGAAGGCCGGCTGCGACGGGGTGGAACTCCACGCAGCCCACGGCTATCTGCTGCAGCAATTCTTGTCCCCCTACTCCAACAAGCGCACTGACGAGTACGGCGGCAGTTTTGATAACCGGCTGCGAATGATCCTCGAGATTATTGTCGGCATCCGAGAGGCTTGCGGCTCCGATTTTCCCATCGGCGTCCGCCTGTCCGTGGAGGAATTCCTGGACAAGACGGGCGTGACCGAGGAGTACATCCATATCCAGGACGGCGTCAAAATAGCCATGGCCTTGGAGCAGAAGGGAATCGACTTTTTGGATGTCAGTGTCGGCCTCTATGAAACCGGCATGACCTGCATAGAGCCCATCTCTTTCGCCCAGGGTTGGCGTCGAGAGCTGATCAAAGCTGTCCGGGACCATGTACATATCCCGGTCATCGGCGTATCCGTGATTCGAGAGCCTTCCGTCGCCGAGAAATTCCTGGAAGACGGAGTGGAGGACTTCGTGTCCATGGGCCGCTCCTGGCTGGCCGACGAGCAATGGGCCAAAAAGGTGCAGGAGGGCCGAGAGAAGGAGCTCTGCAAGTGCATCTCCTGTCTGCGTTGCTTCGAGAGCCTGAACGAGTGGAACGCCGCCGGCGTTCCGGCCGAATGCGCCTTGAATCCCCGAATGGCGCGGGAGCGCAAGTACGGTGACGCGATGTACGACATCGCACATCACAGCGTCGTGGTGATCGGCGGCGGTCCCAGCGGAATGATGGCGGCCAAGACCCTGGCCGAGCGCGGCTGTAAAGTCACGCTGCTGGACCGCGGCAGCGAGTTGGGCGGTACCGTGAATGTCGGGAAGAAGCCGCCGCTCAAGGAGCGGATGCAGTGGATCGCGGACTACTACAAAGAGGAACTCGGAAGGCTCGGGGTCACGGTGCAGCTGAATACCGAGGTGACGGCCGACATGGTGGCGGCCAAGAAGCCTGACGCGGTGATCGTCGCCACGGGCTCTTCCCCCATTATTCCCTCCAAGATTTCCGGCATCAACGGCAAAAACGTCCATACGGTTAACGATGTACTGAGCGGCAAGGCGGAGCTGAAAGGCAAGAATGTAGTTATCGTCGGAGCCGGCCTCACCGGCGTCGAGACAGGGGAATACCTCTGCGCGTCGGGCAACAAAGTCACCTTCGTGGACATACTGGATCAGGTTGCGCCTACGGCCAACCGCACCAATGTGGCGGATGTCTGCGGACGCCTGAAGGAGTACGGCGCCAGCTATCTGCTGGGCCATGCCCTGAAGGAAGTCAGGGCCGATTCCGTGGTCCTGGAGAAGCAGGCCGACCATAGCGAGGTCTCTATTCCGGCCGAGGCCGTCGTGCTGTCCCTGGGCAACCGTCCCGACAATGGCATCGCAGAGCAGTTGCGCGACAAAGGCCTAAACGTTACCGTCACCGGCTGCGCAGTGAGGGACGGCACTATCGCCCCTGCCGTGCGAAGCGGATTCGAAGCCGGGCGTAGCCTCTTCGTCGAGCAGAAGAAAGCGCCCAGTTTCGTGGTTGCCAAGGAGGAGCTGCCCAATTTCGGCAAGGTATCCTTGATGGAAAATCAGGAAGGGCTGTATATGGCCTATCTGACGGATCCCTCGGCGATCGCCTCGGTGCTGCCTGCCCCATTAAGGCCCTTCGTTATGCCGGTGGTCACGCTGTCGGTCTGCCATATTCAGAACCCAACCTTCGCCGATGATTACTACGAGGCCATTTTGGGCGTGTACGCCACCTACGGTAAGACTCTGGGACTATATCCTTTAGGACTTGTACTTGGCGGCAAGGGCGCCGAAATGGCAGTCCAGTGCGGAAGGGACAATGGTTCTATCCCCAAAAAGCTGGGGGCCGAGTTCGTCATCCGTCGTAGCGGCGATGCTGTCACCGCCGGAGTGACGCGCAGGGGCACGCAGCTAGTGGATCTCAGCCTAAAACTCGGCGAATACAATAGCCCTCTTACCGGCGCGCTGTACCAGTCCCCCGAGCCTGGCAAAAAAACCATGGGCGGAGGATTCTATTATCACTTCGACCGCGAGCCTGACGAGAACGGCGTGCCTCATTTCATGAACGGCGCCCTGTTTCAGAACCTCTGCGAGTACACCTACAAGTCCTGGGAACCGGGCTTCGCCTCTTTGAAACTCCAGTCCTCCATAGACGACCCCTGGGCACAGTTGCCCATTGTCACGATCATTGGAGGGGCCTACTCCCAAAACGACCTTCTTGTGCATAAACTGAATCTGGCGGAACATTTAAACACCGACGATTTTATCCCCTATCTCCTCACTGGACGCTATGACCGTACTACGTTCATGGAGACCGGACGCATCTGAATCCGGCGGGATCATTAGCTTATTCTTGCGGAATTTTCAACTTGTTTTGTCGGAGTTTTCAGCTTGTTTTGTTGGTCTTTTCAAGCTGAAAACTCCGATTTTATAGGCTGAAAGTTCCGGTTTTTCAGGCTTTAATCTGGAATCAACTCTATTAGGGTGCGAGTCGAACCTTTGCTCGGAAGCTCTGGGGACTGGGCATCTCCATCTCTACTACCCATGCCAGGCCCGAGCGCATATGCGCCTTCGCGGAAGCGAGGGCTATCGCCTTTTCCGCCGGCTGGACGAAGCCGCTCCCCTTCGCGAGCTCCGAAAGCTTGAATTCCACGACGACCTCTGCCTTCGCCTCGGGCATCGCGGCGGCCTGGTAGGTCACGTTCACGGCGTAGACTGCGAGGCCTTTCGAACGCGCGGCGAGCTCGATCCCCTCGGCCTGGTAGGAAAACTCTCCCTCGGTCTTCAGCTCTATACCCTTCGTTCCCGTCTCGAAACGCGTGGGCGCAAAAAGCCTGAGGAGGGCGGGCTCGACACCCATCTTATTTAGATACAAAGAATTGCCTTCTGATGACGCGCCCTCTTCCATCACGACGAAGCAACGCGCATCGCGCGGCTTGGCGAGCGGAGCCTCTGCGTCGAGGGAGGCGACTAGGTTTAAGGCGATGAGCGCAAGCGCGAAAGCCAAAGGACAGCGCATAGGGCCTCCGTCAGGAATTGTCTTCAGACAATAAATAGCGCGTAAAAGGGCCGAATACTTTCTTCCATATTTATTGAACGTTCACCGTAGAGTTCGGGCTTTAGCTTGACTATTACATAATACACCTTTAATTTTAAGACATGTTTATTATTCTGGCGGTCTGGTAAATTGACTGCATCGCAGGGATTGATCGACGCCTTCCGTCAAATTGCGAGCTCCTACTCGCGCTACACGACTGACAGTTTCTTCCGCTTCGCGAAGTCCAATGAGCTTTCTCCCTCTCAGCTCGGAACACTCCTCCATCTGAGTAAAGGCGAGGCGCACGGCATAGCCGACGTGGGAGACAGGATGTTCGTGACTAGCGCCGCGGCGAGCCAGATGATCGACCGCCTCGTGCAGGCGGGCATGGTAGAGCGCCGCGTTGACGAGGAAGACCGCAGGGCGAAGCACATCGGCCTCACCGACAAGGGCGCAAAGACGATCGAAGAGTTCGGGCGCGAGCGGCAAGCCTGGATACGCGAGCTCGCCAAGAAGCTCGACGAGGGAGAGACTCGGATCCTGCAATCGGCCTTGGAAATCGTTATCGAGAAATCGAAGGATATTCGGCAAGGAGCATAGGGATACATGAAGCATCTCATGAGATACCTCAAGCCTTACCTCGGCTTGATACTGGCGGCTATCGCGCTGCTCTTCGGGCAGGCGAACTGCGACCTCGCCCTGCCGGATTACATGTCGCAAATAGTCAACGTCGGCATACAGCAGGGCGGCGTCGAGGGCGCAGTGCCGTCGGTGGTGCGCGCGAGCACAATGGGAAAGCTCCGGCTCTTCATGGCCGAAGGCATGGCGAGGCGAATCGCGGGCGACTATGAGCTCGTGCAAGCGGGGAGCGAGGAGTCCAAGAAGCTCGAGCCGAAGTATCCCGCCTCCTCGAAGGAAGACATCTACGTCCTCGAGAATATCGACAAAGCCGAGCGCGACGCGATCGAGGGCGAGTTCGCGAAGGCCTTCCTTTCCGTGGCAGGCTTCGAGAAGATCGCCGCGCTCGGGCCGAGCAGGACGATCCAAGCCGCGGCGGGAGCTATAAAGGCCGAATACATCGCGATAGGCATGGACGAGGCGGCCCTCCAGCGCGCCTACATGCTGAAGATCGGCGGCATGATGCTCCTCCTCACACTCCTGGGCGCGATCGCGACAGTGCTCGTCGGCTTCATCTCGGCGCGCGTGGCGGCGGGCCTCGCGAGGGATCTCAGGTCCGCCGTCTTCACGAAAGTCGAGGACTTCTCGCTCCGAGAGTTCGACAAGTTCTCCACCGCCTCGCTCATCACGAGGACGAACAACGATGTCATGCAGCTCCAGACGGTAGTGGTCATGATGATCCGCATGGTCTTCTACGCGCCGATCATCGGCATAGGAGGCGTCATCAGGGCCCTGGGCAAGAACTCCTCGATGTGGTGGATCATCGCCCTCGCCGTCGGCCTCATCAGCCTCCTCATCGCCGCCGTCTACAACGTCGCCGTGCCCCGCTTCAAGATAATGCAAAAGCTCGTCGACAAGCTCAACCTCGTCAGCCGCGAGGACCTCTCCGGCATGATGGTCATCCGCGCCTTCAACATGCAGGGCCGCGAGGAGGAGCGCTTCGACAAGGCAAACAAGGACCTCACGGGGAACATGCTCTTCGTCAACCGCGTGATGGTCGTCATGATGCCGGTGATGATGCTCGTCATGAACGGCGTGTCGCTCCTCATCATCTGGATAGGCGCGCAGCAAGTGGCTCAGTCCTCGATGCAGGTAGGCGACATGATGGCCTTTATGCAGTACGCGATGCAGATCTTCTTCGCCTTCATCATGATGTCCATGATGTTCATAATGCTGCCAAGGGCGGCCGTTTCCGCCGAGCGCATCGCCGAGGTGCTCGACACCGAGGGCTCCGTCCTCGATCCCGCGGTTCCGATCTCGTTCGGGCAAGGATTCTCGGGCATCGTCGAGTTCAGGAACGTGTCCTTCAGGTATCCCGGCGCGGAGGAGGACGTCCTCCACGATATCAGCTTCACGGCAAAACCGGGGCAGACGACCGCCATCATCGGCTCGACGGGATCGGGCAAATCGAGCGTCGTGGCGCTCATACCACGATTCTACGACGCAAGCTCGGGCGCAGTCCTCGTGGGCGGCGTCGATGTGCGGGCGCTTAGGCAGAGCGAACTGCGCGAGAAGATCGGATACGTCCCGCAGAAAGCGAGCCTCTTCTCGGGCACCATCGACTCGAACCTCCGCTACGCCGACGAAGACTCGTCGCAGGAGGCTCTCGTCGGCGCGGCCCGCATCGCTCAAGCGACCGAGTTCATAGCCGAAAGCGCCGAGGGCATGCAGAGGGCGATCTCCCAGGGGGGAGGCAACGTATCTGGGGGACAGAAGCAGCGCCTCTCGATCGCCCGCGCCCTCGTGAAGAAGCCGCCAGTCTACATCTTCGACGATAGCTTCTCGGCCCTCGACTTCAAGACCGACTCTAGTCTGCGCCGCGCGCTCAGGGAAGAGACAGGAGACAGCACCGTCATCATCGTCACGCAGCGAGTGGCCACGGTCAAGAATGCCGACCAGATCGTTGTCCTCGACGAGGGCCGCGTCGTCGGAGTCGGAAGGCACGAGGACCTCATGGAAGACTGCGGGACCTACCGGGAGATCGCCACCTCCCAACTTTCCGAGGAGGAACTGCGATGAGCGACACTGCCAATAGGCACGGCGGCCCCATAATTATGGGCGGCGCGAAGATCAAGAACTTCAAGGGCACGATGAAGCGCCTTGTCGCCTACATGGGCCAGTACAAGGGCGCGGTCATCGTCGTATGGCTCATCGCGCTAGCCTCCACGGCATTCTCTATCATGGGCCCCAAGGTCCTCGGCAAGGCCACGACGAGGCTCTTCGAGGGCGTGATGGCCAAGATAGCGGGCTCAGGATCGATCGACTTCGACTATATCGGGAAGATCGTCCTCTTCACCCTCGGGCTCTACCTCGTCTCCGCCCTCTTCTCCTACGTGCAAGGCTGGCTCATGTCGGGCATCGCGGTGAAGATCACCTACCGCTTCCGCAAGGACATCTCCGAGAAGATGAACCGGATGCCGCTCAAGTACTTCGACGGGACAAGCCACGGCGAGGTCCTTTCGCGCATCACGAACGATGTCGATGTTGTCAACCAGACGCTGAGCCAGAGCCTCACGCAGCTCATAACTTCGATAGCGACCGTCATCGGCGTCCTCGCCATAATGTTCTCGATCAGCTGGATCCTCACGCTAGTCGCCCTGGTCATCATGCCGGCGTCCATCGTCTTCGTGACCGCGATCGTCAAGAAGTCGCAAAAGCTCTTCAAGGAGCAGCAGGAATACATGGGCCACGTCAACGGCCACGTCGAGGAGATGTACGGCGGCCATATCGTGATGAAGGCCTTCAACGGCGAGAGACGGAGCGTCGAGAAGTTCGAGGCCCTAAACGGCAATCTGTATGGCGCAGCCTGGAAGTCGCAGTTCCTCTCCGGGCTCATGATGCCCATCATGGGCTTCATCGGCAATCTGGGCTACGTCGCCATAACCATCCTCGGCGGCTATCTCGCCCTCAAGAAGGCAATAACCATCGGCGACATCCAGGCTTTCATCCAGTATGTCCGATCCTTCACGCAGCCCCTGTCGCAGATCGCGAATATTTCGAACGTCCTGCAGCAGACCGCGGCCGCGGCCGAGCGCGTCTTCGAGTTCCTCGACGAGGAAGAGGAGAGCGCCGAGACCGACGATCCCGCGGATGCCGACTTCGTCCGCGGCCACGTCGATTTCAAAGACGTCCGATTCGGCTACTCGCCCGACAAGATCATCATCAAGGACTTCTCCGCCTACGCCGAGCGCGGGCACAAGATCGCCATCGTCGGGCCTACCGGCGCGGGCAAGACCACCATGGTCAAGCTGCTCATGCGCTTCTACGACGTGAACTCAGGGAAGATACTCATCGACGGCATAGACATCAGACAATTCATGAGGAAGGACCTGCGGCGGCTCTTCGGCATGGTCCTCCAAGACACCTGGCTTTTCAACGGCACGATCATGGAGAACATCCGCTACGGACGGCCCGACGCGACCGACGCCGAAGTGATCGAGGCGGCGAAGACGGCCCACGCCGACCACTTCATCCGCGCCCAACAGGAGGGCTACGAGACGGTCATCAACGAGGAGGCCAACAATATTTCCCAAGGCCAGAAGCAGCTCTTGACCATCGCCCGGGCCATCCTCGCGAACCCCAAGATGCTCATCCTCGACGAGGCCACGAGCTCGGTCGACACGCGCACAGAGCTCCTCATCCAGAAGGCAATGGACAACCTCATGGCCAATCGCACAAGCTTCATCATCGCCCACCGCCTCTCGACCGTGAAGAACGCAGACCTCATCCTCGTGATGAAGGACGGCGACATCGCCGAGCAGGGCAAGCACGAAGAGCTCCTCGCGAAGGGCGGATTCTACGCCGATATCTACAACAGCCAGTTCGACGACTCCGGAGCCGCGTAGTAAAGATAAGAGGAGGCAGTCTTATGCAAGTGCACCCATCGCTTAGAATTTTCATCGGTACGGCCCTCGTTGCCGCCTGCGTCGGGGGCGTTTCCGCGCAGATGGTCAAGGTCAACGGCTACAGGACCATAGTCGAGGGCTACGATTGGGGCCCCGGCGTCAGCAAGCTGATCCTGGAAATGGGACAGCCGATCTCCGCCGCCTTCATCGACAAGGGCGATTTCACCGTCCAGGCGGTAAGAAAAGTCCCCGGCACCGGGGAAATAGTCAAGGCTATGAACTGGGCCACCATGACTCCCTACGACTCCAAGGGAGAACGAAAGGTCATAGACGCCTACCTCTCCAACGCGAAGGGAGAGAAGGTCCCCGATACTATGGGAACGTACGTGACGATAGCCATGGAAGTCGGCCCCGACATCGAATTGGCCTCGCCCCTCAACTTCGACCTTACGACTTTCCTCAACAGCTACGTAGACATCGAGCATACGATCGTAATCAGGGGCGGCCTCATGTCCGCCGACACGGTCGTCCCGCCCTCGGCCTGCAAAGGTACATCCTCCCTCATCGCCGACGACTTCGACGTCACGGGCGTCACTAACTTCAACGACGACAGGTACGGAAAAATCACCCTGCATTACGCATCGTACACGCCCGCCAGGGACGGCAAGAAGCATCCCCTGGTCATATGGCTCCATGGCGCGGGAGAAGGCGGAACAAATCCCTACATTGCGCTTCTCGGCAACCGGGTCACTCGCTTAGCCTCCGATCCTATTCAGAATATCATGGGCGGGGCCTATGTCCTCGTGCCGCAGAGCCCCATCGTTTGGATGAACAACGGCGTCAAGTCCTATCCCGAGGATGGGAGCACCCAATACACCAAGGCGCTCAAGGCTTGCATCGATACCTACATCGCCAAGACGCCCGGCATCGATCCCAAGCGCGTTTACATCGGCGGCTGCTCGAACGGCGGCTATATGACCATGAACATGATCCTCTCATACCCCCACTTCTTCACCGCCGCTTTCCCGATCTGCGAGACCTACTCCGATGCGTGGATCTCCGACGATCAGATCGCCAGCATCAAGGACCTGCCTATCTGGTTCACCCAAGCCAAGTCCGACACCACCGTCAAAGCAGCGCAGGGCGGCTTCGTCCTCGAAACCTACAAGCGTCTCATCGCGTCGGGCGGGAAGGACATCCACCTCAGTTACTGGGACAAGGTCGAGGACCTCTCCATCAGCTATTTCAAGGCCGATGGCAAAACGCCTTACGAGTACAATGGCCACTGGTCCTGGATCTACACTTTAGACAACCAGTGCACCAAGGACTTCGACGGAAGCACGGTCAAGCTTGGAGGCAAGGACACAACGATTTTCGAGTGGCTGTCCGCCCAGTCTAGATAGAACGGCCGAAGGATAGGAAATCGATATCGGGACAGTCTTTATATGGCGGTCCCATTGTCCTTCCTCCTCTTGACAACGGGACTCTGCTTTTATAGGATGTCGACGTCGTTTGAAATCATGGGGAATTAGCTCATTTGGTAGAGCGATAGGTTCGCAATCTATAGGTAGGGGGTTCGACTCCCCCATTCTCCATTACTAAGTAGTTGCCTAGTAGTGAATTAGAGAAAGACCGGAAGACCGGATTTCGAAGCGATTTCTAACTTGTTAGACGTTTGTTAGACGTTTTGTCTAGCACGTCGACGGGGGGAAGTATGGCTCGAAAGCCGGTCTCTGTTTTTAGGCGCCCCATGTCGAAAAAAGGGCAATTCCGTTACTATATACAGATATGGGATGTTGGGAAGGGTGCTTATGCCGTCCCCCGCTCGGCCTCGTCCGTAGCTCTAGAACTCGGCCTTGACGAGAAGGCATTTCCAGCCACTTCCCGGACGGGCGCCTTCCTTATCGGCGAGGAGCTCAGGCGCCGAGGCGGAGCCCCAGGCCGGAAGACCTCACTCCTCTATGCTGACTATTGTGCCGACTTTTGGGACTGGAAGACCTCGAGCTATATACAGGGCAAACTCGACCGCGGCCAGCGCATCGGAAAAGAGTACGTTTCCCATAATGCGGCCTACGTCGAGAACCATATCCGCCCGGCCTTTCCTGCCCTCCACCTCGCGGACGTTCGCCCCTTCATGCTCGAAGACTTCGCCTTGAGTCTTAAGCGAGGCTCTGGGCTCGGGAATCGGTCTATTAATGCAATCCTCGTCGCGGCATCCGCCCCGCTCCACGAGGCCGCTCGCCTTGGGCTCATCGACACTGACCCGGCTGCGAGCATTCGCAAACTCGGGAACGATACACAAAAGAAGGGCATCCCCACCGAGGAGGAAGTACGCGGCCTCCTCACTCTCGAGGGGCTCGACCATCGCACCCGTGCAGCTATCCTTCTCGGGGCCGCGTGCGCTCTCCGTATCGGTGAAGTGCAGGCGCTCAAGCTCGAGCAGGTCGGCGAGAAGACGCTCACCGTAGCCTCTTCCTGGAGCAAGCTTGAGGGCACGAAATGCACGAAGACCGGCCATGTCCGCATCGTGCCACTGCCTAAGATTGTCCGCGATGTCCTCCTTGCTCTCGATGAGGAGAGCCCACATGGGCGAGGCGGTTTTCTCATCTATGGACTCAAGCCGGACGCGCCCCTCGACGTTCGCGGGCTTGAGCGGCTCTTCGATGACGCCCTCGTGCGCCTCTCCCTAAGAGATAAGTACGCCGACGCGAAGCCCGAGGAGCTTCGGCGCGCCCTCGAAACCTGGAAAGCGCGGCGCGTTACGTTCCATAGCTTGCGGCATTTCTGCAATGCTATGCTTCGGGGCTCCGTCCCTGATGAAAAACTCCACATGCTCACTGGCCATTCGACCGAGGCTATGACAAACCATTACGACCACGCGACAGAGGCGGACCTCACCGAGCTCCGAGACGCTCAAGAGGCAAGGATACTGCCCTTCTTGAAGGCCGCAGGCGGCGAAGCATGACCGCCCTCGACACCCTCCGCGTCCGCCTCGAAGCCGCAAAGATTGACGCGCTTCGGGTTTACGAGCTCGACAAGGGAAAGCCCTCTGGGGCTTTCGACGCGGGCCGATATGATGCCCTCAAGCAGGCCCTCGAGATCCTGGACGAGCCCTCAGGGCTCGGGCTTGGGAAAAACGGAAGCAAACCGAAATTAAGGATCAATCTCGGACACCCCAAAGACACCAAGAACCCCGATTTAGCCCTTCTCGCGGCACTTGAGCATACCCGAGATCCCGGCGCCGACCCTGCCCTACTCATTCTTGCGCACGCGCTTGAAGATGCTTGGATC
>Ga0326727_10011906_pt1 | contig 20012 bp, 18 predicted proteins | sample MB2enrmetagenome_FD_207643 | JGI IMG/M metagenome (GOLD analysis project Ga0326727, IMG submission 207643) | Lab enriched peat soil microbial communities from McLean, Ithaca, NY, United States - MB29MY | ecosystem: Environmental > Terrestrial > Soil > Wetlands > Peat | place: USA: New York...
GTCCGCTGGATCGTCTCGCTGGTCACGCGAACGGAACAAGCCGTCGAGTCCGGCGTCCACAACGTGCAGGATCGCATCACGCACCACGACCGGTAGCGGCGTTAGAACAGCAGCGTCTGAAACTCGCCGACTTTCGTGAATCCGACGCGTTCGTAGAGGGCGATCGCGGGTTCATTGAAGTCGTTCACGTAGAGCGAGAGTGTCGGCACCATCGTGAGCAGGCGCTCGCAGATCGCGGCGAGGGAAGCGGTCGCGAGCCCTTTGCCGCGCAGCTCGGGCGGCGTCCAAATACCTTGCAGCTGCGCGGTCTGCGTGCTCCACGGCCCGATGTTGCAGAAGAAGCAGAGCCGTCCCAGCGACTCGCCCACCCACCAGAGCCCGCGGTCGATCATCGCGCGCACGTTCGAGGTGAATTCGGGCGACGAGCGCATCGGGTCGTACTCGAGCTCCTGTCCGATCATGGCCGCCGAGTTGTCGGCGACCGCCGTCCACTCATCGATCCGCGCGCGCCGACCGACGACCGTGCGCTCGATCGGCCGCAACGCTTGGGCGTCGAGCGCCATCACGTATTGCCGTTCGCGAACGATGCGCGGGGGCGCGTGATGCGCGGCGACCAGCGGCCAGAACCGCTCGATCGTGGCCCGCGTGCCCACCATCATGCGCTCGCCGCGATGGTTTGCGGCAACGCCCGCAAAGGCTTCGACGGCGTGCGGTTCGCATGCGAGCACGACCTGCCGCCCGAAATAACCGACGCCGGCGACGCTCCCGTCTTCGTCGTGCGCGATATACAGCGCGGTTCGCGTCATCGTCGAGAAGTCGCACAGCAGCAGGTACGTGATGAACACGTTCTCGTAGGGCGAGCGCGCGAGGTAGGCCAGCGCCTCCTGTTCGTTCGCACCGCCCAGGCGCGTGACGCGCACCATCAATCGAGCGCTTGTACGACCAGTGGCTTCGTCGTCGGTTCCTTGCTCCCGCCCTCGGGTTCGATGCTGATCGCGACGGCCGCCGTCGCTGCTGCGCGGACCGGTAACGCCAGCAGCGCTGCGCCGTGCGAATCGGGAACGAACGTGGGAGACGGCACCATCTCTTTGGCGCCCTTGGGCAGCGTCCACGCCTGATAGACGCGGCCGTGCGGCAGCGCCGGCATATCATGCATGGCGAGATAGATGCGATCGCCGATCCGCACGATCTGGCCGTTTGCGACGTTGTAACGCTTCGCGCTTGCGTTGGTGAGATCGGCAAGCACGCGTTCGTCGTCGAGCGCTTCATGCGCGACGACTTTCGACTGATGCTCGAGCTGCAACGCGTACTCTTTCGACGCTTTGAGCTGGTTGATCAGCGAGAGGTTGATGAGGCCGAGTGAGACGGCAAGCGCAAAGCACGCCGCAGCGACCAGATACGGGCCCCACGCCGAGAGGTTGGTCCGTGCCGGCGAGGATGCCGGTGCGGGCGCGGCAGCGGGCGCGGGTGCGGGCAGCGTCGCGCGCACGGCGCGCATGACGCGCCCTTTGAGCAGCGCGCTCGGTTCGGGTGCCGGCGCGGAAGCGGCGATCGCGGCGACGGCCGGTGCCAGCGCGGCGTATTCGTTGCGGCAGGCTTCGCAGGTTTGCAGATGGTCGCGGACTTGCTGCGCCTGTGCGGGCGGCAACGCTCCGAGGGCGTAGACGGCGACGTCATCGAGCATCTGCTCGTGGGTGTCGTTCATACCGTCACCGCCCCATCGAGCGCAGACCGCAATTTGCGCAGCCCGGAGCGAATGCGGGTCTTGATCGTACCGAGCGGGATGCCGGTACGGCGGGCGATCTCTTCGTGCGTGATGCCGCCGAAAAAGCCGAGTTCGATCGGCGTGCGCTGATCGTCGGGGAGCTCGGCGAGCGCCAGTCGGACTTTTCCCGCGTCGAGCCGCGCGAAGGCGACGTCTTCGATGGTCTCGGTTTCAGGAAGTGCTTCGGGGAGTTCGGTCTCGGCGTGCGAGGAGCGGGAGCGAACGACGTCCAGCGCTCGGTTGCGAGCGATTCGCACGAGCCATGCTGGGACGTTTCCTCCGCGAAACAGTTCAGGCGCACTCCATACCTTCAAGAAAACCGCTTGGGTTACGTCTTCCGCGCCGGCGGCATCACCTAAAACGCGATAGGCAACGCCGTAGACGAGGCGATGGTACGCGTCGTAAAGCGCTTCAAAAGCATCCGCGTCCCGCGCGCGGACGCGCCCCATCAAGTTCTCGGCATCGTAATCCACTGGGGCGTACCCTTCGCTTCCGTTCCGCCGTGCCCTCGAAAGCCTAACGCGGCGGGGGGCGCGGTAGATTCTTCGGGCCCGGAGTCGAACGGGGCCGCATGGACGTCCTCGTTGAGCGCTTGCGCCGTGCCGCCTCCGTCTTCGTGCTGACGGGATCGGGGATCTCGGCCGATAGCGGCCTGTCGACGTTTCGCGGGGTCGGCGGGTTGTGGCGCACGCATCGCGTCGAGGAGCTTGCCTCGCCGCAGGGCTTCGCTCGCGATCCTCAGCTCGTCTGGACGTGGTACAACGAACGCAATGCCGCGCATCGCCGCGCCGAGCCGAACGCCGGCCACTACGCGCTCGCCCGCATCGAGGAGCGCTTCGCCGATTTTACCTTGGCGACGCAAAACGTCGATTCGCTGCACCTGCGCGCCGGTACGCGCAACCTGGTCGAACTGCATGGTAACTTGCGTTCGGCGCGTTGCAACCGGTGCGGTTTCGAACGTCCGCTCGACGCGACCGGGCTGCCGCTGGATGAGATCGATCATGCCTGCGGCGGCATGATGCGCCCCCCGATCGTGTGGTTCGGCGAACCGCTGCCCCACGACGCGTGGGAGCGCGCGGCGCTCGCGGCGCAGCGCGCGGAGGTCGTGATGGTCGTCGGAACGAGCGCCGTCGTGTATCCCGCAGCCGCGCTCGCGACGCGGCTCGCGCCCAAGGCGTTTGTGATCGAGATCAATCCCGACGACACGGCGATCAGCGAGCGCGTCGATGCGACCGTGCGGGCCACGGCCGCCGCCGCACTCCCGGAACTGGCCGCGCTGCTCGAGCGCGGTTGAGCCTCCCCCCGGAGCGAGGAGTATGCGTGATTCCGGTGCTTGTGAAAGCAGATTGAAAACCGATACCATGGCGCGATGGAGCATTCACGAGCCCGCTTTTTGGTTGCCTCGAGTCTCGGCGTAAGCGCCGCGCTGCTGCTCGATCGCGTGGTGGCGCGCGCGGCGACGGCGTCCCCGTCGGATGTGACCGCGCTCAACGCGGCGGTCGAGCTGGAACGTGCCGCCATCAAGGCATATGAGGACGCGGAAGCAAGCAAGCTGCTCTCGGCAAAGGTCCTGGCAGCGGCCAATCTCTTCAAAAGCGATCACGCGGTCCACTTGGCCGCGCTCGAAGCGGCGGTACGCGCCGGGGGCGGAACGCCCTCGACCGGGATCGCGAAGTTGGCGTATCCGACGCTTGCGAGCGAACACGACGTGGTCGCCTTTGCGCTCAAGACCGAGGAACTCGCCGCGTCCACGTATCTTTCGGTCGTGCCCGAGTTGAACGATCGCGAACTCGCGGGCTTGATTGCCTCGATCCTCGGCGTCGAAACAGTGCATGCCGGGGTGCTCGCCGAAGTGCTCGGAACGTTTCCGCCCTATCCCGGGGGTTTGGTCAAATAAAGCAGCTTCGTATCGAGTTCCTGGTGCGCTTCGGCGCCGTGCTGCTCGCGGTCGTCGTGGCGGTGTCGGCGGCGCTCTCCTATGCGTTTGCCACGAGCCATCTGGCGGCGCTGCGGCAGGACCTCATCGCCTCGGCCGCAGGGCAGGCCAGCGCGACGCTGCAGCCGACACTCGATAAGTACGCGCAGTCGGGAACCTTCACCGAAGAAGACCGCAGGCGCATCGACGCCTCGGTCCACAACGTCCAAAACTTCTCCGTGCTCGTGCGCGACGTGCGGCTGTACCGCCCCGACGGCAGCGCACTCGATCCGATCGTCGCTCCCGACGCGGCCGCCGACGTCAAGCGCGCGATCGCGGACCAGAACTTCGTCGAATCCGGCGAACATCAGGCCAGAGGCGAGCGCGTCATCACCGTGTACGTTCCGCTCGCGGCGTCGCAGGGCGCTTCCTATCTGGCGGTCGCGGCGGTCGACGTTTCGATCGATCAATTGAATGCCAGCACGAGCCGGGAGACGCAGTTCGTGATCGGCGCGACGATCGTCGCGTGTATCGTCATCTTCCTTTCGCTGCTCACCTTGGCGATCGCCGCGCAACGCGAACTCAATCGCCGCGCGGATGCGGCGCAGAACACGTTCCTGCAAACCATGGAGGGAATCGCCTCGATCGTCGATCAGCGCGATCCCTACACCGCCGGTCACTCCAAGCGCGTCTCGGAGTATTCGGTGCTGATCGCCCGGCATATGGCGCTATCCGGAAAAGAGGTCGACCGCGTGCGTTGGAGCGCGCTGCTGCACGACCTCGGCAAGATCGGTATTCCCGACGTCGTGCTGCTCAAGAACGGGCCGCTCGATCCGCACGAGCGCGCGATCATCTCGGAGCATCCGACGATCGCGTCGAAGATTCTCGGTGCGGTTGAAGCGATGGCGGACATCACGCCGTGCGTTCTGCACCACCACGAGCGCTGGGACGGAAAAGGGTATCCGGCCGGGCTCGCGGGCACCGCCATCCCGTTGCTCTCGCGGGTCATCGCGGTTGCCGATACGTTCGATGCGATGACGACCAACCGGCCGTATCGCAAAGCGCTCGACGTGGCCGAGGCGCGGAAACGGCTGCTCGAAGGCGCGGGCGTGCAATGGGACGAGAAATGCGTGCATGCGATCGTCGCTCTCATCGATAGCGGCGAGCTGCGTCCGCCCGTTTCCGGGCAGGCCGAGGAGTTCGGTCAGCGCCTCGGCGCTATCGCTTCACATCCAGCGTAACGTCGGCCGAGGCGCTCGGCACGGCAACCTGCAGCGTCTGCTCGCCGTGGTCGGGATCCCACGCGTGCAGCGTGTATTTCCCGGCGGGCACGTTCGCAATCGAGTAGGTTCCGTTCTGCGCGATTCCCGAGGGCCCGTCGACGACCACGATGGCCGCGTGCATCGATGCGTGGATGTGGCAATGGACTTCGACGACGGCCGGCTTGTCGAATTCGACGACCTTCCCCGGCCCCGGGCCGTAGTAGCCGATGTCGAACGGGTCGTCCGGCGAGTTCGAATAGATGCTGTGGTAGAACGGGTCGTCGTTTGGAAAGCGCACCGACGAGCCGGCCGGAATGACGACGATCGGCGGAATGAACGTACGGCTGCTGTTGCGCATCTCGGCCGGCTGCGCGAGCGCCGGCGGCGGCGCAGCCGGCGTGCTGATCCAGAGCACGGCGGCGTCGGTCGCTCCGTGTACGGTCGCGGCTGATGCGGGTGCGCAGAGCGCCGCGGCAAAGGCGACGGCGCTAAGGGGGAAGCTGAATCGGCGGGCCCTGATCGTCTTCATACGTTCCTAGTATCGGCGGAGGCTCGGGAAGCGCCGGGGCGTCGTCGTCGAAGCGCGAGAAACCGGTGAGTCCAGGCGGCGGACCGTTGCTCGAGATGCGCTCGTCGATCCGGCTCGCGGGCTTGGTCGCGGCGTCGGTGCGCGAGGTATCGCGCTCGACCGCTTGCGGCGCGATGTAGGCGTCCGGCTCGACCGCCGGCTCGTCGGGCGGTTCCCACACGCGAACCTTGGTTTGCTGAAACGATCGCTGCGAGGGCAGCCTGAGCAGGTGATCGTCGCTCGCTCGCCGCGTCAAGCCGCGGATGATGTAAGCGTTCTCGAGGCGGCGCAGCCCGCGCAGCGGAATCGACGAGGTCGGCACGCCGACGAATAGATCGCGTACGACGTCGTAGGTCTTCTCCGATGCGACGAGCGAAGCGTTGAGCTCTTCGGAGACCGATTCGAGCCGTGCCGCAATGTGGACGGGATTTCCCACGATCGCGAACTCCCGCCGTTCCTTGAAGCCGGTGTCGCCGGCGACGATCTTTCCGGAGTTGACGCCGATGCCGATCTCGAACGGCTTGCGGCCCTGCGAACGCCAGCGCGATTCCATCGCGTTCACGACGCGCATGATGTCGAGCCCCGCGCGCAACGCGCGCTCTTCTTGAAACTTCTCCTCGATGAGCACGCCGAAGACGGCCATCACGGTGTCGCCGCGCAAGCTCTCGATCATCCCGCGGTGGCGTTGCACCGCTTGTCCGACGATCGTATAGAACTCGTTGAGGTAACGCAGCGTCTCTTCGGGCGACATCGCTTCGGCAAAGAGCGCGAAGTTGCGGATGCGCACGCAGACCATCGTGGCGTAGTATTCGCGCGCTTCGAAGAGGCGCGGATCGCGGCGGGCGAGGAGATCTTCCACCACCGGCCCGGGAACGTAGCGCGTGAAGAGGGCGAGGACGCGCCGGTGCTCTTCGCGTTCGAGAACGTAGCGCTTGAAGAGCCTCGAGGCGTAAATCGCCGCGCCGGCCAGGGCCAGAAGCGCGACGATCAGGACCGCAATCATCGTACTCCGGGTCTTCCGCCAGGCAGGCTCCCAGCCCCCTCACGTGCCGGATTTACGGATGCGTGCAGGTGTCGGACTTCGGTGAAGGCGATGGGCTCGGCGTCGATTTGTGCTTGAAGAGGCCGCCGACGGCGCCGGTGATGAGGCTCCCGTTGCCGCCGGTCACGTTGTCGAGCGCGCTCGAGGCCTGGCTGGTTGCCATCCCGACGATCTCGCCCTTGGCCGCATCCCAACTCGTGGGCACGCCGAAGTCGGGCGAGAACTGGTCGATCATCTGCTGCGTGAGCTGCTGGACCTTCGCCTGCACCACGCCGTTGATGAACTGCGCGACGAGCGACTGGCCGGCGACGAGTTGGAAGCTCTTGCCGTCTTTGGTCGTCACCGTGACGGGCTGGCTCGCGTCGCAGACCTCGTAGACGTTGACCTGCAGGTTGCTGCCGTCGCTCTCGATATCGCCTTCGGTGCCGCGCACGCCCACCTCCGCCGTGGCCGTCTGGAACGTGTAGTCGGCCTTCGCGCCCTGCGGGTGCTGCACGGCGAAGCGCACTTTGCCGTTGAAAACGACGAACTTCGCGGTCGTGATACCGGCCTGGTTGAAGAACCCGAGCTGCACCTTGGAACTGGCGCCCACGAGCACGCGCGAGCTGTCGGGCAAGCCGATGCCGGCGAGCGAATCCGCGCCGGTGATCGCATAGTCGCGATCGTCGAGCACCGTGGTGGCGTTGAGAGCGAGCGGTTTCGGCGCGCTCGACGGCGTTTGGAAGCTCACGCTCCCCTTCATGTTTTGCAGTTGTTTGTCGTCGGCTGCGCGCACGGGAAGTGCGAGCGCGGCGGCGCAGAGCAGGGCCGAAAGGGCGGCGATCGGGCGCGTGTTCATGCCGGTCTCTTCCAGCGCGAGCGGCGCGAACCTGGCGGGAAGCGTGGTGCGATGCGACTAACGCGAACGTATGCTCGTTGCGACCCTCGCGCTTGCTGGACTGCACGTACTTCCCCACCCGGCATCGGTAACGGCGCGCGCGTGCGCGGGCGGCAGCATTCCCGCCCCGCTGACGGTCGCGCACGGCATCGACCCCGGTGCGCTCGACGAGCTGCGCGAACGCTGGACGGCCCTCGGCATCGGCTCGCCTTCGGCGGCGAACGGCGCGGCCGTGCGTTTCGTGCGTGATGCGCGCCTTCACGCGCAAGGTTATCGCCTGCGCGTCGACGCGACGGGCGTGACCATCGCGAGCTCCGGCGATGCGGGCGCGTTCTACGGCGTCATGACGCTCGCGCAGCTCCCGCAGCAGAGCGGCGGCGCGTGGCGCATTCCGTGCATCGAGATCGAGGACGCTCCGGCCCTGGCGTGGCGCGTGCTCTCCGACGACGTCTCGCGCGGGCCGCTGCCCACCATGCACTACTTCGAGGAACGCATTCGCACGATCGCCGCCTTCAAGTTCAACGGCTACTCGCCGTACATGGAAGGCGTGCTGCGCACCGCGAGCGATCCGCTGCCCGCGCCGCTCGACGGCCTCACGCCCGCGCAACTCGCGGAACTGGCGCGGTACGCCGCGCGCTTTCACGTCGCGCTCATTCCCGAGCAGCAGACCTTCGCGCACATGCATCAAGTTTTGCGCGTGGAGCGGTACGCATCCGCCGCCGAGTTCCCGCACGGCTTCTTGCTCTCGCCGGGATCGAGCGCCGGCGACGGGTACGTTCGGCGCACGATCGCCGCGGAGCTTGCGGCCGTTCCGCACCCGCCGTTCTTTCACATCGGCTCGGATGAGACGGCGACGCTCGGCGAGGGAGCGACCCGCGCGTACGTCGATGCCCACGGCGGGCGCTCGGCGGTCTACGCGCAGCACGTCGACGACCTCGCGAAGCTCATCGCGCCGTCGGGGGCGCGCGTCATGCTCTGGGACGACGGCATCGAGAGCGATCCCTCGATCATGGGGCATCTTCCCAAGAACGCCGTCATCGTCAACTGGCACTACGGCGCCGAACCCAGTTACCAGAAATACATCGACACGATCGCGAGCGGCGGGCTGGAGCAGATGGTTGCGCCGGGGGCCAACAACTGGAACGAGATCTTCCCCGATCTGCAAACCGCGCTTCCGAACGAGCTGCGCTTCATCGACGAAGGGAAGCGCTCGCACGTCCTCGGGCTGTTTCAAACCGTGTGGCACGACGACGGCGAGACGCTCTACGAAACGACGTGGTATCCGGTGCTGCTCGCGGGCGCTGCGGCATGGGGCGAGATCGACGCGCCGTCCTTCTCCCGTGATTTCCCGCACGCGTTCTTCGGCAGCGACGATCCGGAGTTCGCGTGGGATGAAACGGCGCTGGGAACGCTCGCTCAGCGGCTCGGCGGCTCGACCGACAAGCTGTTTTGGGCGGATCCGTTCGACGCGAAGACCGCGGCGCGGGTGCAAGGCGCCGACCTTGCGGCGGTGCGGCTCGATGCCGAACGGGTCGAAACCCACCTGATCGGCGTGCGCCCGCCGTTGCACGAGGGCGCGGCTGCAGCGATGCTGCTCGCGGCGCGGCGTTACGACGCGCTGGGGCGCCGATACCAGATCGCGCAGGAGGTGCGGCGCTATTACGCCGATGCGTCGCAGCACCCCGACGACGCGATTCGCGACCTGTTCTGGTGCAAATATTGGTTCTGGGAACAGCGCGACAGCGATGAAATGCTCGCGCCGCTCTACGCCGCTGCCTGGCGTTACGAAAGCCGCGACGGACACCTGGCGAGCAATCTCGAACGGTACCATCTCGACGCGCAGCGCGCGATCGCACGCGCCGACGCGCTCGACCGCGTGACCTATCAAGACCACGTTCCGGACAAGCTCTTGCCCGATCTGGACGGCGTGCTCAAGGAATGACGGCCGCGCTCGTTCTTTTGACCTTCGCGGTCTTCGCGTTTCTCATGTACCGGCGCGTGCTGCCCGCGATTCTGGCCGTGCCGTCGATGGCGGTGGTGATGCTGGGCGTGGCCGGCACGCCGCCGGGCGCGATCGCGCAAGCGATCGTCGGCGGCGCGGCATCGCTTGCGCCCGTCTACGTGACGGTGATCTTCGGTGCGCTGCTGGCGCGTGTGACGATGGACTCGGGAATCGCGCGCGCCCTCGTCAACCTGGCGGCCGAATACGGCGGCGAGCGGCCGGCGATCCTCGCGCTGGTGCTCTGCGCGGTCGTCGCGCTGCTCTTCACCTCGCTCTCGGGGCTCGGCGCGGTCATCATGGTCGGGTCGATCGTGCTGCCGATCATGATGACGACCGGAGTGCCGCGCACGCTTGCCGCGACGCTCTTTCTGCTCTCGTTTGCGCTCGGCTTCATCTTCAATCCCACGAACTGGAAGTTCTACACGCAGCTCTTCGGCGTGACGCCGGATCAATTGCTGCGTTACGCCGTCGTGCTCGCGATCGTCGATGCGCTCGCGCTCGTCCTCTTCGCGGCGGTCGGCTTCGCGCGCGAGCGCGGCTATGCGACCTGGGCGGTGCGCGCCGAAGGTGAGCCGGCGCGGCCCGGCGTGCCCGGGATCGCGCTCGTAACGCCGGTGCTGCCGCTCGTCCTCTATTTCGCGCTTCGGATCGACCCCGCGATCGCATTCGTAATCTCCGCGATCTTCGGCGCGCTCGTCACCGCGCCGCGACGCGCGGTCGCCACGCTTACCGCGGCCGCGATTCGCGGCGTCGAAGACGTGGCGCCGGCGGTGCTGCTCTTCATCGGCATCGGCATGCTGCTGGCCGCGACCAAAGTACCGCAACTCACCGCGGCGTTGCAGCCGCTCGTCGCGGGGGCGTGGGTCGCGAACCCGTTCGCGTACGTCCTGCTCTTCGGCGTGCTCAGCCCGCTCACGCTCTACCGCGGTCCGCTCAATCCGTTCGGCGTGGGGATCGCGATCTTTACGGTGCTGCTCGCATCGGCCGTGCTTCCGCCGGTCGTGCTGGTGGCCGCGGTAATGGCGGTCGTTCAAGTGCAGAACGTCTGCGATCCGACCAACACCGCCAACGTGTGGGTGGCGAATGCCACGGGCGTTTCGATCGATACCATCACGCGGCGGACGCTGCCGTTTCAAACCGCCGTCGCGATCGTCGCCGCGCTCGCGGTCGTCTTGGGCTCGCCGTGGCTCTTCGGCGTGCAACCCTTCGCCCCGCCGGCGCGCGCCGACGCCTTCCCGGGATTGCATGCGGATGCCGCGGCGCGCAATGCGATCGCCGTCGATTTCGACGGTTCGCCGTACGCGCGCGCTGCGGCGGACGCGGTGATGCACGGGTTCGCGCCGCCGCTCCATGCGATCGCCGCGCACGAGGATCCCTCGGCCCGCGACTGCAGCGGCAAGCCCTACGCAGCCTATCTGTTCGTGAGCTCGTCGACGTTCGCGCTCGTCGAAGGAACCGACCTCGATGTCGGGCTGCGGCTTGAAGATTGCGGCGGCTGGATCGCCGGCGAATGGCACGAGCATCGAGTCGTTGCCGCGCCCGCGGCAGCCGATGCGCGCTCGCTGGCGATCGCCGACCTCTCGCGCGTCACCCAATGGCTCGCGGCCGATCCGCACGGTGCCGCGCTGCTGACGAGCGGCTTGGCGGCGGTTCCGGGGGATCCGCCGGCATATTATTTTACGCTGTTCAAGACGGTCGACGGCAACATGCGCGCGTACGTGCGCGCCGGCGGTCCGGCCTACGACGCCGGGCTGCGCACGGGCGATGTGATCGACAAGGTCGACGGGCGCTTTTGGTGGGAGTACGGCACCTATCAAACCCAAGCCCGCGCGTACGACGGCAAGCCGCACCGTTTCGAAGTGCATCGCGGCAGCGCGGTGCTCGATATCGAGCTCTCCACCCCGTTCGCGCCCGCATAGAAAGGGACTCAAGCGTGACCATCGATCCGCACCTCGCGAAGTACTGCGACGATCACCGCGAGGCGTATCTCGAAGAGCTCAAGCGCTGGATCGCGATTCCGTCGGTGTCGGCCGATCCCGCGCATCTCGGCGACGTTCGTTCCTGCTGCGAGCGGCTGGTGGCCCGCATGAGCGAGATCGGACTGACGAGCCGGGTACTCGAAACGGACGGCAATCCGCTTGCCTACGGGGAGTGGATGAACGCGCCGGGCAAACCGGTCGTGATCGTCTACGGGCACTACGACGTGCAGCCCGCCGACCCGGTCGACTTGTGGGAAAGCCCGCCGTTCGAGGGCACGGTTCGCGACGGCAAGATCTTCGGGCGCGGTTCGGTCGACGATAAGGGCCAGGTGCTGATGCACTTGGCGGCGATCGAAGCGCATCTGCGCACGCGCGGGACGCTGCCCGTCAACATCAAGGTCGTGATCGAAGGCGAAGAAGAGATCGGCTCGCCGAACTTCGATGCGGCGCTCGCGCGCTACGCCGATCTGCTGCGCGCCGATCTCGCGGTCATCAGCGACACCGCGGTCTATTCGGAGGACGTGCCCTCGCTCACGACCAGCGTACGCGGACTCGTACACTGGGAGATCGCCGTCCACGGCCCGAGCGGCGACATTCATTCCGGCTACTTCGGCGGCATCGTGCGCAATCCGATCGAAGCGCTCGCAACGATCGTCGCGTCGCTCAAGGATGCCGGCGGGCGCATTGCGGTTCCCGGCTTCTACGACGGTGTCCCGGAGCTCGACGACGCGACTGCCGCCGAGTTGCGCGCGCTGCCGTTCGACGAGGCGAAAGAAGCGGCCGCGCTCGGCGTTCCGTCGCTTGCCGGCGAGAGCGGCCGACTACCGCTCGAGCGCATGTGGTTTCGTCCGACGCTCGAGTGCAACGGCATCTGGGGCGGCTACCAAGGGCCGGGCAGCAAAACGATCATTCCGAGTTGGGCGAGAGCGAAGATCTCCGCTCGATTGGTCGGCTCGCAGGACCCGGTGCGCATTCGGGCGTTGGTGGCGCAGTACGTGCAAGAGATCGCGCCGAGCGGCGTCCGTGTCGAAGTCGAATCGGCGGGCGAGGTGCGCGCGGTCGTGATTGCGCGCGACAATCCGATCGTCGAGGCCGCGCGGCGCGCGATGCACGCGGGTTTCGGTAAAGACCCCGTGTTCATCGGAACGGGCGGCTCGATCGGACCGGTCGCGAGTTTCGATTCGGTGCTGAAGATTCCGCAAGTGCTGATCGGCGTCGGGTTGCCCGACGATCAGATCCACGCCCCCAACGAGAAGTTCACGCTCTCGCAGTTCTTCGGCGGTATCGTGACGATGGCGTCGCTGTACGACGAGCTCGCGGCGCTTCCCGACTAGCATGCTGCGGCTGGGCGTCGACGTCGGCGGGACGTTTACCGACGTCGTGGCGATCGACGCGCAGACGCGCGAGCTGGTCGCGCGGATCAAGGTTCCCACCACGCATGGCGCGCCGGAGGGTGTGGCGGCGGGAATCGTCGAGGGGATTACGCGCTTGCTCCGCGAGCACGGCGTCTCGCCGTCCGACGTCGCGTTTATCGCGCACTCCACCACGCAGGCCACCAACGCCTTGCTCGAGGGCGACACCGCGACCGTGGGCGTGCTCGGCCTTACGCATTCGCCGGCCTGGTTCGGACGGATGCAGGTGCGGTTTCCTCCGGTTGAGCTCGCACCCGGCATTGCGTTCTCGCCGTCTTTTGCGTTTGCACCGGCGCGCGACGAGACCGCGATCGCGGCTGCGGTCGACGCGCTCGTCGCGAGCGGTGCGACCGCTATTGCGGCCAGCGAACCGTTCGGCGTGGACCGCCCGCAGGCCGAAGCCTTTGCGGTCGAGCGGGCGCGCGAGCGCGAGGTTGCCGCCACGAGCGGACACGACATCAGCGCGATGTACGGTCTGCGCGCGCGCACGCGCACGGCCGCGCTCAACGCCGCGATCCTGCCGCGCATGCTCGCCACCGCGCGCATGACGGCCGAGTCGGTCGCGCGCGCCGGGATCACCGCGCCGCTGATGATCATGCGCAGCGATGGTGGCGTGATGGACGTCCACGAGATCGAGCGCCGCCCGATTCTCACGATGCTCTCCGGGCCGGCTGCAGGGGTTGCCGGCGCGCTGCTTTACGAGAACGTCACCGACGGCATCTTCATCGAGGTCGGCGGAACCAGCGCCGATTGCGCGGCCATTCGCGCCGGGCAACCGCAGATGCGCGCGGCGCGCGTCGGCGGGCACCGTACGATGCTCGATACGATCGACTCGCGCACGATCGGCATTGCCGGAGGCAGCATGGCGCGCGTCGCTTCCGGCCGGATCGTCGACGTGGGCCCGCGTTCCGCGCATATCGCGGGCTGCGCGTATGCGGCATTCCTCGAGCCCGGCGATCTCGACGGCGCGGCGGTCGAGCGGTTTGCGCCGATCGGCGACGATCGTCCGGATTACGTGCGCTTCCGGTTGCGCGACGGGCGCGTCGCGACGGTCACGCCGACCTGTGCAAGCAACTATCTCGGCCTGGTTCCCGGCGGCGCGTTCGCGCACGGAAATGCCGAAGCGGCCGCGGCGGCGTTCGAGCTGCTTGCGCGCGATCTCGGCGGCGACGCGCGAGAGCTCGCGCGTGCGATGCTCGAGATCGCGTCGGCGAAGGTGCGGAGCGTGGTCGAGGAACTGCTCGGCGATTACGGCCTGCACCGCGACCGCAGCGTGCTGGTGGGCGGCGGCGGCGGCGCGGCGTCGATCCTGCCGTATCTGGCCGAGTCGATGGGGATGGAGTTTCGCATCGCGCGCGACGCGGAGGTCATCTCGCCGATCGGCGTTGCGCTGGCGCTCGTGCGCGACGTGGTGGAGCGGACGATCGTCGACCCCACGCCCGACGATATGGTGCGCCTGCGCCGCGAAGCGGCCGACCGCGTGATCGCCGCGGGTGCGTCGCCCGAGCGGATCGAGGTGAGCGTGGAGATCGACGCCCAGCGCAACCGCGTGCGCGCGATCGCGTCGGGCGCGACGGCGCTGGTGGAGTCGGCAGGCACGCTCGAGCGGGGCGAGGAGGCGCAGCGGGCGGCGGCGGCCCGCTCGATGCGCGTCGACGCGGCGGAACTGCATGCGGTCCGGTGCGCATCGTTGTTGCGGGCCTACGCATGCGGCCGCGATCTGCGAGTCGTGGACGAGCGGGCGATCGTGCGGCTTGCGCTGCGCGACGCCGCGCTGCACGTGACGACGGTCGCAGCATTGGAAGCGACGCTCGGGCGCGCGATGGAGGAAGCGACCGAGTTCGGCGACGTCGGCCGCAGCCTGCCGGAGGTCTACGTGCTGCACGGCGGACGCATCGCCGACCTGCGCGGTTTGGCGAGCATCGATCAGGCGCGCGCCCTCGCAAACGAAGACGTCGCCGGGCGCGAACCCGGCGACGTCGTGAGCGTGCTGACGGTGCGGCGAAGCGCTTAGCCGGTGATGCCGCTCGCTTCGTCTTTACCGACCGTGCTATGGCTGCGGCTGTAGGCGTAGTAGATGACGAGGCCTACGATAAGCCAGACGATGAAACCGAGCCAGGGTGCAGGGACGCCGAACCAGAGCGGACTGCCGTACTGCAGCGACCAGATCAGGCCGAGCGCCGTGAGCGCGGAGAGCGCGGGAATTACGTAGGGACCGAAGGGAACCGTGAAGCCCTGCGTGTTCGGGTAGCGCTTGCGAATGATCGGAAGCGCGATCGAGACGAGGATGAACGCGATCAGCGTTCCCATGTTGGTGAGCGACCCGACGATACCGATCGGCGTGAACGCCGCGATCAGCGCGATGAAGATCGTGAAGATGATCGTCGAGGTTCCCGGCGTGCGGAACGTCGGATGAACCTTCGAGAATACCGCCGGCAGCAGTCCGTCGCGAGACATCGCGAAGAACACGCGCGTCTGTCCGAACATCATGACGAGCAGCACGGTGGTGAGTCCGGCCAGAGCGCCGAGCGAGATGATCGCGCTCGCCCACCCGAGGTGAACCTGATCCATCGCGAATGCGACGGGCGAGGGGACGTTGAGCTGCGTGTAGGGCACCATGCCGGTGAGAATCGCGACGACGATGATGTACAGAATCGTGCAGATCGCGAGGCTGCCGATGATGCCGATCGGTAGATCGCGCGCGGGGTTCTTCGTTTCTTCCGCTGCCGTCGAGACCGCATCGAAGCCGATATATGCGAAGAAGATGAAGGCCGCGCCGCCGAGCATGCCGGTTACGCCGAACGGAAAGTACGGTACCCAGTTTCCCGTGTTGACGTGACCCGCGCCGAGCGCGATGAAGAACAGCACGATCGTCACCTTGATGATGACGATGATGTTGTTGACGAGCGCCGATTCACGCGTGCCTCGATAGAGCAGCACACCGATCAAACAGATGATGCAGAATGCCGGCAGGTTGAGGATGCCGGTGGTCGTCGTGACGACCCCGCCGGCGCCTTGTGCCCAGTGGCTTTGCGTGAGCGTGTCGGGGAGACCGATGCCGAAGACGTTCTTCAGAAACGTCGTGAAGTATCCGGACCACCCGATACTGACCGTAGCTGCACCGAGTGCATATTCGAGCACGAGGTCCCAGCCAATGATCCAGGCTACGAACTCACCGAGCGATGCATAGGCGAACGTATAGGCGCTTCCCGCAATCGGGACGCGGCTCGCTACCTCTGAGTAACAGAGTGCCGCGAACGCGCTAACGATGCCGGCGATGACGAACGAGATCGTCAGCGAAGGACCCGACCGCGTTGCCGCGGCCACGCCGGTGAGCACGAAGATGCCGGTGCCGATGATTGCACCGATGCCCATGGCCATGAGCGATCCGGCGCCGAGGGTCTTCTTGAGGCTGTGAGCCTTGGTGTCGTCGCCGCCTTCGGCGAGAAGGCGTTCGAGCGGTTTAACTCGTTGTAGCAGCATTAAGGCCCCTCAATACACGATTAACGAGCGTACCCCTCGTTTTCTTGCGACTTTCGCGGCATGGCGCAGGGTCGCCCTTCGGCGAGGCGACGGCGTCGTTCGTGCTCGGTAGGTGCCGTTTGAGGCTGCATGCAACGGTCGCCTGTACATGGCTACGAGCGGCCCTTACGACGTTCTGGTGATCGGCGGCGGGAATGCCGGTTGCGCCGCCGCTCTTGCGGCAGCGCGGCACGGCGCGCGCACGCTGCTGATCGAGCGCTATGGGTTTTTGGGCGGCACCGCGACGGCCGCGATGGTCGGCCCGTGGATGACCTTTCACTCGGGCAACGACCGCGTCGTCGGCGGCATCGCGCAAGAGATCGTGGAGCGGCTGATTCGTCGCGGCGGTTCGCCGGGGCACGTCCACGACTCGTCCGACTACGTTTCGACCATCACGCCGTTCGATCCCGAGATCCACAAAGCGCTGCTTTTCGAGATGATGCGCGAGGCAAAAGTTGACCTACTTTTGCATGCGTGGTTCCTCAGCACGCACGTCGACGACGACCGCGTGGTCGGTGCCAGCGTCGCGACGGTCGGCGGCGGGCGCAGCTTTCGCGCGCGCGTCGTGATCGATGCCACGGCCGATGCCGCCGTCGCGGCATCGGCCGGCGTCCCGACGCAGCAAGGCGACGAGCGCGGGCGCGTGCAGCCGGCGAGTTTGATGTTCCGCCTGAGTCACGTCGACCTCACGAAGACCGCTACGTACGTTCGTATGCATGCCGATCAGATGCGCACGTCGCTCAAGGCGCACGAGCGGACGGCGCCCGCGCTAACGGCCGTAGCGGGGCTGTACGAGCTCTGGAACGAGGCGCAGCAGGACGGCCTTGTCGACATTCCTCGCGAGCTGGTTTCATTTTTCATCTCGCCGTACGCGGACGAAGTCACCGTTAACATGACGCGCGTGACCGACATCAACCCGCTCGATCCCGACGACCTCACGCGTGCCGAAGTGGAGGCGCGCCTGCAGGTATTCTCGCTGTTACGCTTCTTTAAAGAACGCGTACCGGGTTTCGAGAACGCGCGCGTCGCAGCGACCGGAACGCAGGTCGGCATTCGCGAGTCGCGCCGGATAGTGGGGCGTTACACGCTAACGGCCGATGATATCTTGAGTGCCCGGCGGTTCGACGACGCGGTCGCGCGCAGCGCGTACCCGATCGACATTCACAACCCTTCGGGCAGCGGAACAACCACTCACCGTTTGCCGGAAGGTGCGACCTATGAAATACCGTTTCGCACGATGGTGCCCGTGAATCGCGAGGACGTGCTCGTTGCGGGGCGTTGCATTTCTACGACGCATGAGGCGCTGGCCTCAACGCGGTTGACACCTACGGTGATGACGCTCGGACAAGCAGCCGGAACGGCGGCTGCGCTCGCGAACGAACGCGGCGGTCATGTCGGAGACGTGGCGGCGGAGGAGTTGCGTGCCCGGCTCATGGCAGACGGCGTCGACCTTCGGAGAAACGATTGAACTCAGCACTGAAATTAGCGCGTGAATATGGCGTCCGCATCGAGTTTGCGGATTTAGGCGACTGGGGCGTCGACGAGTTGCGCTCCGAGTACGACCCGAAGGGGCCGGTCATCCGGCTCAACATCCGCGTCGCGGAACTCTTCACCGCCGAAGAGCTGGGCGAATTCATCGGCTTCTGCGTCGGTCACGAGCTCTACCATCACCGCGAAGCGATCGGTGAGGTCGCGCGCTTGCCCGAACGGAAAGAGCGCGAAATCGCCGCGAACGATTTCGCTCGCAAACTGCTGGAACGGCAATGAGCATCGTCGCCGGCATCGACGCGGGGCAGAGCTCCACGCTCGCATGGGTCGGCGATGAGCGCGGTACGGTCATCGGACGCGGCAGCGCGGGGCCGGCCGACGAGATCGGCGCCGGCCCGGAGTCCACGCGGCTGCGCGACGCGCTGCGCGGTGCGCTCGCGCGCGCGTTCGAAGCGGCGGGCTTGCCGGCCGGCACGCGCGCGCAGGCGATCGTCGCCGGGATCTCCGGCTACGAAGGGCGCGTCTACGGACGCGATCCGGAGCTTCCGGCCGAACGCGTCCGGCTCGTCCACGACACGGTCGTCGCGCATGCGGGCGCGCTCGGCGGGGAGAGCGGCGTGGTCGTGATCGCGGGCACGGGTTCGGCGGCGTACGGGCGTACCGACGACGGCCGCGAGCATTTCTGCGGCGGGTGGGGCTACCTGTTCGGCGACGGGGGCAGCGCATTCTGGATCGTTCGCCAGGCGATCGAGCGGGCGATTTCCCATGGCGACTGCGTCGGCGTCGAGCAGTTGCTCAGTTTCTTCGATCTGCACTCGCTGCGTGAGATCGTGCGCGCGTTTTACGTCGGTACGCTCGGCCGCGAGAGCCTCGCCGCCTTCGCTCCGGTCGCGCTCGACGCGGCCGAACGCGACACGCTCTGTTCGTGTATTCGCGAGCCGGCGCTGACGGCCGCGCGCGAGCTTGCCAAGCTCGCCGGGGAGGCGGCCGGAGCGAGTGAGAATGCGCGAGTGTCGTTTACCGGAGGACTCATGCAGCACCGCTGGTTCAAGGAACGGACCGCGCTCGAAACGCGCGCCCGGCTGCCGCACGCCACGCTGGTCGAGCCGCTCGGCGAGCCGGTCCAGGGAGCGCTGATGCTGGCGAGGGCGCTATGCGGGTGATCGACAAGCTGCGGGGCGGCTTGATCGTCTCGGTACAAGCCTGGGAAGGCTCGGCGCTCAACGATCCGTACGTGCTCGCCGCGATCGCCCAAGCGGCCGAGGCCAACGGCGCCGTCGGCGTCCGCATGCAGGGCGTCGCGAACATCAAGGCGGCCCGCCGCAAGCTCGCGATCCCGATCGTCGGCCTGATCAAACGCGATTACGAGGGCTTCCAGCCCTACATCACGCCGACGTTGCACGAGGTCGAGGAGGCGATCGAGGCGGGCTCCCACATCGTTGCCTTCGACGCCACCTCGCGGCCGCGGCCCGGCGGCGTGACCGTTGCCGAGATCGTCGAGGCCATCCATGCGGCCGGGCTCCTTGCGATGGCCGACTGTGCCACCGTGGCCGACGCCCACGAGGCGCACGAGCTGGGGGCGGATATCGTCGCGACGACCCTCTGCGGATACACGCCGGGGACCGAAGGGTGGTCCTTGCCGGCCATCGGCCTCGTTGCGGAGCTGGCCAAGCTCGGCTCCTTCGTCATCGGCGAGGGCGGTATCTCGAAGCCCGAACTCGTAACCAAAGTGTTGGCTGCGGGGGCCCATGCGGTGGTGGTCGGCACGGCCATAACCAACGTCGACTGGCTGGTTCGGGAGTTCGCCTCCCGCGCCGAAAAAAGAGTCTGGTAAGACCGGGGTCGCAGCACTTCCCGCAGGTGTATGATTAAGTAGCCTAGAGGGTCTTGAACGTCGGTTTAAGAGGGAGTCCGTTTTGGTACACGATAGTCCGCCGGCCAAGCTGAGCCGCGGCTTTTGGATTGTCACGCTGGTCTACGCGATTATCAGCGCGATCTCGGTCTATTACATCTACGCATTCGATATCAATCAGTACATGCCCGAGGCCATCGGGACGGCGGTGCAGGTTGACCAGTTCTTCCGCTTCGTCACCGCGACCGCGACCGTGCTCTTCATTTTCGTCGCCGGATACGTCTTCTATTTCGGATGGGCGTTCCGGGCTAAAGCGAGCGACCCGCCC
>Ga0326727_10011907_pt1 | contig 20011 bp, 15 predicted proteins | sample MB2enrmetagenome_FD_207643 | JGI IMG/M metagenome (GOLD analysis project Ga0326727, IMG submission 207643) | Lab enriched peat soil microbial communities from McLean, Ithaca, NY, United States - MB29MY | ecosystem: Environmental > Terrestrial > Soil > Wetlands > Peat | place: USA: New York...
CACGCAATCTACTCGTCGCAAACGCAACCGGGCGATCAACTGGTGATCTGCGTAGCCGAGGAGATGGAGCGCCGGCTGGAGCGATTCTCCAATTCCAGCGGCTCGCCGGGAATCGTGCAAAGCGCCGTGCTGTTGCGGGAGAAGCCTCTTTGGAGCGGCGGTCCCGGAGTGTTACAGTTGGAAGACCGTTCCGCGGACGACCGCACTACTCAGCAAGTGCCGCATGAAATGAGCCTGGTACAACCGGGGATGACAAACGTCAAACCACCCAAGAGCTGGCTGGAGCGCTGGTGGTCTCCGGACCCCCGCAAGGCGCCCCGGGAGCAGTCTCCCCGGCTGGCGGCTTATTATTGGACGGGAGGCGCTCCCAAGTCCCACAATATACGGGACATCAGTTCGACTGGACTGTATCTGCTTACGGAAGAACGCTGGTACCCTGGCACGCTGGTCCTGATGACCCTGCAAAGGACCGAGGACGGGGAGGAATTGGCCGAACGGTCAATCTCGGTGCAATCCAGGGCAGTGCGCTGGGGTACGGATGGGGTCGGGCTGCAGTTTATCCTTCCCAAGACCCAGGATCCTCGGCAGGATGGGGTGGATAAAAAGACGCTGGAGAAGTTTCTGCAGGGCCTGAAGAAGGGGAATTCGTAATATATCCCCGAAATAGCTTGCAACTGGCAATAGTCTTGTTCACAATAACATCACTGGAATTAGATTTGAAGGTTAGACGCGCCTTGGAGGGAAGATGAAAAGAATTTTAAGCCTCGCACGCCGGCAGGCGATGGTGTTGATGCGCGGTTTGAACCCTTCTGCGGCATTACGGAAGGGGAATACAGCATTTTATTATCGCGGAAGACGGGGTCTTGCCCGGCTCCGCGACGGCAACGAAGGTGGCGCGCTGGTGGAGTTCGCCCTGGTGCTGCCGTTGATGCTGGGCGTCGTCACGGCCATATTCACATACGGAATCGCCTTCAACAACTACATTGAACTCACCGATGGCATAGGCATCGCGGGACGGGCGCTGGCCATTGCCCGGGGCAATACCCTCGACCCCTGCAACCTAGTAGCCACTTCGGTATGGAATGCGTCACCGAACCTGACCGAGTCGAAATTCACCTTCACGATCGCGATGGACAATGGAGCGGATTCGTACAGCTTCGCCCAGGGCGTCACCCCGACGTGCAGCAGCGCCAGCACCACCACAGGGGCGCCCGCGGACCTGGTGGAAGGGACCCAGGCCACGGTAACGGCGACCTATCCCTGCGACCTGCAGATTTACGGAATGACTTTCTTAACAGCTTGCACGCTCTCGTCGTCAGTATCAGAATTAGTACAGTGAAGCGATACCGCCATAATATCCCCAAGACTGAAACAGCGAGGCTTCTCCAATCTCAGAAGCCTCGGCAACTAGCCGCACAGGCGGCGTTTTCCCCTAGGGAATGAGAAAAGCGAGGTTCTCTTATGAATCGTAGACGCAAGTTTTCTATTGGCTGGATATTTGCGGATGAGCGCGGACAGGTGCTGCCGTTGTTTGCGCTCATGACCGTCCTGGTCCTGGGAATGGGCGGGCTGGTGATGGACGTCGGCCGCGCCTATTTCAGCCACAATGAATTGCAGGCTTCAACGGATGCGGCAGCCCTGGCGGGCGCGCAGATCCTGCCCAACAACGGGGCGGTCGCAGAAGCGACGACCTACAGTTCCCTTTCGACCGACGACAATGCCTATGCCAACCTTCCCAGCGTTTCGATGGTGCCCGGGTATCCGCTGTTGAAGTGCCTCACCAGCCTGTCGAACATTGGCATCGATTGTGTCGCGCCGGCCAACGCCAACGCCATCCAGGTGAAGCAGGAGACCAACGTTCCCACCTTCTTCGCGCGGCTGTTCGGCATCAACAGCATTACGGTGGCTGCCTCTGCAACCGCGGCCATGAAGGGCACGGCCACCACCCCCTACAATGTTGCGGTCATCGTCGACACCACGGCCTCGATGAACGACTCGGACAGCGACAGCAGTTGCAACAGCACCCGGCTCGCCTGCGAGTTGGAAGGCGTCCAGGTCATGCTGCAGAATATGGCGCCCTGCCTTTCGAGCCTGACGTCCTGCGGCACCGCCACGGCAAACCCGTCGGTTGGCGGGTACCCGTCCGGCGGCGCAAACGTCCCCAACCCGGTGGATGTGGTTGCCCTCTTCACCTTTCCCAATGTCTGGGTTTCCACTGCTCCGAACGACTACACCGTCCCCACGAGCGACCCCACGATTGCGTACTACTCGTACCCCGCTACGGGCCAGTCGAGCTATGCACCGCCGGGCCCGGCTACAGCGATGATCACGCCGGATGACACCAGCCCGGCGTACACGACCTCGACCACTAGTCCACCGGGGTACTCGTCGGGGGGCAAAATCTACTCCAATGAGTGGAATGCGACCTACCGGATCGTGAATTTCTCCAGCGATTACAAGACTGTTGACAGCACCTCCACGCTGAACGCCAACTCGGACCTCGTGATCGCGGTCGGGGGAGCCAGCTGCAGGGGTTGCAATTCCATGCAGGCCCCCGGCGGCGCGGGAACCTACTACGCGGGCGCGATCTATGCGGCGCAGGCCGCGCTGGTGGCTGAACAGGCTAACCGGCCCAATTCGCAGAACGTGATCGTGCTGATCAGCGACGGCGACGCGACTTCGACGGATACCCAGATGGGAGGCACGACGGGGGGCGCCACCAACGGAGGGACCTATCCATCCTGGGTGAATGAATGCCATCAGGCCATTACGGCGGCCAACGCGGCGACGAACGCCACGCCGCCGACGAGGGTCATCGCGGTGTCGTATGGATCGGAATCGAGCGGGTGCACGACCGATAGCCCGTCGATCACTCCCTGCTCGACCATGCAGCATATTGCCTCTTCCGCGGCGGATTTCTACTCCGACTATGCGCAAAGCGGGTCGGGTAATGACACCACCTGCGTTGGCACCGCATCGCCGACTACCAACCTCCATGAGATCTTCACCGATATCGCGGGCACATTCTCGATAGCGCGGTTGATCCCCGATTCGGCAACATAGACGCCCGCGGAGGGCAAAGCTTTGATCCCCGCCGGGCGAGTCAGCCCGCATGAGCCGATAAGTTAAAACCGATCGCCCGGATAGCTCTTTACAGGCTTGGCACCAGCCCAGCCGGTGAGGAGTTAGCCGGGCGATTCTTTTTCGTTCTGGACGTTTTGCCGCGCGGCGATGGAGCGGCGACGGCGGCCGATAAGACGCTGTCGCCATGGCAGGGTCTGGGAATCTCCGCGACAGCCGGTCAGAAACCATCGCCACAGACCTTCCGCCGCGCGTGAGCATTGCCGCCAGGGACCCGGAATCGGTTTTGCGCCGCAAAAGTGGGATAGCTTACAACTTTCGTAATGTAAGTCGACTTATTCCCGCTATTTATCGATCTAAGCCATGTATTTACTTGTACATAGAAACTCCCAGATCGGGAATAGAAGACAAAACGCTCTCCGGCGCCCTACGTCCTTCGTGTTATATGCCCGCTTGCGTCAAGTAAGAAGCTCATAGAATAAGTTCAATCGTCGGAAAGTTTCGAGGTCTTACCTATGAAGCGTGTACGCAAGTCTATTGCACAAAGAATCCTCCATGATCAGAACGGCCAGGTGCTGCCGCTGTTCGCCTTAATGACCATCCTGGTCCTGGGAATGGGCGGGCTGGTGATGGACGTCGGCCGCGCCTATTTCAGCCACAATGAATTGCAGGCTTCAACGGATGCCGCAGCCCTGGCGGGCGCGCAGATCCTGCCCAACAACGGCGCGGTTGCGGAAGCGACAACCTACAGTTCCGTAACGACGGACGACAATGCGTACGCCAATCTGCCCAGCGTCACCATGGTGTCTGGGTATCCGCTGTTGAAGTGCCTCACCAGCCTGTCGAACATCGGCATCGATTGTGTTGCGCCGGCCAACGCCAACGCCATCCAGGTGAAGCAGGAGGCAAGCGTGCCCACCTTCTTCGCGAGCCTGTTCGGCATCAACAGCATCACCGTGTCGGCCTCGGCAACGGCAGCCATGAAAGGCACGGCGACCGTTCCTTATAATGTCGCCGTCATCGTGGACACCACGGCATCGATGAACGACTCGGACAGCGACAGCGCATGCAACAGCACCCGCCTGGCCTGCCAGTTGCAGGGCGTCCAGACCATGCTGAAGAGTATGGCGCCCTGCCTTTCGAGCCTGACCACCTGCGGCTCGACCACGGCAAACGCGTCGATTGGCGGAGAACCGGCTGGCGGCGCCAACGTTGCCAACCCGGTGGATGTAGTCGCCCTCTTCACCTTCCCCAATGTCTGGGCTTCCACGGCTCCGAACGACTACACGGTCCCCACCAGCGACCCCACGATTGCGTACTACTCGTATCCCGCTACGGGCCAGTCGAGCTATGCACCGCCGGGCCCGGCTACGGCTATGGTTACGCCGGATGACACCAGCCCGAACTACACGACGTACACCACAGTTACGCCGGGGAACACGATAAGTAGCAAGGTGTACTCCAATGAGTGGAATGCAACCTACCGGATCGTGGATTTCTCCAGCGATTACAAGACTGTGGATGCGACCAGTACGCTGAGCGCCACCTCGGACCTCGTGATCGCTGTAGGCGGAGCCAGCTGTACAGGTTGCAATTCCATGCAGGCCCCCGGCGGCGCGGGAACCTACTATGCGGGCGCAATCTATGCGGCGCAGGCCGCGCTGGTAGCCAAAAAGACAGCGCGACCGGGTTCGCAGAACGTGATGGTGCTGATCAGCGATGGCGACGCAACCTCGACGGAGACCCAGATGGGAGGCACGACGGGGGGCGCCACCAGCGGCGGGACCTATCCATCCTGGGTGAATGAGTGCCATCAGGCAATCACAGCGGCGAACGCTGCCACAACGGCCGGAACCAGGGTCATCGCGGTTTCCTATGGATCGGAGTCGAGCGGGTGCACGACTGACACTGTTTCGATTACTCCCTGCTCGACCATGCAGCAGATCGCCTCAACCACGGCGGATTTCTACTCCGACTACTCGCAGAGCGGGTCAGGCACCGACAGCACCTGCATTGGAACCGCGGCGCCAACCACCAACCTCAATGAGATCTTCACCGACATCGCTGGAACGTTTTCCGTAGCACGGTTGATACCCGATTCGGCAACATAGACGCCCGCGGGGGGCGAAGCTATCATCCCCGCCGGGCTAACCAGCCCGTATAAACCATTTATTTAAAAGCAATCGCCCGGCAAACTCCACCCTGGCATGGGACCTAACCCAGCCGGCGTGGAGTTAGCCGGGCGAGCCTTTTCGCTTTGTTCTTCTTTGATCGGTTCGGCGTTGAGCGAAAGTCTCGCCGCTTACGAGTTTTTGCCCGGATCGATTCCTGCAAAGCCGTTTCAAATTCAGGAAGCCGTGAATATTCCATGGACATCCCCTCAGGGACGCTGCGCGTACGCAACCGGCTCTTTGGCGAGCGGCGCGGGCGCGGATGTCACTCTTCTATTTCGGGAATAATCAATAGCACTTCCACGGGGATATTCTGCCCGGCCTGTGCAGCCGGCCTGAACTGCCACTGCTGAATGGCGTTCAGCACCGCCTTGGCTTGTGCGAATTCGGGTGGAAAGACTACGGCCAGATCTTCGAAGCGGCCGGCCGTATTCACAATCCCATGGATCATGAGAGCGTCGGCATTGATTTCGCCGGGGGCGATATAGGGGCGGACGATGTTATAAGGCCACGGTGCAGCCAGGCGAGCGACATTTCCTGCAGCGGCTGCCTCGGCAGCGCGAGGAAGCGAGTACTGGAGGATCCAGCTTTTGGCCAGGCCGACGTGGAGATAAACGGTGTAAGACAGCCTCCCGCTCCAGAGTTCGGCAGTCTCAGGGTACTTCTCTTCCAACGACGAGCCCACCACGACGACGCCGAACTGGCCGTCCCTTGGCAAGTTGATGCGTTCGGCTGGAGGTCCAAAGCCTGAGCCTGAGTCAGAGCCTGTGGCAGATCCCTCGGCTGGTCCGGTCTTTCCTCCGGTTTCGTGGTTGCCTGAGGGTCCGTTGCCAGCGCCGGCGCCCGTCTTTGCTTCCAGCCCGGCGCCGGATTGCGCGCTCTTGCCCGCGCCGGCCTGCGTGCCCGCACCAGGCCCGGATTTGGCGGCATTTTGCTGGCTGTTGCCGCTGCCGGACGTGGCAGCCTTGTCCTTGTCTCCAGAGGCGCCTGCGTCGTGACCCGCTGCCGTCCCGTTTGTTTTACCGGCCGGGCTGTCGCTTCCGGTCTTCGCTGGATCATCCGCGCGGCCGGAATCGAGCCCCGATGCCGATTTGGCCGATGCCGTCTCGTTGGCGGGCGGCAACATGACGGTGCCTTCCCGCACATGAAGATCGGAAAGCGATAAAACCGCGGCGGGCGTGGGCGGCGCGGGCGCAAGCGTCGTGGTTTGCGGAGGCTGCTGAGGCAATTCAGGCCCGTGCACCACCACGGGCGAACTCGTGCTGGGAACCACGGGCTGAGCAATCTTGGGCTCGAACTTGCTGGACGACATTTCAAGGTCGGCCAGATTCACTTCCACGTTAGGCGGCTTGATGGAGGGTAGAACATCGGCAGCCGCTGCTTTCTGGGGCGGGGGCGGAACAATCGCCTTGGGCGGAGTCTTGGCGGGCGTCCACAAGACGACCGTCGGCACCGGTATCTTGGGAAGAACGATATTGGGCGGCAGATCCGGCTGCACGAGCGTCTGCGGCGCGGGCTCGAGCTTGGCTGTCAGGCGCGACATCGAAGCGCGCGCTGCCGCCTTGCTCTCGGCTGCCGCTGCGTGCGCCGCTGCCTGGGAGCCAGGATAGCTGATGCCGCCCGAAGAGGATCGCCGCAGCAGCGGTTCAGGGGAGTGCAGGTCAAGATGCCGCAGCGTGTAGCGCTCCGCGAGGGTCTGGGGGCTGATCCGCGGGGCGTAGAGGAATCCCAGCGAGACCAGAGCAATTGCCGCACCATGCGCCAGGATCGAGAGCACAAACGTATAAGGCCGCTGAGTCTGCTGCGGCCGCTCCGAAAAGAGCGTGATTACACCGGAAGAGTTCAACACCAGATGACTTCCCTCCCTCGCGCCGCCTGACCCGTGTGCATGAACACAGAAACAACCTCTGCCGTCCCGATCGCAGAACAATCTCAGCCTTTACAGAATCGCCGATAAGAAGGCGCCGCATCATGGCATTCTTGATACCTGAGCATCATTTAATTCTGCCGCCGAACCTCAATTCGACAGTCCGAATGAGCCTCTGCGCGGGGGGCGCGAACTGCTTTGAGCGATATCTTCGCGGCAGGTCTCACGATTCTGCATACACTGTAAATCCCACCGTCTGCTTAAGTCTCTACAACTGAAAGGTCATATCGGCTGGGAATTGAAGGCTGTACTGTTTCGGGGCGGGCCTGCAGGTGGAGATCGTCCTTGGGTGTAATTTCAATGAAAGACAACCTCGGGAGATCATTTTCGCGTCCGTCAAACTTTGCGCGTCGTATCCCTGGAAATGCACAAACGGCCAATAAAAAGGACGACAAAGCTTAAATCGGGGGAAACGCCAAGCGAGACTCCAACTGATCGAGATGGACCCTGGTGTATGCGAAAAGGAAAGCGCGCTCACAGGATCCTTCAGGAGTGCAATTGCAGAGCGCGGATGCGGACGGACATCCCCTGCTGCCCGGACCGGAATCGCCACGTAACTCTTTCGGTAACCTGTAGGTAAATTTGGGGCTTGATTGGAGGTTCCCAAAGGAATAGACTGAACACGCTCAGCACTTGTTAGCGTTATGCCATTTCAGCCCCTAGGTTCGGCTTGCAACCGAATTGTGTTTTCATAGGCGCATCAGATGTAGCATGTGACAGAAAGGCGCTGGCAGTACGGCCAGATCAGGCAGGTTTCCCAATGAACCGAAGACTTCTTACGATCCTCCTCCTCGCTTTTGTCATTGCCGGCGCATGTGCCTACCTGGTGTACCGTGTGGTAGGCGGCCGGCTTGCGGCAGCGCGTCCGGCGAATACGACGCGGGTTGTCGCAGCCTCGGCGGACATCAAGCTGGGCACCGTTCTGGCTCCCAACAACCTGACCACGGTAGAGATCGCCGGGCCCCTTCCCAAGGGCGCGATCCTGAAGCCTGAGAATGTAATCGGCCGGGGCGTAATTTCGGACCTCTATCAAGGCGAGCCGATTCTGGAAAGCCGGCTGGCAGCCCCAGGCTCGGGAGGCGGACTGGCAGCTACCATTCCGCCGGGCATGAGGGCGTGCGCGGTTAAAGTCGATGACGTTGTGGGCGTGGCAGGATTCGTCACCCCCGGCATGCGGGTGGACATTCTGATCTCAGGCAACCCTCCCGGCATGAACAATCCGACGGAAGGCGCCCATTCGAAGGTGATCCTGCAGAACATCGGCGTCTTGTCTGCTGGCCAGGATATTCAAAAGGACGCTGAGGGCAAACCAAAGCCGGTGCAGGTAGTCAACCTGCTGGTAACCCCGGAGCAGGCCGAGACTCTGACTTTGGCCGGGAGCGGCCAGAATCGCATTCAGCTTGTGCTGCGCAACCCGCTCGATACCACGGTCGGCGTGATTCCGGGAACCGAGATGGCTAACCTCTTTGTGGATAAAGCTGCGCCCAAGCCGCGGCCGGTTGCGGTCGCACGAGTCGCACCGAAACCCGCGCCGCGCTTCTTCTCTATCGACGTCATCAATGGATCGAAGCATAGCGAAGAAAAATTTGCATCTCCCGAGGACAAACAGTGAGAGCGAAGGCTGGAATTACCATTGCATGTTTAAGTGCATTGTTCTTGGTCGTTTGCGCGGAGTCCGGCCTGCGGGCACAAACTCCGCCGCCTCCCGCTCAACCTGCCGGAGTCTCCCGCCAGGATTCGGCGAACGATCTCTCGGTCGCTGTTGGGAAAACCGTGCTGGTAGACTGCGCGCGGCCCGTAACCCGGGTCTCCATCGGTCTTGGCGATATCGCCGAGGTCCAAGCGGTCAGCCCCACCGAAATCCTGGTGAACGGCAAAACCCCTGGAGAGACCAATCTGATTATCTGGGACAGGTCCGGCGGCCGGCAGTTCTTTAACGTGTCGGTGCGGGCGAGCGATTCGGTAGCCAACGACAATCTGGACGCGGTTCGCCGCGAGCTGCGAGCGGAGCTTCCGGGGCAATCCCTCAAAGTTTCGTACGAAAACGGCAACGTATTCCTGCGCGGGACGGTGAAGAATCTCAACAGCTCTACGCGGGCAGCGCAGATTGCCGCCACCGCAGGCAAGGTTGTCAACCTGCTTTACGTCGATGTGCCTGCGTCGGAGCCACAGGTTCTGCTTAAGGTGCGTTTTGCCAGCGTGGACCGGAATAAGGAAACCCAGCTCGGCCTCAATCTGTTCAGCTCAGGTTTTGGCAATACGGTGGGTACAGTAAGCACGGGGCAGTTCTCACCGCCTTCGGTAACTCCTGGCGTTGGGGGAGCGCCCACGACTTTGTCGGTGACGAATCCGTTGCAACTGTTTGCCTTCCTCCCCGGCCTCAATCTGGGCGGGACCTTGCAAGCCCTCGAAACCAAGGGTATTGCCGAGGTTCTTGCTGAGCCTAATCTGCTCGCCCAAAGTGGCAAAGAGGCTACATTTCTCGCTGGAGGCGAATTCCCGTACCCGGTGGCGCAGGCAGGCGCGGGGGGCACATCAGGGACTATCACGATTCAATTCAAGGAATATGGCGTTCGCCTCAGCTTTATTCCTACAGTCACGCCTCGCGGAACCATCCGTCTGCAGGTCGCTCCCGAAGTCAGCGCGCTGGACTATAGCAATGCCGTGTCGATCTCGGGGTTCACCGTGCCGTCTATCGACGTCCGAAACGTGAACACAGAGGTTGAACTCGCAGACGGTCAAAGCTTCGCCATTGGCGGACTGCTCGACAACCGCGAGAACGAGACCTTCGAAAAGATACCCTTCCTCGGGGATATTCCGATTCTAGGTAAGTTCTTCCAGTCGATGCAGAGAACGAAAGTAAATACCGAGCTCATTGTGCTCGTGACGCCGGAGATCGTGGCGCCCATCGAGGCCGGTGCGCCCCTGCCAGCTTTGAAGTATCCACAAAAGTTCCTGCCACCCAACAGCGGCATCCCAATGAATACTCCGGACGCCAAGACAGCGGCCTCTACTCTGCCCCCTTCGCCTCCCACAATGCCGGTTGAGAAACTGGTTGAGAGCATGAGAGCGGAAAGACCTCTAATTGTCCAAGGCGTTTCGGGAGCCTTTGGCTCCAGTTCATCGCTCCCCGTTGCTCCAACTGTCGCCCCGCAGTAGGTTGCGGACAGCCGGAACAGCCAACAGACGCATTACGAGAGACCGCGCCAATCATCGACGCGGTCTTGGGTTGATGGGCAGTGATACAGCGACAGAGACACCACTAGCGCTCGGGTGCCCTCCCTGCAGGGCTTGAGGTTCTAGCTATAGACTTGCAAGAGGAAACTAGGTAGCTTGATGAGACTTCCGCGACAGATGCTCTTAAAGCTGCGACATTGGTTCTCTCCACGTCAGGAGGCAGAGCCGCCGACCTTCATTCAAGTTTCAAATCTCACTCGCAAGACGGTCATAGCCACCTCCGTTGAAGTCGCCGACTCAGGCTCGAAGAGAAACAGGGGCCTGCTGGGACGCACTGGCCTCGCTCCTGGGGAAGGGTTGTGGATTGTACCTTGCGAATCCGTACATACCATCGGAATGAAGTTCCCGATCGACCTCATCTATCTGGACCGCAAGTTGCGTATCAAGAAGCTCAGAAGCGATGTGGGCCCATGGCGGATGTCGGCCTGTCTCTCAGCGCACTCGGTGCTTGAGCTTGCCTGCGGTGCCATCCGCAACACCCAGGTGAGGAAAGGTGATCAGCTGGCGCTCTCGACTGTTCCTCCGCCTCTCAGCGGCGCACAATCCGTTTCCGCTCGCAACCATTGAACTTCGAGTGCACCTGTTTGGACCAGAAGCGCAAGTCGCCTCCCACGCGGAGCAGAGAAGTAGAGAGGAGTTCCTGTCTTGACATCTCGGAGCCCCCGGCAAGGGCACGACAGCCGCTCCCCTCGCGTGTGACTCGTTTAGAATCGGAAATCCGTACACTGCACAGACAGTTTCGCGAGGTGCAATTTGGACCGTTCCACGCGGCCTAACTTTTTGTCGCGCATATTCAGCTTTCCGGCCATGCTGATCACCGCGCTGTTCGTTTCGCCTTTTACCGCCTCGCTTGAGGTACAGCACGGAACGGTGCTGCGAGATCCAGACATTTGGTGGCACTTGCGCAATGCCGAGCTCCTGATCTCCACGCACCATTTCATCCGCGCGGATGTTGCTTCTTTCACGACATATGGGCAACCGTGGATCGATCCCGAATGGCTAGCCGAAGTGCCATATTACTTCGGCTTCCGGCTTTTGGGAGAACGCGGCATCTTCCTGGTGATGCTCTTTGCGGTCGAACTTGTAATCGCCGGAGTTCTATCGCTCGGTTATCGGCGCACGGGGGACGCAAAAGCGGCGTTCCTGGCCTCGTGGGTTGCTGTACTCTTTGCCGCCATCAACATCGGCCCGCGCACGATTCTCTTTGGCTGGATATGTTTCCTCGTGGAGATGCTGCTCCTCGAAGCCTTCCGGAAGGGCAAAGATCACACCTGGTGGCTCCCGCCGCTATTCGCACTGTGGATCAATCTGCACGGCTCATGGATGATCGGCTTGGCATTCTTCACTCTCTTCATCGCATCCGGCCTGACCGGCGGCAGCTGGGGAAGCATCGAGGCTAAGCGTTGGAGTCCTTCGCAACTGCGCAAACTGGCATCGGTAGGCGCGGCGAGCCTGGCGATGCTCTTTGTCAACCCTTATGGCTGGCGTCTTGTCGTATATCCGCTTGACCTCATCTTTCGTCAGCGACTCAATGTTGCTGTTATTGAGGAGTGGCAAAGCATTGACTTCCAGAACTTCAATGGTGTGGTGCTATTCATTGTGGTCACCTTCATTCTGGTGTTAACGCTGGCAAAACGCCGCGCTTGGCAACTGCAGGATCTGCTTTTTGCTCTTCTGGCCTTCTACGCCGCCGTGACCCACAGGCGGTTTCTGTTTCTGGCTGGGATGGTTGTATGCCCCATCCTGGCGGAGGAACTCGCCGGCGCAGTCTTCAGGCCATATGACCAAGAGCGCAACAGGCCGGTGTTGAACGCGTTGGTGATGGCCGGTTTTTGCATTTTCGGCATTCTACACATTCCCACTTCGGCCACTCTACGCGCCATGGAAACGCAACACTTCCCTGCCGCCGCTCTACCTGAATTGAATCGTTGCTGCAAACAGGGACGCTTGTTGAACCAATTCGAATGGGGCGGTTACCTTATTTGGAACGCGCGCGATATTCCGGTCTTCATCGACAGCCGCACGGACATCTTCGAGTACCATGGCGTGCTCGCCGACTACCTGAGTGCTGTGTCGTTAAACGACACGCTCGCAATTCTCGACCGTTACCGCATCGACTCCGTTCTGCTGGAACCGAACGCCTCTATGATCTACTTGCTGAAACGCACACCCGGTTGGAAGGTGCAATACGAAGATGGAGTTTCTGTCTTACTCGTCCGCGCGAAGCCATGAGTTTGAGGGCGCATTTCCTGCTCGGCTCGCGCCCTATCTTCGAGTGGGTCGCCGCAGCGCAGAGCAAGGACCGGGTTTTACATTGCAAACAGGAATGACTCTGCGCAAGCAGCGAGATGCCCGCAGACTGAGAAAGAACGGAGAATCCGGTGAAGACCAGCCCAATGCGTCAGGTTGCCGCTGCCTGCATCGTCCTTGCGGGCTTCTGCCTGGTTGGCGCTTTCTTTGTCACCGGCCTGACCGACAAGGACGCGTCGCGAAAAGACTTCATCGAATATTGGGCCGCCGGCCAGCAACTGGCTCACGGCGCAGACCCCTATGAAGGTGCAGCTATGCTTCGGCTGCAACGCTCGGCGGGGCTCGAGGGGAGCGAGCCCAAAATTGCACCCAACCCGCCGGTGGCCGGCTTCCTGGTGGTTCCGCTCGGATTCGTAAGCCCGAAGACCGGCCTCGTCGCGTGGCTGCTGCTTCTGCTGGCCTGTTCCGCAATTTCGATCTGGGTTCTCTGGAAGCTGCAAGGGGGGCCGTCCAGCAGGTATCATCTGCTCGGCTTTCTTTTCCCCCCCATCCTGGCCTGCATGATGGCTGGTCAAATCGGCATCTTTCTCCTTCTCGGCCTGGTGCTTTTTCTCTTCTTTTATCGATCCCGGCCCTTCCTCGCCGGAGTCGCCCTAATGCCTTGTACCTTGAAGCCGCATCTCTTTTTGCCGTTCGCCATCGTTCTGGCCCTCTGGATGGTGAGCCGGAAAGCGTACAGGATTCCAGCCGGGTTCTGCTCCGGGTTGTTGGTCAGTTGCGGGCTCACGCTCTGGTTCAACCCTCATGTGTGGTCTCAATACCTGCAGGCGGCGAAGTCGTGGGGAATTATGGATGTTCTTATTCCGACGCTGAGCGCGGCTCTCCGTTTTCTAGTTGATCGCCATGCCGTTTGGCTGCAGTTCCTTCCCGAGGTTGCAGGATGCAGTTGGGCGATCTGGTATTTCTGGACGCGGCGCAATCGCTGGAATTGGATGAACCATGGCATGGTGCTGCTCCTCGTGTCGGCCTTGTGCGCACCGTACGCATTTTTTTGCGACGAATCCATTCTGCTCCCTGCCGTTCTGACCGGAATTTACCGGGCAGTGGATTCGCGGCGCTCGCTGTGGCCGCTCGCCGTGATTGGCGGAATCGCTTTAATTGAGGTTCTCGAAACCGTAAAACTGCAATCGCTGTATTATCTGTGGACCACGCCAGCCTGGCTGGCATGGTATCTCTACGCAACCAGGACAATGGTCGCAGAGGAAGAGAAACCGGCAGGATGAAGTCGTTACGGCACTTGCGTTCAAGTTAGCTTCGGGTTGCGGCCTGGGGCGGATTTATTCCGACCGAAGGCTCGACTTCGCGCTGAGATCTTGAGGAGAACTGAAGCCGGCGCAGCTGCAAGCATGGTTCTTCCTCGAGCTGGATCGCACCGTAGACTACTCCAGAATGCTGGCCTGACTGGGAGGCTCGCTCACCAAATGGCTGGCTCGAAACCACTTCATTCCTTTCAAAGCCAACCAGGTCCCGGTCAATTTGGCAGGAGGAGTGGATGCCACGAGATACCAGACGAGCCACGCGGGCGCACTCCACATGGTCCAGAGGAAAATGGCTTCCGGCTTCCAGATGTTGCCGAAGAGCGCGACTTCAATCAAAGCGCTCAAAAACGCAATCACCAGCAACAGATTCCGGGACCACGAAACATAGGCCGCCTGCAGTACAGCTGGGATAATTAGGCCCGCATCGTAGATCCAGGAATATGGCGCCGAAACAAGCGATACCAGCATCATCAGGCCGCCGTGCTTATTCCAATCCCACGTGTAGCGGCGCGGCCAGAAATACCACAAGGCCCAGATACAGCCCAATGCGGCCGGCACATACTGGATCCACACAGATTGCTTGCTGATCCATGACCGTAGCAAGACAGCCACGCAGGGAATAAAGTCCCACTGAATTCCAGAGGTGCGCGCCATTTGCCCATACTGGGACCACGCCAGCGGGTCAATCAAATATGCGAGTGCGCAGCTTACCGCAGTGGCGAGTGCCGCGCCGGCCAGAATCTTGTAGCTTCTGTGCACCACGATCCAGACCAGCAGCACCAAGCCAAAGGGCAGAAACAAATGGGGCTTCAACATACAGAGCCAAAGTGAGAGTCCCGCCCGGAAGGGGCGCGTGCGATGCATGCACAGAAACAGGACCAGGCCAAGCAGAGAGAACATCGTGGTTTGTCCCATGATGAGGCAAACCAGTGCAGGGCCAAAGGAGTAGCCAAGGTAATGCCGGCTGTTCCTTTGGCGGCCATGCATGATCCAGAGCAAGCGGACCGAAAGTATGAGGGACGCGAAGAGCAGCAGGGACCAGGTAATCGATGCGGGCTTGAGGCCGAGGAACCCGAGGGGATACACCAGCGGCAAGGCCGAGGGCAGGTTGCGCATGTACATTGCGCCGTACTTGTCAGGCAGGCCCGCGGCTCGCTCGATCCTCAACAGGGCCACTCCGTCGTAAGGATTGGCATGGTGGGCAAGTTGCTGGCCAGTGGCCCAGAAGACAACGAAGTCACGTGAGCCGATAATCTGGTCGATGGCCATGGACATGACGAAGCCCTGAATGGCAAACCCAAAAGCCAGTCCGCACACTGTCACCGCAGCAAACGTGCTGATCACGCGGAATATCTTTTTGAGTTTCCCAGGTTTCGCGGCGGCTGTGGCTTGCTGAGCGGGAGTCTCGGTATTTGTCTCTGCACCAAGGGCCGAGGGAGTCCCTTCATCGCACAAAAGCGCGTCCACTCCGCAATCCGCCTTTGCGGCGGGGATCTCATTCAAGTCCATAACTGACAAGGTTCTATCTCCTTCAATGGGACGAGCGACTTAATGCCCACCGAACCATTCTGAATCCCGTCGACCTGGCAGCGCCTCACCAAATCGGTTAGACTGGGCATGCGCCTCCGGGCAGGATTCCGGTCCCCTCGAGTACTGATACTCTTCAGATAGTACCCCGGTCTCGTCGATTGGTCGTTCATACTTTAGGGTCATGTATACGAGACTGACCTCTCCGGCCCTCCGTGTATACAGACGTTTACACTCTTGGCACGCCTCGAACTCTGTAAGTTATTGATTTATAAGAGCGCGCAAAGTGGCCCTGTGTTTGCATTAGAAGAGGCATCCCCAGCCAAGGCTGGAAAAATTCAAACCCACGGAGAGAATGAAAAATGAACAACCTTATGCTCAAGCTGTTCGTCAAGATGCAGACCCTGGTTAACCGCGAAGAAGGCCAGGACCTGGTCGAGTATGCCCTGGTCGTTGCCCTCGTTGCTTTCGGCGCTACGGTCGCGATGTCCAACCTCGGAACCGGCCTGAACAGCGCGTTCAAGTCGATCAGCTCCACCCTCGCCAGCGCCCTGTAGTTCAACCGCTGCCAAGGCAACACGAGAGGCAGCGTCCGACATTGCCCAGTTCCTTGGTGGGAGAGTTACGCCGTGCAGGGTCCCTGCGGCGACGTGCTCTCCCTGGCAGGGACCTGTGCAAAAAGCGAACCTGCGTTCGCGGGCGCTGTATTCTAGGTTGCAGGCAGCCTTTGGGATGCACGGACGGGTTGGGACAACCAAACCAACATCTCCGCATCCGTGGAGAAGATTGCACTCAGAAGACTGTGCTCCGAGATGCAGCCTCCCGAGGATCCGGATACAAGCCCGCATGCCGCGGAGGGTTTACCCATGATGAATTCAATTTACCGGCTCTATTTCTCCCTGCAGAGCATGCTCAGCAGCGAGGAAGGCCAAGATTTGGTTGAGTATGCCTTAGTGGTAGCTCTCGTCGCGCTGGCCACGACCGCCTCGACGTCGGCTCTGGGCAAAGGTCTCAGCAGCGCATTTTCCAAGATCAGTTCAACAGTCAGCAGCAGCATGTAGCTGGATGGCCGCCAAGGCAGAAGTGAGGCGGCGCAACCCTAAACCAACGTTCCTTCGAGGGAGACTCAGTCAGCGAACCTGCTGAAAAGACGTAATCTCCCCGGCCAGGGCCGGAAACAAACCAGGCGGCAAGGAGGCCCCCAGTATGCAATCTGGGATTCTAAAGTTTGTTTTTCATTTGCAGACCCTGTTGCTTAGCGAAGAAGGCCAGGATCTGGTCGAGTATGCCCTGGTGATTGCTCTCATCGCGTTTGGCGCCACTGCGGCCCTTAACGGTATGGTAAACCCTATCGTCAACGCATTGAAGGGCTTCTCCTCGGGAATCGCCAGCGCTTACTAGACAAAAGTCCCCCCTTCTGCCCTTCGCAGCATCTACGGTGGCAGAGCAGCAAGTTAGTTCCGTCACAGGAGAGAAGCGCAAGACAGGACTCTCCAAGCGTTGCAATCTCTACAGCAGGTGCACGAGCTCCATGTGACAAGGAGTCCGTAGGCATAAATTGTGCGATCCCTGAAGTTTATTCTCTGACTTCTATCCCATACAACGCGTGAAGCAGTAGAGTAACTCGGAGGATGCTCATCCCCAGGACATCCTCACCCTTCCCTTGCAGCGCTGTATATTGAATTACATTGAGGTTTTGCAGCCGTATTTCCGATCGCGCTTCGGGATTACGTCTCTCCCACTCCCGTCTTTCCGGCAGCTTGATGCCATGCCACCAAGGGGAAGGAAATGCAACCGCTCGCAGAAGAAATCATCGCGCGGCGGGTCTCGCTTGATGGCGCAGCCGATCAAGGGCATCCTTCCGCTTCCACCTTGGAACGATTGCACAGAGAACTTCTGTCGCGCTGGCCTGAGTGGGCAGCTTTATCCGCGTTTGCGGCGCTCGTAGCCTGGGCAATCCCCGCACATGCACCAGGAGCGGACGAGGCGCAGGCATGGCAACTTGCGCGCACTCTTTCGCTGCCCTCCCTGTTTCAGACGTACATCCGGTATGAAGGCACGCCGGGGCTTTGGCATTTTCTGCTCTGGATTATGAATCGCGCCCACGTCAGCTACTCCGGCCTGCACTGGATCTGCGGCGCGATCGCCGTTGCCTCCACGGCGCTGCTCATGCTGAGTTCGCCTTTTCCGCGTTACTTGAAGCTCCTGCTTCCCTTCACTTGTTTTCTCCTGTTTCAATACGCTGTGGTTGCGCGAAGCTACGTCCTCGTGCCACTGCTGCTGTTCGGAATCGCTTCAAGGTGGAAGAACAGCCCCATGGGAATAGCGCTGCTGCTGGGCCTGCTGGCCAACCTCTCGCTGCATGCCGCAGTCATCTCCGGCGGACTCGCCATCGTGTACGCACTCGAGCAGATTCGTGGAGGCTGCTTGAAGCGTCCGGCTTGGCTGCGCCAGCTCGTGGCGAGCACGATTCTGCTGCTCGCTCTCTATGGATTCGCACTTTGGACAGCCTGGCCGCCGCACGACCTGCAGCAACACGTGGCCTACCTCCGCAAAGACTCCGGGTCGCTTATTACGAATGCCATCGGATCAATTGTCCTGGGAATATGCCAGCCGTGGCTGCTCGCCATTCCTTTTTGGTTCGCGATTGCACTTTGCCTTCACCGCCGGCGCAGTCTCTTTTACCTGTTGCCGATTCTGTTTTTTGCCCTGTTCTGCGGAGTTGTGCGCCCCAATTGGTGGCATGTTGGCCTCCCTATTCCTGTGTTGATCTGCGTGCTTTGGATTACCTGGCCCAATCCGGAATTCCGTGTGTCGCGGATCGAACACTCTGCACGCGCTGCCTTCGCCCTGGTGTGCGGAATGCAGATTCTGTGGGCGGGTCATGCCCTCATTTACGACCACTCCAATCCCTATTCGCCCGACGCAGCGACCGCGGAGTTCCTGAAGCCCTTTGTAAGTGAAGGCGCGACTATTGCCGTTACCTACGTCAACGATCCCGGTATCCACGCGTTCATCTCAGTGGGACTTTTACCCTACTTCGACCACAATATCTTTGCAAATCTTCCCTACCCCTTCTGGTGGTGGAGCGACAACAATCCATCGGAAGAACAATTCAATGCACTGCTGCCCACTCATCCGCGTATCGTGATTGCCGAATATCGCCCGCCGCACGCGGGAGAGGCTCCGGACCTGACGCAGCCGAAGTTTCAGTTCCTGGTCAAATCCGGTTACCGGCTCAGCAACGTGTTCTGCGGCTCCATGCCCAGGTTTATGGAGTTGGACATGACCGTCTGTCACCTGGTCTATCAGTACTCCGGGCCGCCGGCGAGTGCGCCCGCGAATTCTAATCACATGTCTTTGATGACGGCGCCAGCCCAGGACAGGTGGCCGTTGAGTTCGAGGCATGACAATCTCTTCCCGGGCGAATGGCAGGGAGGTCGCGATTCTTAGCTTGCCCCCGATCACCGCGGAACAGATTCGAGCCAGCCTGCTGGCGATCCCGGCTTTTCTTCCTGCGACTTTCTGTACCGGTTACCTGGTTGCATGGTTCACAGATCTTCACGGCTTCAGGCAACGCACATTGGTTGAACGGTGCTTCTGGAGCGTGCCATTATCTGTGGCGGTTTCCACCATTGCCTCTGTCCTCATCGCCAAGGCGTTTTCCCTGACCGCCGTCTCAGTGTTCTTTATGTTCAGCACCGCAATCTGGCTCGTGACGGTAGGCTGGGAGTGGCTCCAGCTGCGCCGGGCAGGCGAGAAATGGATCGTCGGCTGGCAGCCGCTGGGCACCACTGCGCTGATTCTGGCAATTGTCTGGATGGCGGTCGCGATACTTTCGCTCGTTGATCTCGAGAGGAACCACCAGCTCTTTATGAGCGTCGCCATTCTCGATCAATGCGCTCGTGTCAACTGGACCGAGAGCATTCTCCGCGCCGGAATCCCGCCAGTCAATGCGTTTTATTTTTACAAGCATCCCGCGATCATGCGCAACTACTACTTCTGGTATGTCCTCTGCGCTTCGATCGCCCGTATGACGCATCTGCCGGCACGTGCTGTTTTTGTGGCCAGCAGCGTTTGGGCTGGTCTCGTTTTGGCGGCTCTGAATGGGCTGTTGATCAAGTACTTCTTCGCAGCCGGCGCCAGAGTGCGCGCGCAATTTCTACGCTCCGTTTTCCTTCTTATGGTCACCGGGCTCGACATCTTCGTGATCCTCTGGAACCTCTTCTACCTTCAGATTCAGCCGCCTTTCGATCTCGAAGCCTGGGCAAAGGATCCCGTCATCAGCTGGTTCGATACGCTTCTTTGGTCTCCGAATCATATTGCCGGCCTGGTTTGCTGCATGCTCGCATTGCTGCTTGCATGGATAGCCAGAAAGGAAGACGGCCGGGGGACGATCGTGAGCGTGGTCCTGATTGCCGTTGCGCTGGCAAGCGCCTTTGGCCTCTCGATCTATGTGACGTTTGCGTTTTTTCTGATCATGCTGGCCTGGGCTGTCT
>Ga0326727_10011908_pt1 | contig 20009 bp, 10 predicted proteins | sample MB2enrmetagenome_FD_207643 | JGI IMG/M metagenome (GOLD analysis project Ga0326727, IMG submission 207643) | Lab enriched peat soil microbial communities from McLean, Ithaca, NY, United States - MB29MY | ecosystem: Environmental > Terrestrial > Soil > Wetlands > Peat | place: USA: New York...
AGGGATACAATTACAGACGGGAATCAATGTTATAACCGTTTCGGCGACGGACAACACGGGGAGTATTGGGACAGCCGCGCTGAACGTTTACTCATCCACCACCGGTATCTGGCCAACTTTCCGTCATGACCAATTCCACAGTGGTCTCAGCCCTTATGCTCCGCCTCTCAAGCCAATCAAGAAGTGGTCCTACGCTACCGGCAGTCCTTTCTGCTGGTCGTCCGCGGCAATCGGTATCGACGGCACGCTTTACGCTGGAGCCTATAATGGGGTTCTGTATGCGTTTAGCTCAAGCGGCAGTCTGAAGTGGATGTTTTCCACTGGAGGTGCGCCCATATGGGGGTCGTCGCCAACTGTAGGCATGGATGGAACGGTCTATTTTGGCTCTATGGATCAGCAACTGCATGCTCTCAATCAGGACGGTACTCAGAAGTGGGCATTTACTACCGGAAACTATGTAATGTCCAGTCCCGCAATCGGCACAGATGGTACCGTATATGTAGGCTGTTACGACAACAAGCTCTACGCCATCAACTCTGACGGAACCCAAAAATGGAGCGTAACCACCGGAGGATGGATATTCTCATCCGCGGCGATCGGCAGCGATGGCTCGATTTACGCAGGCTCCTCAGACGGCAAACTGTACGCCCTCAATCCCGACGGCAGCCAGAAGTGGACATTATCAATCACTACAACGCAGAACGGCATAGTCTCATCTCCGGCAATAGGATGGGATGGCACGATTTATGTCGGCAGTTACGATGGCGGCGTGTACGCTCTCAACCCCAATGGAACCCAGAAGTGGAGGTTTGCCACCGGAGGCTTTGTAGCATCATCTCCGGCAATCGGGCCGGACGGTACGATCTATGTGGGTTCCGGGAGCAACCACGTGTATGCTCTCAACCAAAACGGGACGCAGAAATGGGCCTTTGCCACCGGAGGCGAAGTGTTTTCATCGCCGGCAATCGGATCCGACGGCGCAGCTTATGTAGGTTGTAGCAATTCTGATATCTACGCGATTAATCCCAACGGCACTCAGAGGTGGATGATTGCCACGGGATCCTCACAATATGGGATAATGGCCTCTCCTTCGATCGGTCCGGGAGGGACGATCTATATCGGTTCCGGAGATGGTACTTTCTATGCTATCGGCCCGACTACTGTGGCCGGCAATGTCAACCTGCAGAACTACCTCGCCGACGCAACGAAAGTCCCGGTCGTGGTGAAGATCAAAGACTCCACGGGCAACGTTTTGGAAACTGATTCGGTGAGCTTGGACAGCTCAGGCAACTACACCCTGTATGCCGGCAACGTTGCCTCTCCAGGAAGCTTCACAATGGCGACAAAAGCCTCGCATTGGCTCGCTCAGGCCGTCCCCGTTACTCTTAATGCAACTGGGGCCGGAACGGCCAACTTCAGCCTGCTGAACGGTGACGTAAACGGCGACAACTTTGTCGAGGATCAGGACTACTCCTTATTGGGTTTGGCCTGGTATAGCGCCGTGGGAGACCCTAACTACAACGTGAATGCAGACCTGAACGGAGACGGATTCGTTGAGGATCAGGACTACTCCATCATGGGACTGAATTGGTACCAGAGCGGCGATCCGTTCTAGGACGGACGCCATATAAGTCACAGAAGATTCGTATGGGAGGGCCATCGCGCCCTCCCATTTTTCTTGCATCCAGATTACCAAAGGCACTGCCGTTTTTACTAGACATATCAAGCCGCCGTGGTATAATAGAACCACGGCTGGCTTTGATTAGTCATAAGCCAGCCGTATATCAGCATTCAGGAGGATGATCAGGTGAGAAGATTTATCGTATTGCTGTGCACATGCGTATTGTGCGTCTCGTGCATTTCAGCGGCGAATGCCGTTACTTGGTTGAAACTCAACGGTCTTTCCAGCGGGGCCACGCTCTCTCCGGGCGGTACCGTTGTTTTCACTTGCGACTGCAGTGTTTCCGGAGGCGAAATCCTTCCCTTCGGCTACTTCGATGTCAACAACAACGGAGTTTACAATCCCGGAGTTGATATTCCGGTCAACATGAACCTGTTCTTCAAGGACAATTCCTATCTGGATGAGAACGGCGCTCCCAATCAGATTCAGTACACCATAAAACCGCAAATAAACGATTTCCCCAATCAACCGATCAATCTGGTGATTGGGGCAAGAGAGATTCTAAACAACACCACGGCGTACGGCACGTTAACTATCATAAACTCCGGCTACTCCCAAGGAGTTCAGGGACATGTATACAATGCCGACGGAACTCCGGCGGTGGGTGTGGTGATGAACGCTTACTACCCGGGCCAGGAGGAGACGCTTGGAACCTTCAGCGCCGAGGCGACTACCAACAACAACGGCGCTTACTCCATACAGGTTCCATCGTCGCCATGGGGAGGGATGACTTATCAGATCAACCTGGCTCAAGGCGGCCCGCTTGGCTCGATAAACCGACCATATACTTTGCAGGGCTATTCAGTCACCATTATCAACAGCTCGTACGTGCCGGGATGTGATTTCTATCTGCCGGTGGCCGAGCCTGACGATATGAACGAGGCGACCTATACTCTCCAGGGAGTGGTGTCGGACGGCAGCGGAAACCGCCTGCCGGGTATACAGGTAGAGATTCAATCGGAAAGCCAAGAATGGGATACCTATGTCGCCACGGACTCCAGCGGCTCTTACACCGCGCAAGTCCCTGAGGACACATATTCTCTTCAGTTGTCTTCTCCCGCGTACGTTCAAAATTCCTACTACTACGCAACAGTCACAGGAACGGATGGCGCCACGGTTCAAAACATGTCCATGCACAGAGGACTCTGGAGTATTCGAGGTAATGCGATCAATACCTCCGAAGCCTCGGTTCCCTGGCTGAACATCAGCGGAAGCTCCAGTATTGGGAGCTACGTGTCGGATTCAACCACGTTCAGCAACTCCTCAGGGAAGTTCCAGATATGGACGGATAACAGTTATTGCACACTGAACCTGCAAGATTACTTCTCTCCGTTTGTGGATGAAAGCGTCTCCGGGAACGTGAGCGGTCCCATGAGTCTGGTAGTTCAGGTCACGCCGAGGAGTGCGACGGTTACGGGGACGGTAAAGGATAACAACGGGAACACACTGCCGGGAGTCGAAGTGCTCGCGCAGAGCAACTACTACAGCGCAAGCTCTGTTAGTAATAACAACGGTTCGGATATCTCCGCTTTCACTAACCAGTTTGGCCAGTTCACGCTCAACCTGGAAGCCAACACAGACTACAATCTTAGCATGGTGAAGGACGGTTATGGAAGTCTGGCCACGTGGGGCGGTATAAGTTTTCCAAGCGGAAACAGCTCGCTCAACGAATCGCTGAAGTTTGCCAGTCATCCTGCCATGCTCTACGCTTCCGGAATAATGCCGCTGGAGGGCACAACATCGACCAACTTCAATTTCGGCATAAACTACTCCAGTCCGGACAATCTCCCTCCTGCCGGGGTCTGGGCGAACATAGACGGCAACTACTACGGAATGACACGGGTCGGTACTTCGACGAATTACGCGTCGGGAGTTACCTACATGTGTTCAACAACTCTGGGATTCGGCCCGCATACCACCAGCTTCGCTGCCACTGATATGGACGGCACGCCGGCTCAACTGAACCCTTCCGAGCGCCTGGAACACAATGCTCCTCTGGTTCAGAATGCCATTGTGAGCGGCCTGGTTACTCTTCAAGGGTGGCAAGCTTCTATTATTAACAAGCCGGTCGCAATCGAGATTCAGGATTCCACCGGTAACATACTGGAAACGCACACCGTGAACCTCAGCTCTTCGAGCCAGTATAGTTTCTCGACGGGGTTGGTGGGGAGTTACACGGCGTGTGCCAAGGCCTCGCACTGGCTCGCAAAGGCGATGCCGCTTTCGATTGACCCAACGGCAGGAGGCTCGGTCAGTTTCTTCCTGTTAAACGGTGATGTCAACGGCGACAACTTCGTTGAGGATCAGGATTATTCGTTAATGGGCGTGGCCTGGTACAGCGGCGCAGGGGATCCGAACTACAATGTGAATGCAGACCTGAACGGCGATGGATTCGTTGAGGATCAGGACTACTCCATCATGGGACTGAATTGGTACCAGAGCGGCGATCCGTTCTAGAAATTCGCTCCTTTTGGAATGAGTGGCCCAACTATTCACACACAACCGCCGGTTTCCTCTGGGGATCGGCGGTTTCTTATGATGTGCGATTGTTAAGAAAAAGATAAGAATCAAAAGTATTGACATAACGGATTACAGAGGTTATAATCAGCATTGGGTTAATAGCCACTCAGACAACCGGGCATCTTTAGGAGGACTTCAACACATGGGCAGCAGACTACATAGAATTTCATTCCTGCTCTTGTTATCGTCAATTTTTGCATTTCATTCACACGCCTTGGCACAGCAACTGCCGAGCGCGCTTCAGCTTCCCGCTGGTTTGTCGATGAATTCAGGCGCTTCGACCCACATCACGTCGGGTCCATCCCGGCATATGGTGGCTGCGGCAAACCCGGCCACTATCAGGTTGAGCGTCCCTGCCTCGGCCCTTCCGTCACAGCAAATGCCAGGTCAGACGCCGACCGCATCATCGAGTAGCCCTTCCAGAACCGTGGCTCAGTCCGATATACGTCTCACCAATTCATCCCCGTCAACCACGCCAATCTGGCCAATGTTTCACTATAATCCGCAGCGTGCAAATGTCAGTCCTTATGTGGGCCCTGCCTTCCCGGGAAAGAAGTGGGCGTTTGCCACTGGAAATGAGATTGCCTCATCCGCTGCAATCGGCTCCGATGGCACCGTTTATATCGGATCTTTCGATAAGAATCTTTACGCTGTTAAACCGGATGGGACTCAGAAATGGGCCTTTGCGACAGGAGCTGGCATATGGTGGTCATCGCCTGCTATTGGTTCAGACGGCACCATTTATATCGGCTCCGAGGATTTCAGCCTCTATGCGGTGAATCCTGACGGCACCCAGAAGTGGAAGTTTGCGACAGGAGCTAGCATTGTTTCATCTCCTGTTATCGCTAGCGATGGCACGGTTTACGTAGGGTCGTACGATGATCATTTATATGCGGTGAACCCCGATGGATCGCAAAAATGGGCTTTTGCTACAGGAAGCCAGGTTGGGTCATCGCCAGCAATCGGTCCGGACGGCACCGTCTATATAGGTTCTTATGATCATAATCTCTACGCCGTAAACCCGAATGGTACACAGAAGTGGGTCTTTGCCACTGGAAATAGTATAAGGTATTCATGTCCCGCAGTCGGGGCTGACGGCACTGTTTACGTCTGCAATGACTATTACCTCTATGCCATTAATCCCAATGGTACCCAGAAATGGTCTCTCGATGCCGACTGGCTAGTGCTTTCATCTCCTGCAATCGGTAGCGACGGTACGGTTTATGTCGGGCTCGGCTGCAACCTGGTGGCTATGAACCCTGACGGCACTCAACAATGGGCATTTACTACGGACAACAATATTGGCGATTCTCCGACAATCGGCGGCGACGGCACAATTTACGTTGCTTCAGGCCAATTTTATGCGGTCAATCCTAACGGCACGGAGAAATGGCAAACGATGCCTGGGGTTGGAACTTATTCATCGCCTATAATTGGCGCAAGCGGCACAATTTACGTCGGCGCCGTTAATAATGATCTTTACGCGATAGATCAAGCCACCCTCGTTGGCATAACGACCCCAACTTCGGGTGGCACGTGGGCAACCACAAGCTCAACCGTGTCACTCACGGGCACGGCTTGCTGTGATGCATCTGTAAGCATTGTCTGCGTCAACTGGACAAACAGTGCAGGAGGAAGCGGTACATGCGTTGGAACGACCTCATGGTCCGCCAATGGCATCGCTCTAAAGCCCGGCGTAAACGTGATAACCGTCACTGCCATCGACAGTTTGAATAACTCCGGAACGTCCACACTGACGGTTACATCCAGCCCGTGGCCCGTTGTGACCATTACAAACCCTTCCAGCGCTGTTGTTTGGTCGATGCCCAACTCGGTATTACCTGTTTTAGCGGGCACAGCTCTCCCGGGATCCGGCCATAATATTACCGGAGTCACGTGGGCTAACAACGCTGGAGGAAATGGAATCTGTTCAGGAACGAGCTTCTGGAGCGCAAACAGCATACCATTGCAACTCGGCGCAAATGTAATTACGGTTACGGCCACAGACAATGTTGGTTTCCAAGGCAGTGCGTCGCTGACGGTTTATTATAATCCACCTGATACTTCCTGCATCTGGCCTATGTTTCATCACGATCCTCAGCACACAGGGGTCAGTCCTTATGCGGGGCCAGGCAGTTTAGCGGAGAAGTGGCAGTTTGTCATGCCGGGCCCTTTATACGGCTCATCTCCGACAATCGGCACAGATGGCACGGTATATCTCGGAGCGGACAAACTCTATGCGGTCAATCCCAACGGTACCCAAAAGTGGGCATTTGTTGCCGGAGGGCCGGTTTCTTGGTCATCTCCCGCAATCGGCACGAACGGCATGGTTTACATCGGCTCCTGGGACGGCAAACTTTATGCTGTCCACTCGAGCGGCGAGCAGAGTTGGGCGTTCGCCACAGGTGGTCCCATATACTCGTCACCCACAATAGGCAGCGACGGCACTGTATATGTAGGATCTTTCGATCACGATCTCTACGCCATCAATCAGGATGGCACACAGAAGTGGGCGTTTGGTACTCGGAACTCAATATACTCATCTCCGGCAATAGGCAGTGACGGCACGGTTTACTTCGGATCTTTCGATGACAATCTCTATGCGGTAAACCCAAACGGTACACAGAAGTGGGTGTTTACCACGGGTAATCAGATATACTCATCCCCCGCAATCTGTACCGACGGCACGGTTTACATCGGCTCGTGCGATGATAAACTCTATGCCGTTAACCCCAATGGCACGCAGAAGTGGGCGTTTGCCACCGGTGGTGAGATAGGCTCATCTCCGGCGATCGGGCCCGATGGCACGGTTTACATAGGATCATGTGATTACAGACTTTATGCCATAAGCTCAAATGGCACGCAGAAGTGGGCGTTTGCCACAGGACGCACCATCTCCTATTCTTCCGCGTCAGTTTCCTCCGATGGCACGGTATATATTTGTTCGTGCGATAACAAACTTTACGCAGTCAGCCCGAACGGAACATTGAAGGGATCATTTAGTACAGGAAATCAGATATACTCGTCTCCCGCAATCGGCGCGGGAAGTATGATCTACGTGGGATCAACGGACGGTAACCTCTATGCTGTGAGCCTCCATGGGCCGGTCGTAGGGATAACTTCGCCGACATCTGGAAACACGTGGAAGACGCAGACCTCGACTTTGTCAATAGCGGGTACCACATCGTGCGATAGTTCGGTGAGCCTCTCTTCTGTAATCTGGACGAATAGCACCGGCGGTAGCGGGATGTGCTCGGGAACAACCTCATGGAGCGCAGGCGGAATTCCACTCCAACTTGGTATGAACTTAGTAACAATTACAGCTACAGACACTCTTGGCAACCAGGGAGTAACCACCCTTGCAGTGACATACCAGGAACTGACCGTGCATATCACCACCCCTTCCAGTTCCGGCGTATGGATCATGTCTAGTCAGTCACTGCCTCTACTTGCCGGTATTGCGACCGCCATTTCCGGCGTTAACGTTACTGGAGTGACTTGGACGAACAGCACCGGCGGAGGCGGCATATGCACCGGGACGACCTCTTGGAGCGCTGGAGGGATACCACTGCAGACTGGTGCAAATGTAATAACAGTAACGGCCACTGATAACACTGGTGTGGTTGCAAATGCCTCCTTGACTGTTTACTACAGTCCACCCTCCGCAGGCTGGCCTATCTTCCATCATGATAATCTGCATACAGGCGTAAGCCCATATGTAGGACCGGGCATCCTGACGAAGAAGTGGGCGTTTACGACCGGCAACTGTGTGCAATCGTCCCCTGCCGTTGGTTCTGATGGTACGGTGTATTTCGGTAGCTTGAATAAGATTCTCTATGCCGTGAATCCCGACAGCTCGGAAAAGTGGGAGTTTGCCACCGGGTCCGAAATAGAGTCATCCCCCGCGATTGGGTCTGATGGAACAGTCTACGTGGGCTCTGACGATAACAATCTCTACGCCATCGACTCCGATGGCTCGCAGAAGTGGGTATTTGCCACAAGTAACAGTCCATACTACACATCCCCGGTCAAATCATCTCCTGTCATAGGTCCCGACGGTACGGTTTACGTCGGTTCTTCAGAAGGTCATCTCTATGCGGTCAACCCTGACGGAACCGAGAAATGGGCGTTTCCAGTGGGCACAGGGATCTACTACTCGGCCCCCGCAGTTGGTCCTGACGGCACGATTTACGTCGGTTCTGACAAGCTGTATGCGGTCAACCCTGACGGCACCCAGAAGTGGGCGTTTGCCACGACCTATGGCATAGACTCATCACCTGCAATCGGCAGTGACGGTATGGTTTATGTGGGATCTTACGATAACAGTTTATATGCTGTCAACCCGGACGGTACCCAAAAGTGGGCTTATGCTGCGGGTAGTGTTGTGAGATCATCGCCTGCTATTGGTAGTGATGGCACAGTGTACGTTGGCTTTGAGGGCGGCACGCTCTGTGCCATCAACCCCGACGGCACGCAGCAGTGGACATTCAACACAGGTGGTGAGATTGACTCGTCCCCGGCCATCGGTTCCGATGGCACGGTTTACGTCGGTTCTTACGATGGGAAGCTCTACGCGATCAACCCCGATGGTACTATGAAGGGTTCTTTCGCCACGGGGGGGCGGATACGCTCTTCTCCCGCAATTGGGACAGGTGGGATAGTCTATGTGGGTTCTGATGACTATAATCTTTATGCGATCCGTCCACAGGGGATTTCCATTCATGTAACAATACCGGCATCTAATCCATTTTATACTAACCAATCAACTGTATTCGTAGCTGGCACTGCTTCTTGCGACACAAATTTCGCTCTTGCTTCGGTCACCTGGACGAATAGCCTGGGCGGAAGCGGCGTGTGCGTTGGAACGGCCACTTGGCATGTCAGTCGCATCCCACTTCGAAAGGGCGTCAACATCATCACCTTGACCGCCGTCGATAACCAGAATGAACAGATATCCTCTGTGTTGACTGTAACCTATCAAAATCCTATGGTGCAAATAACCGCGCCTTCCAGCACCGGCCTTTGGATCACCCGCAACCAACCTATGCCCGTCGTCGCAGGCACAGCTACGGCTAACCCTGGGCTTAATATTATCGGCGTGACTTGGACTAATAATCTTGGTGGGAGTGGGACTTGCTCAGGAACAACCTCATGGAGCGCAGGCGGGATTCCTCTACAGTCTGGAACGAATGTGTTGACCATAACAGCCACAGACAACATGGGAGGGGTCGGAAGTGCGTCCTTAAACGCTTTATTTGATCTCCCTTCTTCTACCGTCTGGCCAATGTTCTGCCACGATGTTCTGCATTCCAGCGCCAGTGGCTACACAGGTCCGGCAGCTCCGACGAAGAGATGGACTTTCCGGACCGGGAACATGGTCTCCTCTCCAGCAGTGAACGGCGATGGAACGATTTACCTAGGTTCCGATGACAACAAACTCTATGCCGTCAACCCCAACGGCAGTGAGAAGTGGTCGTTCGTTACAGGGGAACCAGTGGACTCGTGTCCAGCAATCGGGAGCGACGGGACGGTGTACGTCGGCTCTCAAGACCACAAACTCTATGCGGTAAACCCTGACGGTTCGCAGAAATGGGAATTCACCACCACAGGCTTGGTATTCTCCTCTCCTGTCATCGCACCGGATGGCACGATCTATATTACCTCCTATGATCAAAACCTGTACGCCATTACCCCAAGTGGCATAGAGAAGTGGGAATTTGCTGCAGGCGGGTATATGCAATCATCTCCCGCAATCGGTCCAGACGGCACCATTTACTTTGGCTGCAGCGATAAGAACCTATATGCCATAAGCCCCAGTGGTACGGAAAATTGGGTGTTTGCTACGGGGGGTCCGATATGGGCGTCTCCCGCCATCGGCAGCGACGGTACGATTTACGTCGGCTCTACTGACGACAAACTTTATGCCGTCAACCCCGGCGGTACGGAGAACTGGGCGTTTGCCACCGGGAACGGCATATATGCAAGCGCTGGAATAGGTAACGACGGCACCATAATTGTCGGATCAAGCGACAATAATCTGTATGCCATAAACCCCGATGGCACCCAGAAATGGGTGTTTGCCACAGGGGGTGGTGTTGACACGTCTCCAGCAATCGGCTCGGACGGCAGCGTGTATATAGGCTCTCAAGACCACAATGTGTATGCCTTAAACCCGGATGGAACCAAGAAATGGGCAGCCTGGTACCTTCTATCCTCGTCTCCTGCAATCGGGAAGGGCGGGGTAATCTATGTCGGTTCAGAAGATTATAATCTGTATGCCATAGGCCCGGCGTCGATCAGCGGCACGGTCAACCTCCAGAATTATATCGGTGATTGGACGCAAATGCCGGTGACTGTGAAAATCACGAACTCCTCGGGGTCTTTGCTCGAAACCGATACCGTGAACCTGGACGCGGTAGGAAACTACTCATACAACCCTTCCACGGCGATAAACTCCGGCGTTTTCACGGCAACGGCGAAGGCTTCGCACTGGCTGGCGCAGGCAGTCCCGCTCACCGTGGATGCATATGGAAACGGGATGGCCAACTTCAGCCTGCTGAACGGTGACGTAAACGGCGACAACTTTGTCGAGGATCAGGACTACTCTTTGTTGGGTTTGGCCTGGTATAGCGCCGTGGGAGACCCTAATTACAACGTGAACGCAGACCTGAACGGAGACGGATTCGTTGAGGATCAGGACTACTCCATCATGGGATTGAACTGGTATAAGAACGGCGATCCGTTCTAGGAACGGATTTTCCTCCAAATACGTCATTCAGTAAAGCATCAATATTTAACCGCCGTTTTCCTTTGAAGATCGGCGGTTTTTCTTTGGGTATGGGTACAGAAGCTCGATTCCTTTTCAAATCCCGCCCGTGAATCGGCGGTGTTTAGTCAGTTCTCATCAGGGGAAAATCTGAAAGCACAACGCAGAATTAACTTTCACTTGCGAGGTGCCGAGGATGGCGAATGGGATCCAAAAGAGGATACCACAGGTACTGTCGATGATCGGGCTCCTTGCCCTGTCGCTTCAGGTGAACGCAGGGTGGTTGCGCCCCGGAGTCTGGATTCCCGAAACCAGCGTTGAAAAGCCCGCCGACCTCGGACTGCGAGCTCACACAAATCACCTGCTTCTAATGTCGCCGCTTACGGTTCCGGAGGGCGGTTTGGGTCCGGGAGGCGGAATGACGCCTGCGCAGATTCGGTCGTTCTACGTCCGACCCTCCTCCGGCGGTTCCAATGTGATCGCCATTGTCGATGCTTTCCACTATCCGACTTCGCTCAACGATTTCAATGTTTTCGCTCAGTATTTCGGCCTTCCGATGGAGTCGTCCACTAACCCACTCTTGTCCACCAACCAGGTCTTTCAGGTAGTCTATGCGACCGGATCTCAGCCTGCGGCCAGTGGTGGATGGTCTCAAGAGATGGCGCTCGACATTGAGTGGGCGCACGCCCTGGCGCCGAGCGCCAAAATTGTGCTTGTAGAGGCTGCCAGCAACAGCTACTCGGATCTGCTTAACGCGGTGGATGTGGCGAGCGGATTGTCCGGCGTGAAAGAGGTGTCCATGAGCTGGGGAGGAAACGAGTTTTCCGGCGAGGTTAGCCTTGACAGCCATTTTCCCCAGGCCAACGGCATCATCTACTTCGCTTCGAGCGGTGACAGTGGTGGTGTTGTCATTTACCCCAGTGCCTCAGCAGATGTTGTCGCGGTTGGTGGCACGAGCGTGAAGACAGACTCCCACGGCAACTTTGTAGCTGAGACCGGATGGAGCGGCAGCGGAGGGGGTACAAGCGCGTGGGAGTCGAAACCGTCCTATCAGAATGGAGTGGCACATACGCCGGCCAGTGGCCGAGGAATCCCGGACATTGCATCCGACGCCGACCCTTCTACGGGAGTATCGGTGTATGACTCAACTGCATACGACGGAGTCAGTGGGTGGATGGTATTTGGTGGTACCAGCGTTTCGAGTCCGTGCGTGGCCGCTCTCGCGAATCTATCCGGGACTGTATACATGGGCACCAGCGCCGCACTCACTGGCATATACGGGCGCTTGGGAACCTTCAGCGTTCGGGACATCACCTCCGGTACAGCGGGAGCAAACAGTTGCCAGATCGGATGGGATGCGGTCACGGGGGTAGGCGCTCTCCTTGGCGTCATAGACATCACCGGCAATGTTACACTTAGATACTTTGGTGGGGACGTCAGGCAGGTACCGGTCACGATCAAGATCAAGAACCTCTCTGGGGTCGTCCTGGAAACCGACACTGTGATTCTGGACAGCTCCGGGAACTATTCCTTTAACCCAACAGCGGCTGCGGGACCAGGTCTCTTCACCGCAGCCGCAAAGGCTTCGCACTGGCTGGCACAGGCGGTTTCACTCGCACTAGACTCGCACAGCGTTGGGACAGCCACTTTCAGCCTTAAGAACGGTGACATCAACGGAGATAATGTTGTTGAGGATCAGGATTATTCACTGATGGGTAAAGCCTGGTATACCTCTGCGGGAGACCAGAACTATAACATCAATGCGGACCTGAACGGTGACGGATTCGTGGAGGATCAGGATTATTCCATAATGGGCCTCAGTTGGTATCAATCTGGCGACGCATTCTAACCTCTTGGCTGCTCGTTGCGTCTTGAAACTCGAAAACCCCCTGCTAAGGTTCACCTCTGTTCACTATTTTTGCGCTCAGCATTACTCTTTACTTCCGGTGTTTAGTGACTCTCGGTAGAGGGAAAGGTTCAGACAGTAGTGCAACAAAGGAGGTGGACTGCCATGCGCAAGAGCGAGCAGAACCCGATGACCGTCAAGGATGCAGGCCGGAAGGGTGGGCTTCGCACCTCGCAAACCCACGGGCACGATTTCTATGAGCAGATCGGCCGAAAGGGTGGAGCGAAGGGCGGTCCCAAGGTTAAAAACCTTATCGACGCCGGCAAGAAATCCATGGAGAAGTAATCGAGGGGATGAACTCGGAAAGGGGTTGTCGCAATTGTTCCAATTCATCCCCATCCTCCGTGGTTTTGTGCTTCGTATATCCGAGAGGAGGTGGCCTTGATGGCTGGAAAAGGCAACATGTCCGTCCGCGAGGCAGGCAAGAAGGGTGGCGAGAGGGGTGGCGAATCCACCGCCAAGAAGTACGGCCATGCCTTCTACGAGGAGATCGGCCACAAGGGCGGCCAGAAAGTAAAGAAACTGATTGAAGAAGGTAAGAAAGCTGCGGGAAAGTAGTGAACCCCTTCTTCACCGCGGCTATTCAAGAAAGCAGCAGGCAGTTCTCGCCTGCTGCTTTTGTTTGTCCACAAGCCACTGCGAACTTCTCCTGCGTGCCATGGATTTGACACTCCACGCTCATTTTCGTTAAACTTAAAATACTCTTTCAGCATTCAACCATTGATTTACGGGGGAATTCGGCCTTGATTCTCGCGGTTGAGAAGTCGAGTCTATCTGGGGATGTTCGAATTCCGGGATCCAAGTCGCACACAGTGCGTGCGGTCGCGGTCGGCTCACTTGCGTCCGGCATCTCCCGTATTGAGAACCCGCTTGTCTCCGCGGACACTCTATCGGCGGTCGAAGCCTACCGCGCTCTGGGGGCGAAGATCACACTCGGGGACGAGTGGACTATCGAGGGCACGGATGGGAAACCGTGCGTTCCGGAATGCGTGGTGGATGTCGGCAATTCCGGCACAACGCTTTATATCGCCATGGGAAGCGCCGGGCTGGTGGATGGATGCAGCGTGTTCACGGGCGACGATCAGATCAGGAATCGTCCTGCACAACCGCTGCTCGAAGCCCTCGTTGATTTGGGAGCGAAGGCGTTTTCCACGCGAGGCAACGGCAAACCACCGATCGTAATCACCGGACCAATGACCGGCGGAAAGACGACGCTGGATGGGAGCAAGACCTCCCAGTATTTGACCAGCCTGCTTCTGAGCTGCCCGCTGTCATCCGGCGATTCTGAGATTGAGGTTGTCAGGCCGACCGAAAAGCCGTACATCGAGATGACGCTGGCGTGGTTGGATGAACAGGGAATAAGGTACGAGCGTGAAGGATTTGAGCGGTTCGTGATTCCGGGTAGTCAGAGCTACAAGGCGTTCGAGAAGAGCATTCCGGGCGATTTCTCATCCGCGACCTTCTTTCTGTGTGCAGCGGCGATTACCGGCTCGACCCTCACCCTGCTTGGCCTGGATCTGAACGATACTCAGGGTGATAAAGCGGTCATCGATATCCTGGCGGCGATGGGAGCGAAGATCGAACAGGTTCCCGACGGGATTCGGATCACTGGTGGCGACTTGAAGGGCGGGGAGTTCGACCTTTCCGGCACGCCGGACGCTCTCCCGGCGCTTGCGGTGACGGCGTGCTTCGCGGAGGGCGTGACGCGGCTGGTGAACGTCCCGCAGGCCCGGCTCAAGGAGACGGATCGAATCTGCGTGATGCGGGCGGAGCTGGCGGCGATGGGTGCGGAGATCGAGGAGCGGCTCGACGGCCTGATAATCGAGGGCGGTCATTCTCTTCATGGGACGAAGGTCCGAGGTCACGGCGACCATCGCGTCGTGATGGCCCTCGCGGTGGCGGGTCTGATGGCGGAGGGCCGAACGGAGATCGACACGGCAGAATCGGCATCGGTAACGTTCCCGAATTTCGCGGAGTTGATGCGGAGTGCCGGAGCACACATGATCGTCGGATAGGCGTTCTTGTTGCGATTTCCTGGATTCCGGAGAATCCAGCGCCCGGATAAGGAAATCCGGGCGGAGCGGCTGGTTGGATTACAAATTCCTCTGGATCGGTCTGCGTGGGGTCGGCGCTCGATTCCGATTCTAAATACTAAATACTAAATACCATATACTTTCTCACGGGGGGTTTCATGTTAGGTAACACAATCGGAAGATTATTTCGGGTCACCGCATGCGGTGAATCATACGGCGATGCGCTGATGTGCATCGTGGACGGCGTTCCGGCCGGCATGGAATTGACGGATGCCGAGATTCAGAAGGAACTGGATCGCAGGCGTCCGGGGCAGACGCCGCTGGATTCGCCGAGGATGGAGACCGATCAGGTGAAGATCGTTTCGGGGATGCTGGAGGGTAAGACCACCGGCGCACCCGTCGGAATGATCATCTACAACGTCGATCGGCATGATATTCACGTTCAGCAATACCGCGATGTCAAGGACCTCATCCGGCCTGGCCACGCGGAATATACCTTTATGGTCAAGTACGGCGAGCATGCCGACTGGTGTGGTGCAGGCCGGGCGAGCGGCCGTGAAACCTGCATGAGAGTGGCGGCAGGTGCGCTGGCGAAGAAGATTCTGGCGGGCGAGGGGATACAGGTCGTTGGATATACCAAATCCTGCATGGGGATCGAGGCAACCAACATCCCGCCCTTCGAAAGGCTGGAAGAAGAGGCGCACAAGAATATGATCATCTGCCCGGACCAGGAAGCGGCGAAGAAGATGATCGCCCGCGTGATGGAGATCAAGGACGAGGGCGATACTGCTGGCGGCATCGTCGAAGTGATCGCGCACGGCGTTCCTGCGGGTCTCGGCGAGCCGGTTTTCGACAAGTTGAGCGCATGCCTTGCCCACGCGATCATGAGCGTCGGCGCGGTCAAGGGCCTGGAGTTCGGCGCTGGGTTCGAGGTTGGCAGAATGAAAGGCTCGGAGTGCAATGACATACCTTACCTGGACGAGAACAAGAAAGTCCGATTCAGGACCAACAAGGCGGGTGGATTCCTGGGCGGAATCTCAAACGGCGAGGATTTGGTGATGCGTGTTGCCATCAAGCCGACACCAACAGTCTCGGTTGATCAGCAGACGGTCGATATGGAAAAGATGGAAGAGACAAAACTCGGCGCGATTACCCGACGCGACCCGACCCTTCTTTCGCGAATCATCCCGGTGGTTGAGTCGATGGTGGCAATCACCCTGGTGGATCACCTGATGATGTGGGCCGGCTACGACCGGCTCCAGAAGTTTGAGCATAAATGGTAATAGCGGAGGAGTAATAGGAGTAGAAGGAGTAAGTGGAGTAATGATCCGGAATTTCCAATACTCCTCCCACTCCACCGACTCCTAATACTCCTTTTTCCGACGAGCAGGAGGGCGTCATGAAAGTACTTGGCATTAACGGTAGTGCGCGGAAGGATGGGAACACGGCGATTCTCATACGCGCCGCTTTTCGAGAGTTGGAGGCTGCGGGAATCGAGACGGAGCTTGTACAGCTCGCCGAAATGAAGATCAAAGGCTGTGCTGCGTGTTATTTGTGCGGCAAGAACCTCAATCAGCGCTGTGCGATTGAGGACGACGACGTCAACGGTATCATCAAGAAGATGCAGGCGGCGGATGGGTTCATCCTCGGCTCGCCGACCTACTTTTCCGATATTACTTCCGAGATGAAGGCGCTGATAGATCGGACAGGCTTCGTCGCCAAGATGAACGGCGGCATGTTCGCTCGAAAGGTCGGGGCGGGCGCGGTCGCCGTCCGTCGAGGTGGCGCGATCCATGCGTTCGACACGATCAACCACTTCTTCCTGATCTCCGAGATGATCATTCCCGGCTCGATCTATTGGAACATAGGCTATGGGCGAGAGCGAGGAGATGTGGAATCGGATGAAGAGGGAATGCGCACCATGACGATGGTCGGAAAGAATATGGCCTGGCTGTTGAAGAAGATACAGGGATAGGAGCCGTAGGGAAGGGATTTCCGTGCCCTTCCGTCCGGAAAAAGAAGCGGAAGGGCACGGAAATCCCTTCCCTACAAAGACTTAGATGAGCGAAATTCGGGTCGATTTGGGACAACGAAGCTACGATATACACATCGGCGAGGGGCTGATCGACCGCGCCGGGGCTTTGATCGCCTCGGCATGCCGAGGTAAGCGTGCTTGCATTGTCACAAATCGTATAATAGGAAACATATACGGCGCTCGGCTCGTAAGAGGTTTAGAGGGGGCCGGGATTTTCGCTGAAATCATCACGGTTCCTGCTGGAGAGCGTTACAAGACCCTCCGCACGGTCGCCGGGATATATGAGAAGCTGGTGGACCAGCGGATCGACCGAACCGGCATGGTGATCGGTCTTGGCGGTGGAGTGGCCGGCGACATGGCCGGATTTGCCGCCGCGACCTTTCTGCGTGGGGTCGATTTCGTACAAATCCCGACGTCACTGCTGGCTCAGGTCGATGCGAGCATCGGCGGAAAGACCGGCGTCGATCTTTCAAGAGGCAAGAACCTGGTCGGGGCTTTTTATCAGCCCAGGACAGTGATTATTGACACGACGACCCTCCGCACTCTGCCCAGGCGCGAGTTCCGTGCGGGCTTGGCTGAGGTTATCAAACATGGTATAATCCGTGATGAGGAGTACTTCGCATATATAGATGAAAATCTATCCTCTATCATGCGCCTGGATTCCGATGCGCTCGAACATACGATCTTACGATCCTGCGAAATCAAGGCGGAGGTCGTGCATGCAGATGAGCGGGAGGCGGGGCTTCGGCGAATCCTTAATTTTGGACACACGGCCGGACATGCGGTTGAATCGCTTACCGGCTACCGGGCTTACCTGCACGGAGAGGCAATCGCAATCGGCATGGTGACCGCGGCTTGCGTTTCGGTGGAAGTGGGATCAGCGAATTCGGAGATCGTCAGCCGAATTGTGGGAATACTGATCAAGGCCGGACTGCCGTACAAGCTGCCGGAGGGGCTGCCGCCCGCTGAAGTGGTTGCGGCGATGAAGCTGGACAAGAAAGTTGCTCACGGGAAGCTGCACTCGGTGCTGGTGAACAAAATCGGCGAGGCCTTCGTCGCTGAAGATGTGACTCCCGAGATTTGGCTCCGGGCTCTGGAGATTCAGGCCAGGTTAAGGTTTTAGGTTGTTAGGGCTTTAAGGTTCTAGGGGAATGATCTATTTTTCGTAGTTGCTATATTCGTCACCCTAAAACCCTAGAAACTTAAAACCTTATAACCCTTTCATAATTATGGAAACTCTAAAGAAACATGGTCTTGAGGCTGCCGCTTCCATCTGGTTGATTGTGGTGGCAGTTGAGTATATCAGCCGATATTTCCAAGGCATACCCGTGGATTTCGCGTGGGTCTATTATGCCATGCTGGTGGTGACGGCAGCCTGCGTTGTAGCGGCTGTCGTGAAGTCCCTGGGAGACCGCAGGCGTCGAGGGACGCCCGGAGGTTGAGCATATATTGATTGGCACAGTGCTGAAACATCGATATGAGATACTGGAAAAGATCGGGGAGGGGAATCTCTTCACGGTCTATAAGGCCGAGGACAAGATCGAAAACCGCATAGTTGCGGTCAAAATCCTCCTCTCCTCCTATGCTGCTGATCGCCTGTTCGCCGAGCGCCTGATCGTTGAAGCCCGGGCGATGGAGGGGATCGCGCAGCAGGGCTTGATCGGTGTTTTCGATTGCGGTGAGCAGAACGGCCAGTATTTCTTCATCGTCGAGTTTGTGCGAGGGATCGACCTCAAGGAGAAGATTCGGCGAAGCGCCCCGTTTGCGCTTTCCACGGTCACGGAGGTCGCGCTTTCCCTCTGCGAAACCCTCGATTATGCTCATAAGAAGGGCTTCGTTCATGGCGATCTGCGACCGGGGAACATCCTGGTGACCTCGGAGGGTCAGCTCAAACTCGGCGACTTCTGGGTCAGCGGCGCCGTCGCATCCGCGCCGTCGATCAGCGCAAACTCGGTGATGCGCTCGATTCATTATATGGCTCCAGAAGTGGCTGAAGGCAAACCGGCGACCCCAGCCTCGGATATCTATGCGCTCGGGGTGATCCTGTTTCAACTCCTGACCGGCGTTGTCCCTTACGATGGAGATACGCCGATTGCCATCGCGCTCCAGCATGCTCGCGAGCCGATCCCGTCACTCCGACAGATAAACACCGGCATCCCGAAAAACATGGAAGCGGCCGTTACCAGGGCGCTGCAGAAGGACCCGAATGACAGATTCCGCTCCGCCAAGGCGATGCTGAATGAGTTCAAGGCCGTGCGTGAGAGTCTGAACCTGTCTAAATCGCTTACATGGAACGCGACGGTCAGCAAGCAGGCTGTTGTGGAACCGGAAGACCAGTATGTGGAGGAAGAAGAGCCCAAGCTGGCCTCCATTCTCCGCAGAACTTTCCTGGCAATAGTAATCATTCTGCTGGTCATGGTTGGTCTTTTCGCCGGTTACATCGCTATGAAGCCTAATGACATCCCCGTGCCGGATTTGGTGGGCAAACAGCTAACAGATGCTCAGCAGATTGCCATGAGTGATAAGTTCCAAATAGCAGTCCAGACCGAGCAGTACAACGATACTTACCCGGCGGGGGTGATCTATCTCATGAACCCTAACCCCGGCATGACCATCAAGACGGGCAAAACCGTCTCAGTGTGGGTGAGCAAGGGTTCCAAATACGCGACGGTTCCGAATTTGGCGAATACGACTCGCGAAGAAGCTCAGAAACGGGTTGAAGCAGCCGGCCTGGTAGTCGGCGAGGTGACGGATGAGTACAGCGCCACTATTCCCAACGGAAACGTGGTTCGGCAAACCCCCGCGCCCGGCACTAAGCTGGAGCGCAACCAGAGTGTAACTCTGGTTTTCAGCCTGGGGCCTTCGTCGGAGACGCAGGGCGCCAATCAAGATCAGACGAGTCAGACTCCGCAGGCTCACCAATATGACGTCAGTTTCGACGTGCCTCCGGGGCCGAGCACGCAGTCGATCAAGATCACAGTCGTCGATGATAGCGGCGAAAGTGAAGTTTACAGCGAAGACCTCCATCCGGGAGATCATGTTCAGCAGACCGTTCAGGGAACCGGGGA
>Ga0326727_10011909_pt1 | contig 20009 bp, 13 predicted proteins | sample MB2enrmetagenome_FD_207643 | JGI IMG/M metagenome (GOLD analysis project Ga0326727, IMG submission 207643) | Lab enriched peat soil microbial communities from McLean, Ithaca, NY, United States - MB29MY | ecosystem: Environmental > Terrestrial > Soil > Wetlands > Peat | place: USA: New York...
GAGACAAAGCCGGCGTTGCCGCATCGATCTTCAGCGTTCCACTGGCTGTGCCGCCGCTCGCATAGTTGGTGTTGCTGCTGGTGAAGGTGCCGGTAACCGGCGTGCTGCCCGCTGCCGTCGCGCTGGCTGGACTATAGATCCACGTCCCGCTCACCGCAACCCCGCCTATGCCTGTCGCCGCGCCAACGCAGGAGTGCGCGTTGCCGTCGTAGGCCACTTCCGTGCACGTCAGAGACAAAGCCGGCGTTGCCTGGTCAATCGTGAATGAATATAACTGGCTGCCCGAATAGGGACCGGTCCCAGTACTACTGTCCACTGCCGTCACCGTAAAGGTGTAAGGACCTGCGGCAGTTGGAGTACCCGACAACACTCCAGTTGTACTCAGGATCAAGCCTGGCGGCAAGGATCCGCTGGTGACAGAGAAGCTATAGTTTGAGGTTCCGCCTGATGCAGTCAGTGTCTGGCTATAGCTGCTTCCAAATGTCACGTCCGGTAAGGATACAGGTGACAACGTAATCGTAGCCGCCCCTATGCCAAGCGTGTAGGTTTGCGCGCCAGTTAAGTTCTGATTATTTGAATCCGTCGCGGTAATCGTGATGGAAAAGCTGCCGCCCGCTGATGGAGTGCCGGAGAGTACTCCTAAAGCACTGAGATTCAGGCCCGATGGCAAAGCTCCGCCAGTGACGGAAAAGGTATAACTCCCGCTTCCGCCCGTGGCCGTCATTGCTGCGGAATAGGCTGCGCCCGCAGTTCCCGCAGGCAGACTGCCAGGCGACACTGCGAGTGTGCCCGTGCCGCTCACATTGATGTTCTGAGTACCGCCACCATTGAGAGCATTGTCTGCCAATGCGATTTGGCCGCTAAAGCTTCCTGCTACCGAAGGGATGAAATCTGCCGATATATCGCAGCTCACGCCAGTAGCCAGAGAATTTCCGGCGGTGCAAAGGTTTGTATCGGACTGATTCTCAGAAAAGTTGGCAGGGTAGAGAGGGTTGTTTCCGGTTGAAGAAATTAGCAGCGGTGCATTGCCCATATTCGAGACGACGACCGCCTTCGGGCTGTCACTGCTGGTGGCGCCTGCAGGCGTCGATGCAAAGCTAAGCGCGGGTGGATCCGCGACGTCGACCTCGACGACCTGGCTGTTGCCCGAATCGGCGATGTAGATGTTTCCGCTTATATCCACAGCCACGCCAGTGGGGTTAAAGCTTGATCCACTCGTCGAAGTATCGGCTATGAGAGACTGCGTTCCATAGCTACTGCCCGTCCACGGCACCTCCACCACTTCCTGAGTCCCCGAGTCTGAGATGTAGACGTTTCCGCCTCCGTCCACTGCCACGCCAACGGGCAAACTCAACCCGTTGCCCACAATCGCTTGCGTTCCATAACCGCTGCCCGTCCAAGGAACTTCCACGACCTGATGGTTGGTGCCGCTATCGGCGATATAAACATTCCCGCTCCAGTCCACCGCCACGCCTACGGGGTCAAAGCCTGGCCCGTTTGTCGTAGTATCGGCTAACGTCAATTGCGCCGAGTAGCCGCTGACGATCCATGGAACCTTCACCACATTCCTGTTGCCTGAATCCGCAATGTAGAGATTCCCGCCACCGTCCACCGCGACGCTTTTGGGTGAATTCAACCCGCTGACCACTGTCGTTTGCGTGCCGTAACCACTGCCCGTCCACGGAACCTCAACTACCTGATGGTTGCCGGTATCGGCGATATAGACGTTTCCACCACCATCCACTGCCACGCCAGATGGTGAACTCAATCCGCTGTCCACTGGACTCTGCGACCCACTGCTGCTCTTTACTACAGTGCCGCTTCCGGAGTTGGCGATGTAGACGCTGCCGCCCTCGTCCACCGTCACTCCAGCGGGCGAACTTAATCCGCTGCTCACCGCAGGACTCAACGTACCGGGGCTAAAGATCGCCTGCGGCGCTTTGCCGATGCCGTGCAAATAGGCTGTGGCAAGCACATTTCCGCTCGTATCTTTGAGTACCACCGCGCCCGAACGCAGCCCCGCACTTTGCGGCGTAAAGGTGACATTCACCGTGCAACCGTCGTCTGAGAGATAAGTGTTGGTCAATGAGCATGTGCCACTCTGCGCGTCGGTAAAGTCCGATCCTGTTGCACCGTGGTTCAGTACTGTCCAACTGCCGAGCGAGACGTAGTTGACGACGAACACAAATGAGACAGGAATCGTCGCACTGGAGTTGCCCACGCTCACAGTTCCGAAATCGACAGCCTCGATAGCCCCCTTCTCGACGCGGTTGTTCAATGTATCGCTGTAGTAGACGTTACCGCTCCCATCCACCGCAACTCCCGATGGAAAGTACCTCGAGGCGGCCACCAGCATTCCCTGATTGAATAGCGGCAGATGAGGTGAATCGTTCAGGTAGCCGCTTGCCCTCCATGGAAACTCCAGTATCCAGCCAAAATCGGAGTCGGCAATGAAGAGGTTGCCACTTCCGTCCACAGCAACGCCTTCCGGTTCGTGCATTCCATAGTCCAACTGTATCGGGCAGCCGCTAACCGCAACCGTGCATCCGGGTGGTAATTCAACCAAAGTGCCGTGGCCATAGCCGTCACCGTAATCGGCAACGAAGACGTTTCCGCTTCCATCCACCGCTACACCGTAAGGGGCAAAATAGGAACTATTTCCGCTCGTTGTAGCATTGACCAGTGTCGAGGGTGCTCCATAGTTGCTTCCCGTCCACGGATACTTGACTACCACTTGGCCGGCGGAGTCTGCGACGTAGAGGTTCCCGCTCCCGTCAACCGCGACTCCTTTGGGGGCATTCAACCCGCTGATCCGTGTCGATATAGTCCAGCTTCCGCTGCCTGCGGGCGATGCCTCCACCACGCTGCCGGTGTTGGAAACAGCAATATAGACATTCCCGCTCCCATCCGTCGCCAGGCCAAACGGCGAGCCTAACCCGGTCGCCACATTTGTTGGTGTTCCGTAACCATTGGCTGTCGTCCAGGGTACCTGGATCACAGTTCCGCCGGCGAAGTAGGGGTAGGAGATGTAGACGTTGCCGCTCGCGTCCACCGCCAAACCGGAGGGCGTTCCATACCCATTGTTCACCAGAGTCGTTACGCCTGCGTAGAGCGCCGACTGCCCAGAAAGCTGAGGCGTGAACCAGGCAAAGCCACAAGCATATACAAATATGAGGAGAAGACTGAAGATCGCACGCAAGTTCATTGCGTCGCGTCCTTCGAGATCACACCACTTACTGGTCATACGAAACCTCCAAAGCAATCAAGCTGGGCATTGTGTGCGTTTCCATGACGCATGGAACGCACACATAAATCACAACACCCTATCAGCGCAAAGCTGGGGAAGTTTCTGCAATGCCAGCTGATTGCGGGACACTATGCCCCGGTAAAAAATGTTTTTATGCCTGACTCGCTCCGGATGAAGCGATTCTACCTACCCCTAGCACTGAAAAAGTAGCTAACCCATCAACAAAAACTGAGACATGGATGCTCTGCTAGAAGAGTGTCCGTAAAAAGTGTGGAAGTCCCGGAAGCAATCAAGCTTGCGCCTGGCGATCAGATTCTGAGAGCCATGTAATGCGCCGGTATTTTAAGGCCGACGCTTATAAATACGGATGCTCATATTTAGACAAAGATGCTCTTATTTATCTAAAACTATGGCAACTTGTTCGCCAATACAGGTGCTCATATTGAGCACGTCGCCATCGCAGGCACCCTCAACTTGCAGCGGTTGAGCGATTGACTGATTCAACGGGCTGGCCCATCCCAGCGCTGACATACACACCCACTTTCACAACCCACCGCCGTTCCTTCGTCACAGTGGCCAATCAACATTGAAGGCAGATCATCTGCTGTAAACCCACACGACCGCCCCACTGGTTACGGCGACCGTAAACGCTGATAAAACAAGAGCTAATTGCGGTGACCAGGACAATGTAGATGTTTTTGTAGATGGTCTTGCATCCGTGATTCGGCGCAAAACCCAGAGTTGACGCACCTTCCGGCACTAGACCCCTTGGGCTAATACCAGAGGATCTACTTTCGAGTACGTTATGAGCCTGTAAGTGCTTGAAAAGAATGGTCGGGGAGAGAGGATTTGAACCTCCGACCCCCTGGTCCCGAACCAGGTGCTCTACCAGGCTGAGCCACTCCCCGAACTTGGGTTGCAGGAGCGTATCTTGGGGGCGCGGCCTGGTGCTGATGGCCCCTTGATTGCGCTTGAATCAGTGTAGCAGAATCCGGAGTATCACGTGACGGCCATCCTGCTTCAGGAGTTAGCTCTTGAGCGCCACGCGGATGTGCAGTTCCTTCAACTGCTGCTCGGTCGCCGTGGTGGGCGCGTCCACCATCAGGTCAACCGCCTTGGCGGTCTTGGGGAAGGCGATCACCTCGCGCAGGCTGGGCGCGCCGGCCAGCAGCATCACGATGCGGTCCAGGCCGAGCGCGATGCCGCCGTGGGGCGGCGTGCCATACTCCAGAGCATCGAGGAAAAACCCGAAGCGCGCACGGGCCTCTTCGTCGCTGATTCCCAGCGACTGGAAGATCTGCTGTTGCACGTCCTTGCGGTGGATGCGGATCGAACCGGAGCCAAGCTCCATGCCGTTCATCGCCAGGTCATAACAGTTGGCGCGCACACTGGCCGGGTCGGTCAGCAGGTTCTTCATGTCTGCCTCGTACGGCGCGGTGAACGGATGGTGCGCCGGCACCCATTTGGCGGTCGCCAAGTCGTACTCGAACATGGGGAAGTCTGTGACCCAGATAGGACGGAAGGCCGCCGAGCCATCGACGCACTTCCCGCCGCTGCGCGCATTCGCCTCCTGAACGGCTTTTTCCGTGACTGCAAAGGCTCCGTGGCGCTCTGCATATTTTTTTGCCAGCTCGGTGCGGAAGTTACCGGCGGCGGAGTAGACGTTGATCTCGCGCTCCGAGAGCCGTCCGGCAAACTTGGTGTCGCTGGCCTTGACCGGGTGGGCCGGATCGCCGGCGACGATGATGACAAAGTCGGCCTCGGCCGCGCCCGCCAGCTCGCGCACTTTGACGGCGGCCTCAGGAAAACTCTTGGCCAGGCGCTTGAAGTCGTCGATAAATTTGGCGCCCTTTTTCAAATCAAAGAGCGGGTGGTTGTCTTCGCGCTCCTTGCGGCTCAGCTCGCCCACGCTGGGAATGCGCAACGCCACCACGGGCAGCGCGGGATCGATTTGCAGCGCGGCCAGAGCCTCATCCGTGAAGGCCGGGCGCACGTCAACGAGTCCCGGCAGGCGCAGGTCCGGCTTGTCGCTGCCGAACCGCCGCATCGATTCGTCGTAAGTAATGATGGAGAAGGGCGTGGACAGGTTGACGCCGGCCGCGTTAAAGGCCGCCGCAAGAAACTGCTCGACCACGGCAAAGACCGTCTCCTGGCGCGGGAAGCTCATCTCCAAATCAACCTGGGTAAACTCAAGCTGGCGGTCGGCGCGCAGGTCCTCGTCGCGGAAGCAGCGGGCGATCTGGAAGTACTTATCGAAGCCGGAGATCATCAGAATTTGCTTGAAAATCTGCGGCGACTGCGGCAGCGCGTAAAACTCGCCAGGATGCACACGGCTGGGAACCAGAAAATCGCGCGCGCCCTCAGGCGTCGATTTGGTGAGGATGGGTGTTTCAATCTCCAGAAAGCCTTGGCGGCTGAGGTCGTCGCGAATGGCCAGCGTGATGTCGTGTCTGAGTCTAAAATTGCGCTGCATCTCCTGTCGGCGCAGGTCCACGTAGCGGTATTTGAGGCGGACCTCCTCGTTTTGGATGGCCTCTTCCGAAGGTGAAAACGGCGCCAGGCGCGTGTCGTTCAGGACGAGCAGTTGCGTGGCTTCAATTTCTACCTCGCCGGTCTCCATCTTGGGATTGATGGAGTCCGCGTCACGCATGCGCACCTTGCCCACGGCGGCGACAACGTACTCCGGGCGAACCTGCTCGCCCTTCAAGTGGCCGTCGGGCGTCAGTTCCTTGTCCAGCACAATCTGGCTGATGCCGGTGCGGTCGCGCAGGTCAAGGAAAATCAGGTTGCCGTGATCGCGCCGCCGGTTGACCCAGCCCATGAGCACGACAGTCTGCCCGGCGTGGGCCGAGCGCAGCTCGCCGCAATAATGTGTCCGTTCGAGATTTCCCAGAAAATCGAGCACTACTTGCGTCCTTTATTCCCGTGGGGGCTCGGCGAGAAAAACCGCCAGCTCCGCGCGGGGAATCTTGGTCTGTATGCCTGTGGAGAAGTTCTTCACCGTAAGAATACCGGATTTGAGCTCATCTTCGCCAAGGATGACGATGTGGCGGGCGGTTTTGTCGGCGGCCTCGAAGGATTTTTTCAATCTGAAACTGCCCTCGCCCAGTTCGATCCATAGCCCCTGGTGGCGCAGTTCACGCGCCAGAACCAGGGCAGCGGCGTTCAGGCTGTCGCCCAGTGGCGCAATAAATGCGTCCACCTGCGGTGTGGCAGCCTTTTGGTCGAGTGCGGCCAGCAAGGTTAAGACCAGCCGGTCCTCGCCCATGGCAAAGCCGATGCCCGGCGCTCTGGGCCCGCCCAACATCTCGCTCAGTCCGTCGTAGCGTCCACCGCCAAGCAGGGCATTTTGAGCGCCTAAGCCGCCGTGGGTGAATTCGAAGGTCGTGCGAGTGTAGTAGTCCAGGCCGCGAACCAGCCGGTGGTTCAGCGTGTAAGGCACGCCCGCCGCGTCCAGAGCCGATGTAACTGCGGCAAAGTGTTTCTTGGACGCCTCGTCCAGCGAGTCGGCGATCACCGGCAGCGTCTCGATAATCGGCTGGTCGGCGGGAACCTTGCAGTCCAGCACGCGCAGCGGATTGGTGACGGCGCGGCGCTGGCAGTCCGCGCACATCTGCGAAACCACGGGAACGAGGGCTGCACGAAGCGTTTCATTGTAGCGAGCACGGTCCGCGGCCGAGCCAACAGAATTTAGCTCCAGCGTCCAACCGGTGATGCCCAGTTCGTCGAGCAGCGTGGCCAGCATTTCCAGGATTTCAGCGTCGCGCAGAGGCGATTCGCTGCCCGACGAAGGCGGTCCGATGACCTCGGCACCGATCTGCGAAAACTGCCGGTAGCGCCCCTTCTGCGGCCGTTCGCGGCGAAACTGCGGGCCGATGTAGTAGAGCTTCTGCAACTGGCCGCTCTCGCCTAGTTTGTTCTCAATATAAGCGCGGACTACCCCGGCCGTGTTTTCCGGACGGAGGGTGAGGGATTGCGAGGATTTAGTGAAGTTACCGTGAAAGAACTCAACAACGATGCTTTCCCCTATTGTTTCTTCGGGACGATCTGGAAATGGGGCAGCCACTACTATTCGCCCGCGAGTAGGCCACTTTGGCGTATGTTCTAGCCGTAACGGCTGGCCGCCTGATGCTGCTATGGCCAACTCCAGGCTTTTTAGATCCTTGGGATCAAGACGTCCACGGAACATTATTATCTCAATGAAACTAGCGGCGTCTTGGGAGTGGTAATGGGTCGCATTTACGCCAAACTCCTGACCATGAGGTTGGAGATGAAATCCTTCGCGCCCGTTCTCGCGTCCTTTGGAGCGCATCCAAGCGTGCTGCATCGCGTCAATGTCGAAGCGCTCACCGTCCTCCCACGTATACATCTCCTTGGAAACGATGTCGGTCTCCTCGCCCACGCTGCGGGCAAACAGCGCCGTCTCCTCAAAGACAGGGGTGCGAATCTCGCCGAAGTTGTAGCGGGCAAAGACATCCCGCGCGGTCGCCTCGATGCGGTTCCAAAGGACGGTCTCCGGCGGCAACAGATCTCGGGTGCCGCGTACGGCTTTCAGGGTGCTCATATCCTCTTTAGTCTAAATGTTCTGAAGAGGCTCTACGCGTTGATCGCCATTCCCTCGACGGCTCCGTAAGCGTCGAGCAGGGACTCGGCCAGAGTGGGATGCGCGTGGATGGTAAACATCAACTCCTCGACCGTGCCTTCCAACTCCAGCACGGCGACGGCCTCGGCGATCAGTTCCGTGGCCTGCGGTCCGAGAATGTGCACGCCCAGAATCTCGCCATACTTGGCGTCGGCGACCACTTTCACGAAGCCGTCGTGAGAGCCCAGAATGGTGGCCTTGGAGTTGCCCGCGAAGGGAAACTTGCCTACCTTGACCTCGTAGCCTTTTTCCTTAGCCTGCGCCTCGGTCAGGCCCACCGACCCGATCTGCGGCTCGGTGTAGGTGCATCCGGGGATGCGGTTGCGGCGCACGGGGCGGAAGGGGCGGCCGGCGATTTTGGCCGCGGCGACCATGCCGCTCATCGCGCCCACATGCGCCAGTTGCGGCAGGCCGGCCACAATGTCTCCGATGGCAAAGACGCCCGGCTCGGCGGTCTCCTGGGCCTCGTTGACTTGGATCAGCCCGCGATCTAGCGCGATACGCGTCTTCTCCAGGCCAAGATCGCTGGTTCGCCCGGCCCTTCCCACGGCCACCAGGAGCTTCTCGCTCTCTTTCGTTTTTGGGTTTCCGTTCTGATCGATATAGCTCACCTTCACGCCGGTTTCGGTGCGCTCGACCTTCTCGACCTTTGCGCCGGTGTTCACGTCGATGCCGCGCTTTTTGAAGAGGCGCGTAATCTCCCTAGAGACCTCTTCGTCTTCGACCGGAACCACACGCGGCAGAAACTCGAGAATCGTCACCTCGGTCCCGAAGGTGCGGAAGAGAGAGCCGAACTCCATGCCCACCGCGCCCGCGCCGATGATGATGAGCGATTTGGGAACCTGCTCCATGGCCAGGATTTCGATGTTGGTGAGGATGCGGTCGTCGGGCGCGAGGCCGGGGAGCATTTTGGCCTCCGAGCCAGTAGCCAATATTACGTTTTTCGCCTTGACCTGGCTGGCTTCGCCGCTGGCCGTCTTGACCTCGACTGTATGAATACCTGTTTGCGCGGGTCCGGCGAGGCGTCCGTAGCCCTCGATGCGCGCTATCTTGTGCTTCTTTATCAGGAAGTCAAGGCCCTTGACGTGCTTGGCGATGATGGCGTTCTTGCGCTGGAGCACAGCAGCCCAGTTGAGCGTGGGCGTGCCGATGCCCTCAATGCCAAACTCGGCGGCGTGCTTGAGGTGGTCCCAGATTTCGGCGTTGAAGAGCAGAGCCTTGGTGGGGATGCAGCCCACGTGCAGGCAGGTTCCGCCGAGCTTGGCGGATTCTTCGATCAGCGCGACTTTCAGTCCGTACTCCGCCGCGCGAATGGCCGCCGTGTAGCCGGCAGGCCCGCCGCCAATGATCGCCACGTCGTAGATCGTCTCTGCCAAAGTTTTTTCCTCGTAAAGCACCATTCCGGGCACTGCCCGTGAGCCGCAAACGCCTCATTCCACCGTCCAGTCTAATGGATGCGCCAGCGACCCGCTTCGCTTCTGCGCTGCTGCGAAGCACAATCACAAAATGAATGATTACAAGCTATCCTGCACCAGTTCCATCGCTGCGCGCAGCACCTCCGGCTCGTCGCCGAAGCCTACAATCCAATGCACCTCCGGCTCACGACGGAACCAGGTCATCTGCCGTTTGGCGTAGTTGCGATGGCCCTGCTGCGCTGCGGCTACCGCTTCTTCGATAGGCCAGGACTCCCGCAGCACACGCAGCGCCTGCCGGTAGCCCAAGGAATCGAGCGCCTTCACCGGCCCATAGCGGTCGTGCAGGCCGCGGGTTTCCTCGACAATGCCGGCCGCAAACATTTCAGCGCAGCGCCGGTTGAGCCGCTGGTAAAGCGCTTGGCGCGGCGGGTTAAGGCCGATACACAATAACCGGAAGCCGGTAAGCGGATCGCGAGCCAGCACTTCTGAAAGCGGCTTGCGCGCCGCCAGGCAGACCTCGATGGCGCGAATCAGCTTGGCTGCGTCGTTAAAGTGAATGCGCGCGGCCGAGACCGGGTCGAGCCGGCGGAGCAGCCTGTGCAGCCAGTCTTCACCGTGCCTCTCGCGGCTGCGTTGTAGCCGAAGCCGCAACTCCTGCTGCCGCTCCGGCTCGGCAAAGAGCCCTTCCGTCAGCGCGCGCAGGTAAAGCCCGGTTCCGCCGGTCACGATGGGCAAATGGCCCCGCGCCGCAATCTCCCGCAAAGCAGCCCGCGCCTGCCGGCTGTATTCTCCCGCGGTAAAAGGCTGGTCCGGCTCAACCACGTCGATGAGGTGGTGCGGCAGCCGCGCCCGTTCTTCTGTTGTTGGCTTGGCCGTGCCCAGGTCCATGCCGCGATAAACGGCCACCGAGTCGCAACTGACGATCTCGCCGCCAAAACGCTCACCCAGTTGGAGCGATAGCGCCGTCTTGCCGCTGCCCGTGGGGCCGAGCAGCAAAACTGCGAGCGGGTCCGCCGCGGCGAAGCCGCCGTTCGCCCTCCGCGAAGGAGTCACGGCCGCCACCACCCCGGCGGAAAGATCCACTTGGGATTGGTCCTCATGAGCCAGAAGATCAGGATCGCCGCGGCCACCAGCACCAGCCCGAAGATCTGGTTGCGGCGGAAAACACGCTGCTGCTCCCGGCGCCGCGCCTTTTCGGCAACTTCCTGAAAGTAAGGTTTGATCCGAGTCTGCACCATGCAGCTTCTCTCCCACCAACTCGCGCGCCCGGACGTGCCAGCGCACTACGTCTCAGTATATGAGAAAGGAACTCCACAGCACTTCCGCCCTTGCCCGGACTAAACTCAATTTATGCACGACGATCTTTCCGAAACGCACGCCTCGCAACCTTGGAACTCATTAGCGCAGGTCTATGCAGCTTCCCGGCAATTCTCTGCCGATCAACTCGTCGAGTGGCCAGCTCAGCTCAAGATGTGCGGCGCATTTGAGGGCAAGCGAGTGTTGGATGTGGGCTGCGGCACGGGAGACAAGGCGCGATATTTCGCCGAGCACGGCGCCGCGTCTGTGGTTGGCGTTGATCCCAGTGTAGGCTTCGCGGAAAACTGGAACAACCACGCCGGCTACTCCAATCTCCTCTTAATGATTGGCGGTTTTGAGAATCTATCGGCGTTGCCATCACTAGCCACGCGACAGTTCGACCTCATCGTCTGCTTTCAGGCGCTGATGTATGCAGCCAGCCTGACGGAAACCATACGAACGCTCCGCAATTTTCTGGCTCCCGGCGGAGACCTGGTGATTTCAGTGCCGCACCCCTTCCGTTTCGCGATTCTGAGGAATGAGATTGAGGGTTGGAGCCACGGCTACGCTTACCAGAAGGTCGCTCCCTATCGCTATCCATCGCCGTGGAAGGAAGATCTACTGCTGGAACACGCCATGCCGCGCGTCTCGGACTACGCCAATGCCATCGCGGCAGCCGGTTTGCGCATTGAGGCGGTTGACGAGTCTGCCGTCACGGAGGAATTTCGCAAGATAGCACCCGAAAAAGCTGCCTGGATGGACCAATACCTCGGCATTCTGATCTTTCGCGCGCATCTCGACCAGTAGCTGAAGTAGCGTGCACCGGACAACATCAGCATCGCCCTACAGAAGACGTCTTAATCCCCTTCCAGGTGTTGCGGCTCCGAACTCGGCTCGGGGCTTGGCTTCGGGGCAGGAGCGGCCCCGTTTTGCGATGTCTGCTGCTTGAAGCAGGAGCGGCACAACACCGGTCTGCCCTGTGTGGGCTTGAAGGGAACCGTCGTATCCGCGCCGCACTGCGAGCAGTTGGTCCGGGTCTCCGGGCGCACCCTGGAGCCCCCGCGGACGCGCTTCGCCTTGCACTGCTTGCAGTGCCGGGGTTCGTTCTTGAACTGCTTGTCGTGGAAAAAAAGCTGCTCGCCGGCGGTGAATACAAACTCGGCGCCGCAGTCGCTGCATTTCAAAACTCTGTCGATAAATTCCATGGCCGGCTTCCCCAAAGAAGGGAAATTCTATGAAATCGGCCATGAACAAAATCAGCTTGCCGGTCCCGTTTCCCTGCTTCGTACTGTGATTACAACCAGGGCCCGGGCCGCAACAAGTTCAGCGGCAAATTATAGAATGTCTGCCCGGCTGAGCCGGAAAGACCTGAATATAACCCCCAAACAATCTGCGTGCAGAGAGTTGGAGCTAAATTTAAAAACGCGACAGACCGCCCCAGCCTTGCCTGCGTTCTCTGGCTATCTGCCCGCATTATGATGCGGGAGTCGCCGGGGCGGCGTATGTCACGATGGTTTTGAAGCTACTCCTGCTCTTTACGAGCCTTCTTGCGATTCCGCTTGCGCGCCAAAGCCGCTTTTACGCGTTTCTTCTCGCCGGGCTTCAGATAGTAGGAGTGACGCTTGACTTCCTTGATGATGTCCTCCTGCTGTACCTTCCGCTTGAACCGGCGCAGCGCATTTTCCAGCGGTTCGCCTTCCTGAACACGAACCTCCGCCAAATATCCCACCTCCAAACCCGCCATCTGGCATCTTCTATAATACTGGAAACAATGGACTGCGGGTCAAGCGAAGAGGCCTATCCCGGTAAATTGTCCTGGAATGTGACGTTCAATCTGCCTCTACACCCCTGCTGTTTCCGATTTAGAACGGCTTTCTTGCCTAGGCGGGCTGAGTCGGCCCCTGCGTCTTACTCCGCCTTCAGGTTCAACCTGAAGGCGGCTGGTACGACCATAGGAATTAAGTGCAGGATCACAGTTCCGTCGATTGGCTCTCCACCAGCGCTTTAGCCTTCGCGATGAACTCACTCAGCGGCACGGAGCCCTGGTCGCCTTTGCCGCGGGTGCGGACGCTGACCGCGTTGGCTTCCTGCTCCTTGTCGCCGAAGACGAGAATGTAGGGCGTCTTCTGGTTGGCAAAGTCGCGAATCTTGCCGTTCATCTTCTCGTTGCGGATATCGGTCTCCACGCGCAGGCCAGCGGCCTTCAGTTCGGCCTCGACCTTCTCGGCGTATTCGTGGTGCCGCTCGCTGATGGGCACCAGACCCACCTGCACCGGCGCGAGCCACAGCGGGAAGGCTCCTGCATAGTGCTCGATGAGCACGCCGAAGAAGCGCTCGACGGAGCCGAAGAGGGCACGGTGAACCATCACCGGCTGATGGCGCTCGCCATCCTCGCCCACATACTCCAACTCGAAGCGCGCGGGCAGGTTGAAGTCGAACTGCACGGTGGAGAGCTGCCACAGCCGGCCCAATACGTCCACGAGTTTGATGTCGATCTTGGGGCCGTAGAAGGCGGCTTCGCCGGAGATCGTTTTGTAGGCAATTTTCTTGCGGTCGAGGGCGCGCTGCAAGGAGCCGACCGCCAGGTTCCAGTTCTCATCGGAGCCGGCGTAATGGGCGCGGTCGTTGGGGTCCCAGGTGGATAGCTCAACGATAAATTCGTGGAAGCCGAATGTCTTCAGCACCGCCTCGGCAAAGTCGATGCAGGCGACGACCTCGTCCTCGATCTGGCCGGGGGTGCAGAAGATATGCGCGTCGTCCTGCGTAAAGCCGCGTACGCGCAACAGGCCGTGCATGGTTCCCGAGCGCTCGTAGCGATAGACGTTGCCCAGCTCGGCCAGGCGCACGGGCAGATCGCGGTAACTGCGCGGCGAATTTTTATAAATCAGAATGTGGCCGGGGCAGTTCATCGGCTTCAGGCGATACTCAGCATCATCCAGCTCCATGGGCGTGTACATATTGCCTGCGTAAAAACCCTCATGGCCGCTGATCTTCCACAGCTCGCGGCGCATGACGTGCGGCGTGAAGACCAGCGAGTAGCCGCGCCGCAGGCATTCCTCGCGCATCCAGTCTTCCATCACCTTGCGCACGATGCCGCCCTTGGGATGCCAGAAGATGAGTCCCGCTCCGGCCAGCTCCTGAATGCTGAACAGGTCCAACTGCTTGCCCAGCAGGCGATGGTCGCGCTTAGCCGCTTCTTCCAACCGCGCGAAGTGTTCGTCCATGGCCTTCTGCGAGAAGAACGCGGTGCCGTAGATGCGCTGCAACTGCGGATTCTTCTCGTCGCCCAACCAATAGGCGCCGGCCAAGCTGGTAATTTTGACGGCCTTGACGCGGCCGGTCGAGGGCACGTGCGGCCCGCGGCAAAAATCCACGAACTTGCCGTTGCGATAAAAGCTGACCTGGTCGCCGGGCGCGGTGAATTTGGTCACGAAGTGCGCCTTCATGAAGTCGCCGTCGCGCTTGAACTCTTCCAGAGCTTTTTCTCTTGGAGCAGATTCGCGCTTGAACGGCTCGTCGCGCGCAATCACCTCGGCCATCTTCGCCTCGATCCGCGCCAGGTCCTCGGGGATGAAAGGCTTTTCGCGATGGAAGTCGTAGAAGAAGCCAGAGTCCGTGGCCGGACCGTGCCCCAGCTTGGTCTCGGGAAACAGCTCCAGCACCGCCGTAGCCAGCACGTGCGCGGCGGAGTGGCGCAGCACCTTGATTGCCTCGGGATCCTTCTCGGTCAGCAGCTCAAGGCGCGTGTCGGCGGTCAAAGGCGTGGCCAGGTCCACCAGGCGCGTAGCGGCTGCGTCCTCGGCGGCATACATGGCCGCCTCCGCCGGCTGGCCGTCGGGGGCGGGGTTTTCCTTGATTGTTCCAGTGACAGGCACCAGTCGCGCAGCCACGGAGGCAGCGGCCAGCCGTGGCGATATCGAGTTGGCAATCTCAAGGGGCGTGGTGCCGGCAGGCACTTCACGAATGGCCCCGTCGGGCAGGTGTACGGCGATGGTCTTTGCGCTCATGGGCATAATGGTCCTGGGATTACCGGCCACGGGGTGGTTCGTCTGTGTGTCAACACTTCAGGATATACCGAAGAGCCGGAACAACCCACCTCCGAAGCACGTAACTGCTTTTCAGGGCTTATCTTGTTTAGAGAGGTCCTTGCGCCTTCCACGCACGGGCCAAAATCATCTTTCATGAAGAGGTTCAATATGAACCGGCGTTTGCGGAGCGTTGCGTTCCTCGTTTTGTTTTCGGTTTTCGGTCTTGGCTCAGCCCAGGCCCAGCCCGCCATTCAACCCACGGTAGACATCACCAAGGTTCCGGCTGCGGCCCAGCCCTCGGCGCATTTCAACGCCGACGCCGCTACGGAAGCCTATATGGCGATGATTCCGCCCGCGGCCATGGCCCGATCCAATGCATATTTCGAAGGCGGCTACTGGCTGATTCTCTGGGACTTTCTGTATGGCTCGGTTATTGCCCTCCTGCTGCTCAACCTGCGCTGGTCGGCGAAGATGCGCGACCTGACCGAGCGCATCACGCGCTTCCGGTGGCTGCAAGACGCGCTTTACTGGGGACAATATATTCTGTTGACCACGCTGCTGGGTTTTCCGCTCGATTTTTATGAAGACTATGTGAGGGAGCACAAGTACGGCCTGGCCACGCAGAGTTTTTGGCCCTGGATGGGCGATCAGGGCAAGACTCTGCTGCTCCTTCTGGTATTGGGCGCCCTTGCAGTCGTGCTGCTGCTTGCCATTGTGCGCCGGCTTTCCCGCAGCTGGTGGATCTGGGGCGCGGTTGCGATGACTGGTCTGCTGATTGTGCAAGCAGCGATCGGTCCGGTCTTTTTGCAACCAATCTTCAACACGATCACCCGTCTGAATGATCCCAAAGTTACGGTTCCGATTCTGCGCATGGCTCACGCCAACGGGATTCCCGCTAACGATGTCTACCAAATCGACGCCAGCCGCCAGACCACGCGCATCAGCGCCAATGTGAGCGGCTTTGCAGGCACCACGCGCATCACCCTGAACGACAACCTTTTGCGCCGCGGCTCGCCCGAGGAGATTCAGGCAGTAATGGGCCACGAGATGGGTCACTACGTAATGAACCACATTCCCAAGATCATCTTTTTCTCGGCGGTGGTGTATCTGATCTTCTTTGCCTTCCTGCGCTGGGCGCTGGGCCGGACCTTGGCAAGTTGGGGAGAGCGATGGCAGATTCGCAACATCACCGACCCGGCCGTCCTTCCGCTGGTCTTTCTGCTGGCCGGCATCTTCTTCTTTGTGCTCACGCCGGTACTGAACACCGATACACGAATGCACGAAAAAGAAGCCGATATGTTCGGCCTGAACGTCGCTCGCCAGCCGGACGGATTTGCCCAGGCCGCAATTCACCTTTCGGAGTATCGCAAGATGCGGCCAGGCAAGTGGGAGGAGCGAATTTTCTTTGACCACCCCAGCGGCTATGACCGCATCCATTCCGCGATGGTGTGGAAGGGTGAAAACCTGGAGCTGTTCGAGAAAGCTCCAGAGCCGCCTGCCGCTCATTGAGATCTGAAATTTTGCCGCGTCTTTATCCCTCATGCGGAATCCTTTCTCTTGAGGGACAAGGTAGGCCGAGATGCGCTGGATTGCGTTGATTTGCTGGATAGGGCTTTGTTTTGCGGTGGCGGGCGTGAGCGGCTCGTGGACTGCGAGCGAGGTTCTGGGATGGTATCGGACGCTGGTGAGGCCGTCGATCGCTCCACCAAACTGGGTCTTTGGACCCGTATGGACATTGCTCTACGCCATGATGGCGATTGCCGCGTGGCTGGCGTGGGAGTCGCCAACCTCGCCGCTGCGCACATGGGGACTGGCACTGTTTCTCGTCCAACTAATTCTGAACGTTGCCTGGCCGTTGATATTCTTCCGCCATCATGCCATCGGCGCCGCGCTGGTCGAGGTCGTGGCGCTGTGGGCGGCTATCGGGGCCACCACGCTGGTTTTTGGCAGGGTTTCGCCGGCGGCAGCATGGCTCATGGCGCCTTACTGGGCCTGGGTCACATTCGCCACTGTGCTGAACGCCGCCTTCTGGCGGCTGAACTAAATTACTGCGCCGCCTTCTCCTCGTGATACTCCATCTCGGTATTGATGGACCAGATGTTGTCCTTGGTCGTGACTCCGTTGACGATATTTTCCACGGCGGTCATGGCGGTCAGCATGGAGTGGTCCTGGTTGTTGTATTTGTGCATGCCGTTGCGGCCCACCAGGAAGAGATTTTCAAAGCCGTCCAGGTAACTGCGAATCACATCGAAGCGGTCATAACTACCAAAGTAGGCGGGATACGTCTTGGGAACGCGGACTACGTGCGAGTCTTCGACATCGTCCGCCTTCAGAATTCCAATTTTCGCCACTTCGCCGATTGCAAACCGGGCCATCTCCTCATCGGAGAGCTTCCACAACGAATCAGTTTCATTGCAGAAGTATTCCAGGCCAATCCATACTTTGCCGGGAGCGCCGACCAGCCAGGGGCTCCAGTTATTGAAGATTTGCAAGCGGCCTACCATCACATCAGGCTCCTGAATATAAATCCAGTTATCCTTGAGCGGCGCGCCGTCCTTCTCCGTGACGGCCAGCTTGCCGGCGAGCAGGCCGACGGTGATGAAATCGCGATACATCAGGCCTTCGGCGACTTCGCTCACTTCGGCAGGAACTGGCGCCGAGAGGCCGCGCACCAGATCGCGGATGGGCATGGTGGAGAAGAAGTAATCTCCCGCATAAGTCACCTGCTCCCCCGCCTTATTGCGGCCCTCGACCGAAACCACTTTGTTCCCCTCCACGTTGATGCGGTCAATCTGAATCCCCGAGTGTATCTCGCCGCCGTCCTGGCGAACTAAATCGGCCGCATGTTCCCAAAGCTGGCCGGGGCCGAGCTTGGGATAGAGAAACTTCTCGATCAGCGAGGTTTCCGTCTTCTTTTGCGCGATGTCGCCTGAGCGCCCTCTAGCAAAGGTCTTCTTGAGGAAGTGCATCACTACGCCCTTGAGCGACAGTCCCTTGATGCGCTGCGCGCCCCATTCGGCGCTGATCTCATGGCAGGGCACGCCCCAGACTTTTTCCGTATACGACTTGAAAAACGTCAGGTAAAGCTGTTTGCCAAACCTGTTGATAATGAAATCCTCCAGCGAGCGCTCCTCGCGCCGGGGAAACAGCGCCGCGCGCAGATAACTGAATCCGCAATGAAAAGTACGAACCAGGCCGAGATTTCTGAAGGTAGCCGCGGTCAGGCTGATGGGATAGTCGAAGAATCGGCGCAGAAAATAGATGCGGCTCTTGCGCTGGCGAACCAGCATGACCAGATCCTCCGTTCGAGGATCGTGCGCATCCGCCGCGGGAAGATCGCGCTGCTGGCCCTGATAACGCAGCTCGCCGTCCACGCCTGAGCCGGCCATTACCGGCATCAGCTCCATCCACCAGCGCATCACTCTGTCTGACTTGGAAAAGAAGCGATGGCCGCCGATGTCCATGCGGTTGCCCTTGTAGCGGATGGTGCGCGAGATGCCGCCAACCTGCTGACTGGCCTCGATCAGAATGGGCCTGATTGCCGAGTTGCGCTGCAACTCGATGGCAGCCGTCAATCCGGCCGGGCCTGCTCCGATGATGATCGCCGTCTTATCCGTCACAAAGATTCCTCTTTTTCATGAAGCCGTTTACCTGTATCCCAATCGCGCGACTGCCTTTTGTGCGATGGATTCCAGCAGCCGCAAGAATACACACGACAGGCATGACCGGCAGACGGAAACGCGCGGCTGTTTCCGGCCCCATCACCGCCGCCGTGACGGCAAAGAAGTAAAGCGACGCGCCCAGCAGCAACCATAGACACGGATTCTGCATTCCACCGCGAATAACTCCCCGTGCGGCAAGCAGGTACATTCCCAGCAGCACGGCCACAAAAGCTGCCTTTTCCGCCGCCACCCAGGGATATGCCTTAGCCAGCGCGATCGCTCCGCTTGCCGGACTCTTATAGTCGATTACCTGATCTACGAGCCCGGTGCCTTGCGGATAAAGCAGATTGATATAAACCCCCGCTCCGGGGTTGAATGTCATTCCAGACAAGGATGTGAGATAAGAGTGCAGATATATGCCATCATGCGCCCGGATAACTCGGAGTACCTCGGAGTGCATAAAGGCCAGGCGCTGAGCCTGGCTCCATCCGGTCTGCTCAGGATGCCGCGCCAGATAAGACTCGGAGAGATAATCCTGCTCGCTGGGAGACTTATCCCCGGCATAGCCTAACTCCTTGCGCACATCGATGAAGTTACGGTGCTCCACGCGGGCTATTACATCGGCAGATTCAATAAAGTAGAGGTTATACTCACTGGCGCTTGAAAACCCGCTATAGCCTGTTTCAACCCAATTGCGCATCTGCCAGGCGGCAAGCAATGGCAGCACACTCATCAACAGCACGATGGGCGCTTTCCAGCGTAAACCCGGCATGTGCGCAAACACCAGAAATAATCCCAGAGCTAGCGCAACGGCAAGATAATAGGTGATCGGTCGTACATAGGTTGCTGCGGCCAGCCACATTCCCGCCGTCGCAAGTACCGGCAAACGGCGCGTGCGCAAGAACACAGCCAGCCGTTCCAGACTGAGTAGATAGAGCGCAAGGAAGAGCGTATCCGATAACAGGAGTACGGAATTGGCAACAGATACCGGCTCCAAAGCGAAGATCCAGGCTGCGACGAGCGCGATGCGGCTGTCGCCGAAGACAGCCCGCCCCAGCTTCCAAACAATGATTACAGTGAAAACCGAGAGGATCACGTTTGCCACAGCCGCCGCGGGCAGACCAGCAAGGCTGGCAATAGCAAAAAAGAGCGGATAACCCGGCGGGCGCACCAGGTCTGGAACACCATCCGCAAAAAAGCGGCCATGCAGAAACAGGTTGCGCCCTGGTTCGAGGTAACTCCATGTGTCGGGGAAGATAAGGGCTCTAGTCCCAACTCGAAAAAGCGAGGCGGCCAGCAGCGTCAAGCGAACCACAGCAGCCGCGATCACCGGCCCGGCGAGACGCGGCGTCCACCATGCAGGTATGAAGCTCGGATTTGCGTTCGCATCTTTTAAATCGATGCTCATCACCGATAGAATACTACGCGGAATTTCCCGCGCGATATTGAGCCGCCCTCGTCCTGCTTTCGGTTGTAGCGAACTACGCGTTGACTCTGGCCATCGAAGCATCCGGCCACTAAGATCCATGAGCTGCCAGAGACTCTTCTGCGCAAAAAGCAAACGAGGGCTGGAATCTCTCCCAACCCTCGCTTGTGTTTGCTAGATTCTGCCGGAATCCGGCCGGTGGGTTTAGAGCGGCTGCACGTCGGCAGCCTGCCACCCCTTGGGCCCCTTCACCACGTTGAATTGCACGGCTTGACCTTCCTGCAGGCTCTTGA
>Ga0326727_10011910_pt1 | contig 20009 bp, 18 predicted proteins | sample MB2enrmetagenome_FD_207643 | JGI IMG/M metagenome (GOLD analysis project Ga0326727, IMG submission 207643) | Lab enriched peat soil microbial communities from McLean, Ithaca, NY, United States - MB29MY | ecosystem: Environmental > Terrestrial > Soil > Wetlands > Peat | place: USA: New York...
AGCGAGGCGCTGCCTCGCGCTCCGCCAGGGCTCCGCCCTGGACCCGCCAGGGGCCATAAGGCCCCTGGACCCCATTTATTTGGGCGCTTCGCGCCGACGGTGCCGCGACAAACGAATGGGATCAAAGGGCCTCTCGGCCCTTTGCGGGGTCCAGGGGCGGAGCCCCTGGCCTTCAACAGGAGACCGGAATGTCCAGTTTGTTTCGTGCCTGCCTGTTCGCGCTGTTGCTTCCCGCCGTCGCGGCACAGGCACAGACGAATCCGTCGTTCACCCTTCAGAACAAGGGCCCCGCCGCGGTTCGCGAGTTCTTCGCCACCCCGTCCGGGCTTGCCAACTGGGGACAGGACCGGCTGAACGGCAAGGGGCTGGCGGCGGGTGCGCGGGTGACGTTCCGGCTGCCGGCCAACGGCAACTGCGTCTATGACCTGCGGGTGGTGTTCGCCGACGGCCGGGCCGAGGAGCGGCGTGCGCTGAACACCTGCCAGACCAAGGAGGTCGCGGTGGGCGACGCGGGCGCGGCGGGGGCGGCGAGGTCCTTCCGGCTGTTCAATCGCGGCAGCGGGCCGATTGCCGAACTGGCGGTGCGGCCGCAGGGGGCGGCGAGCTGGGAGATCAGCAAGATGGAGGGCGGCCCGATTCCGCCTGACCAGGAGCGCCGGTTCGAGCTGCCGGCGGGCGGGCAGTGCAACTTCGATCTCAGGGTGCGCTTCACGGATGGGGCGACGCGGGAGAAGCACGGCGCCGACCTCTGCCGTTCGCCCGATCAGGCCGTACAATAGGCGGTTCGGCCGGGGACTGTTCTTCGTTCATCCAGAAGTTTACTTTGGGACGGTTGCGATTTACTTGATCCGGATCGCGCCCGGCGGCGGCGCCGGCCGCCGGGGGTGGAGCGTCCTCTACTTACGCGCGCGCCCGGCCGATCTTGTTTGACTGGGGGTGGATTGGCTCGTTTCGGTCGTGGGGAGCAAGGAAACGCCGTGACGGGGCTCTCGTCACGGCGTTTGTCGGCAATGAAACGATGGGGGATAGCGGTGCCGCGAGGCGCTTGCCGGGGGTCTGCGGCCGGCACGAAATCACCCTTCCGCCGGCCTGCCAGCAGGCGGCGGGGAAAGCAACGATCGATCAGCAGACGCGGCCGAGCAGAGCCGCGCCGGCCAGCCTCAGGCGCTGGCGACTTTGCGGGAAGCAGTGGTCTCGCCGCCGGCTTTCTTGGCGGTGTTCGCGGCCTCGGTCATGATGCCGCGCAGGTCGCGCAGGAACGCCGTTCCCTTGAGAGTCCGCTGCACCAGCACGCTGCGCCGGTCCATCGGGTCCACCTTGCGGCGGGCGAGGTCGAGTTCGCCCAGCCGGTCGAGGGCCCGGGTGATTGCCGGCTTGGAGACGTTCAGGTCGGCTGCCAGGCCGCGCACGGTGTGCGCCCCGTCCTGCAGGTAGCAGGTGAGGAACACGCCAAGCTGGCGCGCCGACAGATCCGGACCGTCGCGCCGAACGAGGGCGACGACAGTGTCACGCAGGATGCCGACCAACTGGTCGGCTGAAGGTGAGGTTGGCATACGCTATCCCTTTCAGTTTTCCCCGGCGGATGTGAACCGCCTTGTCTTGCTGTCCGCGGTTCGGTGCGGTTATCCCGGCCGCGGTGTAGCCCCTTCCGACTCGAGACGGCAGGCAAGTTCGGTGGTTAACCTACGCCGATAAGTGGTTGCGTGGTAATCCCGATCACGTTACCGGCCTGTTTCGGTCGCCTTGCATTACGATCATTTTACTTTCGATCGCCCAACTTGCCGCCCGGATGGATTGGGCCTCTCCCCCTTCCGGTCGGCCCGGTCGGGCCAAGTCGTTCCATGCGTACATATCAAGATGGATCCAAGGTGTCTTCGGCGCAAGGAACCGGCGCATAAATAATGCGGCGACGACCGCCCCGGCCGACGGCCTGGTAGAAACGTTATTGAGATCCGCCACCTTACTGTCGAGCCAGTTGTCGTAATCCTCCCACAACGGCAGCCGCCACAGCGGATCGTGCCGTTCCGAACCGGCCGCGAGCAGGCGCGCCGCCCAGTCGTCGTCGGTGGCGAACATGGCCGGCGCGTCCGGCCCGAGTGCCATCCGCGCCGCGCCGGTCAGGGTGGCGCAATCCAGCAGCAGGGCAGGGTTCTCGTCAGAGGCTTCGGCCAGCAGGTCGCACAGCACCAGCCGGCCCTCGGCATCGGTGTTGCCGATCTCCACGGTCAGCCCGCGGCGCGTGCGGATGACGTCGAGCGGGCGCATGGCGCGGCCGGACAGGCTGTTCTCGACGCAGCCGATCCTGACCGCCAGCCGGATCGGCAGGTCGGCTCCCATCAGCAGGCGGGCCAGGCCGAGGATGTTGGCGGCGCCGCCCATGTCCTTCTTCATGCGGACCATGGCGGTCGAAGGCTTGAGATCGTGGCCGCCGGAATCGAAGCAAACGCCCTTGCCGCACAACGATACCAGCGGGCTCCCCGCCTTCGCCTGGCTGCCGCGCCAGGTGAAGCCGGCCACCACGGGCGCGCGCTCCGATCCCTGCCCGACGGCGGCGACGGCGGGATAGGCGGCGGCGAGCGCATCGCCCTCGATGCGGATCGGCGTCGCCCCATGGCGGGCGCCGAGATCCAGCGCCGCCTCGGCCAGCTCGGCGGGGCCCAGCAGGTTCGACGGCGTATTCACCAGGTCGCGCACCATCCACACCGCAGCGGCCTCGCGCAGGGCGCGCTCCTGGCCGGAGACCGCCAGCACGGCCGGGGCGCGGGAGGAGGATTTCAACCGTTCGTATCGATACGCACCGAGCAGGAAACCAAGGGTCGCATTGGCGGCATCGAAGTCGCCCTTCTCGATCCGCCAGGCGCCGCCGGCGGGCAGCCTGAAAGCCAGATCCCCGAACGCGAACGGCGAGCGGTCGGTGCCGAGGCCGAGCACCGCGCCTGCCACGCCGCCCTCGCCCGGCAGCAGCAGCAATTCTTGTGCGCCGGCAGCGAAGCGGGCGGCACGCAGGTAGTCGGACTGGGCCTTGGGCAAGACCGCCAGCAACGCATCGAGCCCCCCCGGCCGGACCGCATGGACAGGGTGGGCGGAGGAGCGGGTCGTGGTGACGGGCAGGGTTGGGTCTGGCACGGCCGGCGTCTTTCAGGGCGGCAGCGTAACGGTTAACATTCATGGCATCGTCGCGGTTTGGCGACAACCCCCAATCATCAAGCCATCAACATTAACGCGGGATTATTCGGCTACGCGACAGCAACGGTGCCGTCTCGCAAGCGGCGCGGTACCGCGACATCGGGGCGGGCGGATCAGGGGCCGGGCCTTCGTGTGAACGCGTCATTGCCGCGCCTGGCCCGCTCCGGTTCGGGCGGTCGCGCGCTAGCGGCGTGCCTTGGCGGTGGCGGGCGGCGGCGTCCAGGGAGTCGATCCGGCGGCCAGCTGGCTTTCCCGAATGATCCGTTCGTGGCCGTCGCTCACGTTCTTCACCCGGTACTGGAACCCACCGGCCTCCAACGGCAACTGCCGGACAATCCGGTAGACTCCGCGCGGCACGTTGAAATCCATTGCACTGGGCAGGAAACTGACTTCCTGACCAACCATGAATTTGTGACGGGGCATGTTGTTCTCCGGGAGAAGACGGCGCCGCCGGCTGGCGGTGCCGTCGCAGTCTTCGCATGATCAGCCTGTCTGGAAGTCTTCGGCTGTAAACCTTCCTTGGTGGCCACGCCTGAGTTGGTATTTCACCGTCTTAACCTTCATCCGGATTGCGGGGCTGGTCCTTTCCGCTGTCGGGACACGCGCCAAGACGCGTTGGGCCGTCGTCGGGCGGATGAAGCCGCAAGCCGTGTACGCCTTGAACCATTTTGACCGTGCCAGTTGACATTGGTCTCTTTCCGAAGGCCGGCAGGCCCGCACCGCGAGCCGGATGGCTTCTCGCTGGGGAGTGTCGAATGTGGCAGCGCACAAAGGCACGACCAACCCGGCGGAGGAGCACCGTCGGCCAAATATGGGCTTTTTTTACGCAAATTTCGAGGGGTTGGATCGGCAAATATTCGCCACTGTCGGACCTCCCGCGTCACCCCAAGGCCTTGGACGCCTTCTCGTAGGTCAGCCGGCTGAGCTTCGGGGTCGCCAGGATGCGCTCCAGCTCGGCCCGCATCAGCGCCCGCCGCCTGACATCCTGGCGCCGCCAGTTGCCCAGCGGGCCGGCCAGTCGGGACGCGGTCTGGCTGTTCGAGGCGTCCAGCTCGATCACCGTATCGGCCAGGAATCGATAGCCGGCGCCGCTCGGGTCGTGGAACCGCACCTGATTGCCGGCCGAGAAGGCACCCACCAGGGCGCGCACCCGGTTCGGGTTGGCAAGGTCGAAATCCGGATGACGCCTGAGCACCGCCACCGCGTCGAGGGTGCCGGGCAGCGGCGAAGTGGCCTGGATGCTGAACCATTTGTCGAGCACCAGCGCGTCGGTGCGCCAGCGGCGGTAGAAGGCGTCGAGCGCCGCCGCACGGTGGGGCCCGTCGCTGGCCGCCAGCACACTGAGCGCGGCCAGGCTGTCGGTCATGTTGGTGGCGGCATCGAACTGCGCGCGGGCCAGCCCGGAACCGTCGGCGCCGGCCGCGGCCAGGTAGGCCAGCACGACGTTGCGCAGCGCCCGCCGGCCGATCGCCTCGCGGTCGATGCGCACCGCGGTGGGATCGGCCAGCCGCCGATAGGCATCGCGCAGCATCGGCTCCAGCTTCCGGCCGAGTTCGCCGCGCACGAATTCCCGCGCGGTGTGGATGGCGTCGGGATCGACCATTGCCATCTGGTCGGCGATGAAGGCTTCCGACGGCAGCAGCAGGGCTTCGGCGGCGAAACGACGGTCGGTGTCCGCTGCCGCCAGGAGGGCTGCCCCGGCCTCGACGAGGCCACCGTCCATGACCAGGTCCTTGCCCTTGCTGCAGTCCTCGACCAGGTCGAGCAGAACGGCGGTGGCGTATTGCTGGCCGGCGTCCCAGCGCACGAACGGATCGGTGTCGGAGGTGGCGAGAAAGCGCAGCCGATCGCGCGCCACACCGCCGAGCTTCACCGGTGCCGAAAAGCCGCGCAGCAGCGAGGGTGTGGGCGCGGCGGGCACATCCTCGAAGATGAAGCGCTGCTCGGCCTGATCGAGCAGCAGCATGCGCTCGCCGGTGATGGGCGCGGTTTCCCCGGCGAGGCGGCCGGGCAGTTCCTGTCCGTCCGGCCCGAGCAGCGCGCAGGCAACCGGAATCGGCAGCGGCCGCTTGTCGGGCTGGCCGGGCGTCGGCCTGGTCGACTGCCTGAGGGTGAGGATGAAGCGGCCGGCGGCCTCGTCGTATTCGTCGAGCGCGGTGAGCTCCGGGGTGCCGGCCTGCGAGTACCACGCGAGGAACCCCATCAGGTCGGCACCCGCGCCCTCGCCGATCGCGCGCACGAAATCCTCGATGGTGACGGCCTGATTGTCGTGGCGGGCGATGTAGCACTCCATGCCGCGCCGAAATCCCGCAGGGCCGACCATGCGGTAGAGCATGCGGCAGATCTCGGCGCCCTTCTCGTAGACCGTTGGGGTGTAGAAATTGTCGATGGCGATGTAGCTGTCCGGCCGCACCGGGTGGGCGAGCGGGCCGTCGTCCTCGGGGAACTGGGCGGCGCGCAGGCGGCGCACGTCGGTGATGCGCTTGACGGCGGCGCTGCCCATGTCGGCCGAGAACAGCTGGTCGCGGAAGACGGTGAGCCCTTCCTTCAGCGAGAGCTGGAACCAGTCGCGGCAGGTCACGCGGTTGCCGGTCCAGTTGTGGAAATACTCATGCGCGATGACGCGCTCGATGTTCTCGTAGTCCTCGTCGGTGGCGGTTTCGGGACGGGCGAGAACATATTTCGTATTAAAAACGTTCAGCCCCTTGTTCTCCATCGCGCCCATGTTGAAGTCGGAAACGGCGGCGATGTTGAAGGTGTCGAGATCGTATTCGAGGCCGAAGGTGCGTTCATCCCAGGCCATGCTGTGCTTGAGCGCGGCCATGGCGTGGCCGCAGCGGTCCTCGTCGCCGGGCCGCACCCAGATGGCGAGTTGGACGGTGCCCCCGGAGCGGGTGACGAACTGATCGCGCACGGCGACGAGGTCGCCACCGACCAGTGCGAACAGGTAGCACGGTTTCGGATGCGGATCGGTCCAGGTGGCGAAATGGCGGCCGTCGGCCAGCGTACCGTGCTCTCCGGGGTTGCCGTTGGAGAGCAGGATTTTCACCGCCGGGTCGGCGATGATGGTGGTGGTGTAGCGGGCCATCACGTCGGGGCGGTCGGGGAAGTAGGTGATGCGGCGGAAGCCTTCGGCCTCGCACTGGGTGAAGAAGGTGCCGCCGGAGGTGTAGAGGCCCGACAGCTCGGTGTTCTTCGACGGCGCGATGCGGGTTTCGATGTCCAGCGTGCAGGCGTGGGGCAGGTCGGGGATGGTGAGGCCGTCCGGTGCGACCGTGTACTGATTGGCGCCGAGCGGGGTGCCGTCGAGGCTGAGGCCGAGCAGGGTCAGGGCTTCGCCGTTGAGGAACAGGGGGGCGGCGTCCTCGCCGTGCGCGGGGTTGCGCCTGAGCGTGAGTTTCGCCTGCACCAAGGTGGCGTCGGGGTCGAGTTCGAAGCGGAGGTCGACGGTGTCAACGAGGAAGGCGGGGGGGCGGTAGTCGAGGCGGTGGGTGGTGGCGGGCGTGGCGTCTGGCATGGCGGTTCCGGGTGCGTGGGTCTGTCCGGGCATATTGGGCCGTCGGTGGCGGCCGGGAAGTCACAGAGAGGAATGGGTTCCAAGGGCCCCTCGGCTCGTCGCGCGAAGGCGCCCGCCGGACTTGGCGGGTCCAGGGCAGCGCCCTGGCCTTACTTGTCTTGTTTCTCCCCCGCCGGCAGCCAGACCGAGAACGTCGAGCCCTTGCCTTCCTCGCTTTCGATCCCGAGCACGCCGCGGTGGCGGTTGACGATGTGCTTGACGATCGCCAGGCCTAATCCCGTGCCGCCGGCCTTGCGCGAGCGGCCGGTGTCGACGCGGTAGAAGCGCTCGGTGAGTCGGGGCACGTGCTGCCTGGAAATCCCCGGGCCGTCGTCGGTGACCACCAGCAGCACGCCCGGCCGCGCCGGCCAGCGGCCGCCGGGCGGCGCCACCGCGAGCGCGACATCGACGCGGCCGCCCTCGCGGCCGTATTTCAGCGCGTTGTCGATCAGGTTCTGCGCCACCTGCGCCACCTGGTCGTCGTCTCCGACGACCGGCGGCAGCGGATCCGCCGTGTGGAGTTCCAGGGTCACGTTGCGCGCCGCAGCGACGGGGCCGAAGCCGGCCACGACCCGCTCCGCCAGTTCCGCCAGATCCAGCCGCTCCGCCGGGGGCAGGTGCTCGTTCAGCTCGATGCGGGAGAGGCTCATGAGGTCGTCGATCAGCCGGTTCATGCGCGCCGCCTGCTCGGCCATGATGGCGAGGAAGCGGCGCTGCGCCGGTGGGTCGTCGGCGGCCGGGCCGAGCAGCGTATCGATGAAGCCGATCAGGCCGGCGAGCGGGGTGCGCAACTCGTGGCTGGCGTTGGCGACGAAGTCGGCGCGCATGCGTTCCACCGCGCGCTCGCGGGTGCGGTCGGACAGCACCAGGATGGCGCGCGCGCCGTCGGGCAAGGGCGGGTCCATGACGATGACCGCCGCGTGCACTTCGCGTTGCACCGGCACGGGGAGGCTGAGCTCCACGGTCTGGCGGGCACCGGTCGAGAAGGCGCGGTCGATGGCGGCGCGCATCTCGGGATGGCGCAGCACGGCGGGGATGTCGGCGCCGAAGGCGGCGCGCGCAGCGGCGTTGGCGCGGCGCGCCTTGCGGTCTTCGCCCAGTACCAGCAGCGGGTCGGGCAGGGCCTCGATGATCGCCTCGTTGGCGCGCAGCAGGCGGCCGATCTCGTCGGCGCGCGAGGCCAGCGTGCGGGCCAGCCGCTCGATGGCCAGCGCGACCCGCTGCAGCGGCGCGAGCCGCGGCCTGGTGGAGCCCGCATCGCTCTCCAGGGCGGCGTGGCGCACCGTCTCTGCCAGCCGATGCAGGTCGTGCGTGACCACGGCGCCCAGCGCGAGGGCGGCCAGCACGCAGGCCAGGAGCGCCGCCAGCACCGGACCAGCCGCCGCGGAGCCACTCAGCAGCAGCAGCAGAAGGGCAATGACCGGCACTGCGCCGATGGCGCCGGCGATGCCGAGCAGCACCCCCTTGCGCATGGCCCCCTGCCCTCAGATGCCCGGCGAGCTGACCGACGCGGGCGGCGGCTCGATGGTGGTGGCGCCGCCGCGTTCGATCTGGAACAGCGCCAGGCCGCGGCGCACGCTGCCGTCGGCCTGCAGCGCCAGCAGCCCGTCGACGCCGGCAAAGCCCTCCGGCCGGCACAGGGACGCGAAGGAGAAGCCGCCTTCCTGTGCCAGCACCCGACCGATCGCCGCGGCGTCGAAGGCGAGGTCGGCCGGACCGGGCGGGGGGGTGCTGTATTTCGCGCTGTAGGCGGCCTCGAAGGAGGCGCGCGCGGCGGGGTCCGGGGCGGCGTACCAGGCGCCGTTCAGGTCGGCCCCGGAGCGGGTCGCCGGCGCCGCCCACAGCGCCGGGCCCATCACCTGAGCGGTCGGTGGGGCGATGTCGTAATAGCCGAGGAAACTGGCCAGCCATGCAAGTTTCTCGCCGGTCTCGGCGAGCAGCAGCGAATCGAAGGGCGGCGGCGGGATCGACTGGCGCGACAGGTCGGCGGCCTCGGCCCGGCCCTCCGCGGTGTGCAGCGCCAGCGCGGCCCGTCGCTTGGCGTCCAGCGGGCCGCGGCGGCTGGCATAGGCCGACAGGTCGCGGAGCGTGCCGGAGATGCCGGCGTTGGTGCTCTCGTAGAAGCGGATGTCGGGGGTCGGGCCACCGGCCGAGGCAAGTGCCTGGGTGAGGGCCGCGGCCATCGACTGGCCGAACGGCGAGTTGGGCAGGGCGGCGGCGAACCGGCTCTTGTTCTGGGCCATGGCGGCGCCGACCAGGCGGCGCACCTGTTGCACCGGCGTGATGCCGAGTGTCCACACCCCGGGTTGGGCCTGGGACGGATCGTTGGTGAAAGCGAGCACGCCGACGCCCCCCTGCCGGGCAACCGGCGCCACCGCGGCGGTTTCGGCGGCGGTCAGCGGACCGATGATGAGCCCGGCGCCGGCGGCCAGTGCGGCCCTGGCGGCGGCGGCGGCGCCCGCCGGGGTGCCGCCGGTGTCGCGCACGGCGAGCGGCGGCGAGCCCGGGGCGGCCAGCGCCAATTGGGCAGCGTTCACCAGCGCCGGGCCGAGAGCCGCGTTCGGGCCGCTCAGAGACGCGAGCAGGGCGACCCCCCGGCCGCTGGGCACGGCCGTCGAGGGCGGCTGCATCGGCGTCGGGCCAATGAGCGGAGGCGCCGGTTGGACGATCGCACCGCAGGCCGCCAGTGCTAGGGTGCCGACGAGGAAGCAAAATGCGCGACGCAACATGTCAGATCCCTACCCCACGCCCGGACGCGGCTGGCCCGCCCGCAGGTCTTGTGCTGGTTTCGACGCCGATCGGTAACCTACAGGACCTTGCCCCGCGCGCAATTGCCGCGTTGCGGGGAGCTGACACGCTGTTGTGCGAGGATACCAGGGTCAGCGCCCGGCTCGCCGCGGTGTTCGGGATCGGTGCCACCCTGCTGACGCTGCACGATCACAACGAACAGGCGCGCATTCCCGAGGTGCTGCGGCTGCTGCGGGAGGGGCGGCGCGTGGTGCTGGTGTCGGATGCCGGGACCCCGCTGATTTCCGACCCGGGCTATCGGCTGGTGCGGGCGGTGCTCGCGGCCGGGCTGGCGGTTGGCGCGGTGCCGGGACCGAATGCCGCGCTGCTGGCGCTGACGCTGTCGGGGCTGCCGCCGCAGCCGTTCCTGTTCGTGGGCTTCCTGCCGCCGCGGCAGGCGGCGCGGCGGGCGGCGCTGGCCCGGCTGCTGGGGGCCGAGCGGGCCGGGCTGGCGGCGACTCTCCTGTTCCACGAGGCGCCGCACCGGCTGGCGGAGACACTGGCCGACCTGGCCGAGCTGTTGGGACCGCGGCCGGCGGCGGTGGCGCGCGAGCTGACCAAGCGGTTCGAGGAGGTCGTGCGCGATGACCTCGCCTCGCTGGCCGCGCGTTATGCCGAAGCCCCGCCGCGGGGCGAAATCACCCTCGTGGTCGCCCCCGCTTCGGAGGCGCCGGGCGAGACCGACCTCGATGGCCTGTTGAGCAAGGCGCTGGTGGGGCGGAGCCTGAAGCAGGCGGTGGCGGAGGTGACCGCGACGACCGGCCTGCCCCGGCGGGTGGTGTACGCCAGGGCGCTGGCGCTGGGCGAACGTTAGCCGAGACATCCGGGCCGCCCGCCGCTAAGCTGCCGGTTGAATTCCGACCGGTCCCGGTTCGCCGCAGCCGACGCTGTGGTCGGTTCGCCGGCGGCATCAAGGTCAAGTCGAGGGAGGGCAGGCGAGATGCGGAATGTGCTCATGCGGTACGTTGCAGCCGCGGCATTGCTGTGCGGCATTGGGCTGGCGGGCAGCGGCGGCGCGCTCGCCGCGCCGCCGCCGGAGCGCAGCGTCGTGCGAATCGGCGCGCTGGTGGACCTGACCAGCAGCAGCACCTCGCCGGATTTCCGCGCCGCGATCGAACTGGCGGCGAAGCAGATGAACCAGGCGCTGGCGCGCGCCGGCAGCCCGCTCGGTTTCGAGTTCGTGTTCGGCGACACCAGGAGCGACCCGGCACAGACGCTCGCCGAGGCCCGGCGCCTGCTCGGCACCGAGCGCGTGCAGGCGCTGATCAGCGATTCCAGCGGCGACACCGTGAAGGTGAACGGGCTGAACTACGATCCCGCGGCGGGGCTGACCAAGGTGCCGGTAACCTGCTTCCAGTGCTCGTCCAGCTTTTTCCACGACCCGACCGTGGTCGAGAAGGATCCGCTGACGCAGGCGGCGGAACGTGACGCCGACCACTGGCTGTTCCGGGTGTTCTACAATGCGCGCTACGAGGCGGCGGTGATCGGCCGCATCGTGCTGGCGAAGGCGAACGGGGGCAGGCCAGACCAATCGTCACCGCTCAAGGTCGGCATCTTCGCCGACGAGGGGCATCGGTCGCTGGCCGAGGCGATCCCGCACGTCCTGCCCGAGCTCACTAAGCGCCCGGTGGCGACCGACGTGCACTACGTGACGACCACCGAAAAGATCGGCGCCGACTGGGCCGACGTGGTCAAAGGCAAGGACGGCGCACCGGACGTGGTGATCGTGGCGATGTTGCCGGGCCACGCGACGGAGGCCATCCGGACCTATCGCGCGGGCGGCTACAAGCTGCCGATCGTGTCCAACAACAGCTTCCGCCGCGACTACATCCTGGGTCAGATCGGACCGGCCGCGAATGGGCTGGAAGGCAGCTCGGTGATGACCGCCGACCGCAGCCGGTCGGGCATGGCTTTCATCAACGCCTTCCGGGCGGCGAGCGGGCACACGCCGGAGGTGACCTCCTCCGGTGCCTACGATTCGGCGGTGACGCTGATGCTCGCCACGGTAGTGGCAAGTGGGCAGGGGCATGCGGTGACGCCGGCCGATATCCGCACCGGCCTGACCCGGATCAACGCCAAACAGGGGCGGCTGATCACGCCGACGGTCGTGGACTTCACCGCCGCCGCCCGGCTGGCGCGGCAGGGCAAGCCGATCAACTACCATGGCGCCTATGACGCGACCGGTTGGGACGCGGTCGGCGATATCTTCCCGCCGCTGGTGCACTGGACGGTCGAGAAGGGACACTTCGTGGAGCACGAGCTCTACGAGTGCACGCCGCAGCATCCGCTCTGCCCGCCTGCGAAATAGATAGCTCGAGGCGCGCCCTTGAAGGCCAGGGGCGCTGCCCCTGGACCCCGCAAAGGGCCGAGAGGCCCTTTGATCCCATTCGTTTAGGCGCTTCGCGCCATCCTCGCCGCGGCACGGTCCGGCGCGAAGCGCCCAAAAGTCTTGGGGTCCAGGGGCCTCTCGGCCCGTCGCGCGAAGGCGCGCGCCGGACCTGGTGGGTCCCGGGCGAAGCCCGGGCGGAGCGCGAGGCAGCGCCTCGCCATCCGCAGCAGGCGGCGCCACCACGGCTGAGTGCCGGCCTGCAGCACCAGCAGGATCGAGGTGCAAACGTAGCGATCCAGCAACAGCTTCACGTGCGGCCGGCCATGCACGTAATAGGGCGGCAGGTCGTGCGCGAGATCCTCGGGCTCGTGGCCCGGATCGAAATCCCCGGGCGCCATCACCGAGCCTTCCGCTTGCAGCCGCTCGGCGAAGGCTTCCAGGTCGCGGCGCCGGTAAATGACGTTGTCGCCGGTTTCCACCGTTTCCTCATTCGAGGAGAGGTTGAATTCGGTGGTGTGCAGGGCAATGCCCCCGGGCCGCAGCAGGCGCTGGGCGGCGAGCATGAAATCGAGGCCGGCGGCGAGCGAGCCGAGGTGCTCCAGGGCGCAGGAACTCCAGACGAAGTCGAAGCTCGCCGGCTGCAGCCCCTCGACGCGGCGCATGTCGACCAGGCGGAAGCTGACCCGGGCGTCGAACGCCGGGCGGTCGATCAGGCCCGGGTAGTGGATGGCATCCCGCGAGGCGGCATGTTCACCGGTAGCGGCCCAGTGGCCGGCGGCCTCGGGGCCGTCGGTCGCCACCACCGTCGCGCCCCGCGCGGCGAACAGCGAGGGGAGCGGCTCGGTGCCGACCGCGAAGCCGCAGCCGCGCCGGCCCCCCCGCAGCATGTTGCGCTCCTCCAGCGCCTGGGCGATCGCACACCATTCCCACAGCTTGCGATGCGGGCTGACCACGCACAGGCGCAGCGCCGTCGGGTCCGCCCGCAACGCGCGCTCCCAGCGCCGGAACCAATCGGCGCGGAAATGCTCGTGGCGGCAGAGAAGGGAGGGCAACATGGAGCGGACCTCGGACTAGCGCACCAGCACCGCCAGCAGCGCATCCAGCCGTTTGCGGCCCTCCGCGGTGGCGCGCAGGCGATCCTTGTCGCGCAGCAGATAGCCTGCCTCCACGCCCCTCGCCAGGATTTCCGGCTCGAGCGCGGCATCGAGGGCGACCCCGGTGCGGGCGGCGAAACGGGCGGCATCGATGCCTTCGGCCAGCCGCAGGCCCACCAGCAGCGCCTCGCGCGCGCGCTCGGCCGGTTGCAGGGGGGTCTCCTCGGTGCTGCCGTGACCGTCGCGCTCGACCCGCTCGGCCCAGGGCTCGGGGGCGCGGTGGCGGCGGGTGGCGAGCAAGGCGCCGCCCAGGCTCAGCCGGCCGTGCGCGCCGGGGCCGACGCCGACGTAGTCGCCGTAGCGCCAGTATTGCAGGTTGTGGCGGCTCTCCCCGCCCGGGCGGGCATAGTTGGACACCTCGTAGCCCACGAGGCCGAAGCGGGCCGCCTCCTCGGCGGTCGCGTCGTACAGCGCCGCCGCGGTGTCCGGGTCGGGCAGCACCAGCCGGCCCTGCCGGTGGAGCGCCTCGAAGGCGGTGCCGGGCTCGATGGTGAGCTGGTAGAGCGACAGGTGATCGGCGGCGAGCGCCAGCGCCGCGCGCAATTCCGCCCGCCAGGCCGCCACCGTCTGGCCCGGGCGGGCGGTGATCAGGTCGAACGAGACGCGCGGGAACAGCGCGCGGGCCAACGCCAGCGCGGCGATCGCCTCGGCGGCGGAGTGGCGGCGGCCGAGGGCGGCGAGCGAGGCGTCGTCGAGCGCCTGCACACCGAGCGAGAGGCGGTTCACCCCGGCGGCGCGAAAGGCAGCCAGGCGGCCCGCCTCGACGCTGGTCGGGTTCGCCTCCAGCGTGATCTCCAGGCCCGGGACGGGGGCGAACAGGCGGGTGGCGTCGGCGATCAGGCCGGCGACGGTGGCGGGGTCCATGAGGCTGGGCGTGCCGCCGCCGAAAAAGATCGAGACCAGCGGGCGGGGGCCGAGCCGGGCCGCCTCCCAGGCCAGTTCGCGGCCAAGCGCGGCGGCGAAGCGGCGCTGGCCGATGTGCTCCCGCACATGGCTGTTGAAGTCGCAATACGGGCACTTGGCCAGGCAAAACGGCCAGTGGATATAAAGGGCGAGCGATTCCATCACGTCAGATATAGCGCATCGGCCGCCGCGCCGAGGGGAGAGAGCATGACGACGAAATCCTCGGTGGAGCGGGTCCGCGCGGCGCTGCTGGCCGCCGGCCATCCCGACACGGTGCGGGAATTCCCCGCCGGCACCCGCACCGCCGCCGATGCCGCCGCGGCGGTGGGCTGCACGGTGGCGCAGATCGCCAAGTCGATCGTGTTCCGCACCGAGGGGCGCGCGGTGGTGGTGATCGCCTCCGGCGCCAACCGGGTGGATGCGAAGAAGGTGGCGGCGGCGCTGGGGGTGGCGGTGCGGCGGGCGGATGCCGACTTCGTGCGCGATGTGACCGGCTTCGCCATTGGGGGCGTGGCGCCGGTCGGCCACCTGGCGCCGCCCTTGCTGGTGTTCGACCGCGACCTGATGGCGCTGCACCCGATCTATGCCGCGGCCGGCTCGCCGAGCCACGTGTTCGAAAGCGAGGCGGCCGAACTGGTGCGCATCACCGGGGCGCCGGTGGCGGATATCCGGCAGGAGGGGTGATGCCGCCGGTTGGGGGGGCCGGTATTTTGGCGCAGGAACCAGTGTATGCTGGGGCAATGAGTCAGGACTTTGCACCGCGCCTTGACATCCTCCCGCCGCCGCAGCGGCGGCTCTGGGATGAGCTTGGCGCGGCGCCGCCGGAGTTCGTGCTCTATGGCGGGACAGCCATCGCCTTGCAGCTCGGGCACCGGGAGAGCGCGGCTTTCGACTTTTTCGGCAATCGTCCGCTTGACCCCAACCGCCTGGTTCCTGCCATCCCCTTCCTTGCCGGCGCGAGAGTGACGCAGCGCGAACCGAACACCTTCGGTTGCGTTATCGACCGTGGCGGCCCGGTGCGGCTGTCGTTCTTCGGGTTGCCTGGCATCCCGCGTCTGCTGCCTCCGCTGGTCGCGCCGGTGAACGGTTTGCAGGTGGCTTCGCTGCTCGACCTGGCCGGCATGAAAGTGTCCGTGGTGCAGATGCGGGCCGAGGCGAAGGACTATCTCGATATCGACGCCATCCTGACGGATGGCCGCATCGATCTGCCGACGGCGCTCGCGGGCGGGCGGGCGATCTACGGCCAGGCATTCAATCCCCTCGCCACGCTGAAAGCCCCCTTGCCTACTTCGGGGACGGGACCGTGCGGCGCCTGCCCAAGGCCGTCAGGGACCGGCTCGTGCACGCTGTGCGCGCCGTCGATCTCGACCGTTTGCCGATCATCGCCGGGCCGGGGCGATGAAGCCGCTCCCGCTCACGCCCGAGACGGAGGAACTCGCCCGCCGGCTCGTCTGGTTTGAAGAGCCGAAGGAAGCCTTGGCCGATCCCGTCCGGCTGGTCGCGTATGCGCTGGAGTCGGCGACCCATGAGGACATGGTGGTGTTGCGCCGGTATGTGACCGACGCCGATATCCGGGAAACGCTCGCGTCGGCGCCGTCCGGGATCATCGGGCCGCGTTCCTGGGCCTATTGGAACGCGCGTATGGGGCGCTATCCGGCCCCGCCTTTGCCGGTGCGGAATTTGGGGTGAGGGGGGATGAAGTGCGCCTGCATCGGCTGGTTCGTGACGATCAGCGGATATTCCAGGTGCAGCCTTCATCGGTGACGGAGTCGGGGTCGTCCTGGAACGAAATGCTCCTTCCGTCGGATTTGCGAACGTATCGGAACTGACTGATCAGGGCCCCCTGGCTGACTACGACATAGGTCCCTCCCGGTCCGTCCGGGGTCATCTCCTGCCAGGTGGCTGCGAATTCGGAGGGACGGCCGTTCGGTCCCCGGGTGCGTTCTTGTTCCTTCAGCAGTTTGATCGGAATGGGCCCGCTGCCTTTCTGGTAGGTGACGGAGCCGGCGTGGTCGGACTCGATGTCGAACTGAAGCCGGATCGGGTTGCCTGGCCCGGCCGAACGGAGACAGCGGAAATCGCCCGCCGCCATGGCGTGGCCGCAGATGAGGGCACCGATCAAACCGAAAGCCAGCCTGTTCATGGTCACTCCCGTTCACTGCAGGACGGCCCGCCCTGTCCGCCGCCGGCGCACGGGCGGGGGTAGCACGGCACACCTTATTGGCGTATCGGCAATCGTGTCACCCCGGCGGCGGGTGCGGATTCGAGGCAAAGGAGGCAGGCCGATTGACCCCAACACGCGACTCCCCTCGCCGCGACTGACCGCCGCATCATGACGCCGGTCACCTCCCTCTATTACGCCTTCCGGCGCAACCTCAAGGCCACCCGGCTCTACCTGGCGCTGTCCGGGCCGGGGCTGGTGGTGATGATCGCCGACAACGACGCCGGCGGCATCACCACCTACGCGGTGACCGGCGCCAAGTACCAGTATCACCTGATCTGGTTCCTGATCCTGCTGATCCCGGTCGCCTATTACGTGCAGGAAATGACCGTGCGGCTCGGGGCGGTGACCAAGCGGGGCCATGCGGAGGCGATCTTCGATGCCTTCGGCGCCTTCTGGGGCTGGTTCTCGCTGCTCGACCTGATGCTGGTGGACTGGCTGACCCTGGTCACCGAATTCGTCGGCATGACCGCCGCCTTCGCCATCTTCGGGGTTCCGGCGTGGGCGACGGTCGTTGGCGTTTGCGTGCTGATGGCGGTGATCGTCATCAACGGCCGCTACTGGACGTGGGAGAAGATCGCCATGCTCTTCTGCGTCCTCAACCTGATCTACATCCCCGGCGCCTTCATGGTCCACGCGCGGCTTTCCGACATCGTCCGCTCGGGCCTGATCCCGAACCTGCCGGGCTTCGACGGGCAGCTGTTCTTCTTCCTGATGGCCAACATCGGCACCACCATCGCGCCCTGGATGCTGTTCTTCCAGCAGTCCTCGGTGGTCGACAAGGGGATGAAGGAGCGCGACATTCCGTGGGGCAAGGCCGATACCTTCATCGGCTCCATCTTCACCATCGTGGTCGCGGTGTTCATCGTGATCGTGACCGGCACCGTGCTGCCCAACGTGGACATCGACGATGCCGCCAAGGCCGCCTCGGTGCTGATGGACCGCGACCGCTGGCTCGGGGCGTTCATGGCGATCGGCCTGTTCGACGCCGGGCTGCTCGGCGCCATCTGCATCTCGCTCGCCTCGTCCTGGGCGTTCGGCGAGATCTTCGGCTGGGCGCACTCGCTGAACAACAAGATCCGCGAGGCGCCGGCCTTCTACGTGAGCTATTTCATTTCGCTGGTGTCGGCCGGGCTGGTGGTGCTGATCCCGGGCGCACCGCTGGTGCTGATCACGCTGTTCGTGCAGGTGGTGGCGGTGACGCTGCTGCCGGCCGCGCTGGTGTTCCTGATCCTGCTGCTGAACGACAGGAAGACGATGGGCGAATACGCCAACACCACTACCCAGAACGTCGTGTGCGGGACCATCGTGGGCATCATCATCGTGCTGTCCACGCTGTACGGCATCAGCGCGCTGTTCCCCGAGATGTTCGGCTGAGGGGGCCACGCACATCACCCGTTTCCTCAGCCATCTCAAGGCCGACTTCGCCACCCGCATCAGGGCGATCAACCAGCGCTATGCGGTGCCCCGCATTCCGATGTCGCGGGCGGTGCGGCTGTCCCTGCTGACGCTCAGGATCTACCTGCTGTTGCTGGTTGCCCTGCTCGGCTACAAGTTCATCACGCTCATCGTGCACTGAGCGGAGCCCGCCCATGGCCGACAGACCCATCCCCGATGGCACCACCTACCTGCTCAGCGACCTGATCGGCGGCAAGGTGCGCTGGTCCGAACGGACCATCGGCCGGCTCGGCGACCTGGTCGCGGTGGAGGCGGGCCGGGTGCCCGAGGTCACCCACCTGCTGGTGCGGCGGCGGTTCGGCCACAAGCCGCTGCTGGTGCCGTGGGCCAACGTGACCGGGCTCGATCAGCGCGGCGTCGCCAGCATCGCCATCGAGGCTCCCGAAGCCTACGAGGGCGAGCCGTCGAACGGGCAGATCTGCCTGGCCGACCACGTGCTCGACAAGAAGGTGCTGGACTGCGACGACGACGAGGTCGAGGTCGTCTACGACGTGAAGTTGACCGCCCGCAACGGTCTGCTCTACGCGACCGACGTCGATTGCTCGCGCGCCGGCTTCCTGCGCCGGATCGGGCTCAAGCGGGTGTCCAACTTCATCCGCGGCCTGGCCGACAGCATCAGCAGCAACAACGACGTCATTCCCTGGACCTACGTGCAGCGCCTGCCGGCCAGCATCGGCAGCTTCAAGGGCAACGTGAAGCTGAACGTGCTGAAGGAGAAGCTGCCGGAGATCCATCCCGTGGACCTGGCCGACATCCTCGAGGAACTCGACCATGAGCAGCGGCTGGCGATCTTCAGCGCGCTCGATACCGAGCAGGCGTCCGATACGCTGGAAGAGATCGAGCCGCGCGTGCAGCGCCAGCTGGTGTCCTCGCTGTCGATCGAACGGACCGCGGAACTGGTCGACGAGATGACGCCGGCGCAGGCGGCCGACCTGTTGGCGGCGCTGCCGGCGTCGGATGTCGACCTGATCCTGGAACGGATCAGCCCGGCGGACAGGGAGCGGATCCGGTTCCTGCTCGAGCACCACGAGGACCGGATCAACGCTTACACCGCGCCGGGCGTCATCGCCTATCGGCCCGAAGCGATGGTGCGGGACGTCATGCGCACCTACCGCAACCTGGCCCGTGGCGCCGATGTGGTGATGTATGTCTACGTGACCGGGGCGGACGGCACCCTCAGCGGCGTGGTCGACATCCGCGAGTTGCTGCAGGCGCAACTCGCCGACCGGCTGGCGGACATCATGACCAGCAACATCATCGTGCTGCAGGAGACGGACACGGTGGCGGACGCGCGCAAGCTGTTCGCCCGCTACGGATTCCGCGCGATTCCGGTGGTCGACGCGGCCAATGTGCTGAAAGGCGCGATTCCGTACCGGGACGTCATGCAGCTGGCGCATCGGATCGGGGCGTAGGCGAGGCAAACAGATGATGCCAGAGGTTGAGTCCTATGTTCCGCCGCCGGACGGCGGAGAGTGGCAGCGGATCGATCCGCATGCCGCCGGGTTCGCACCCGCGGCGCTGGCCGAGGCGATCCGCTTCGCGGAGGCGCACGAAGTCGGCTGGAAGCGCGACCTCCTGGAGCAGCTCAAGGCGGGCAACTTCGAGCCGCCGCCGGACAACGAGGTGATCGGCCCGACCGCGCCGCGCGGCGGCCCGAACGGCGTGCTGCTGCGCGCAGGACGCATCGTCGCCACCTGGGGCGACACCAGACGGGTCGACATGACCTTCAGCGTGGCCAAGAGCTACCTCAGCATGCTCGCCGGCCTCGCGTGTGCCGACCGGCTGATCGCCGACCTCGACGAACCGGTCGGGCTCAGCGTGCACGACGGCGGCTTCGAAGGCCCGCACAATGGCGCCGTCACCTGGCGGCACCTGCTGCAGCAGACCTCCGAGTGGGAGGGCACGCTGTTCGGCAAGGCCGACCGCATCGACCGCAACCGCAGCCTCGCCTCCGAATCGAACGGCCGGCCGGCCGCCGCCAAGGGTGCGGAACGGAAGCTGCAAGCGCCCGGCACGTTTTGGGAATACAACGACATCCGGGTGAACCGGCTGAGCCTCGCCTTGTTGCGCCGCTTCGGCCGGCCGCTGCCGGAGGTGTTCGAGCAACGCATCATGCGGCCGATCGGCGCCTCCCCGAACTGGCGCTGGCGGGGCTACCGCACCTCCATGGTCGAGGTGGAGGGCAATCCGGTGGAATCCGTCTCGGGCGGCGGGCACTGGGGCGGCGGCGTGTTCATCCACGCCGAGGACCAGGCGCGGCTGGGCCTCCTGATGCTGCGCAAGGGCGCCTGGGGCACGCGCCAGGTGCTGCCCGCGGCGTGGATCGACACGACGCTCGTGCCCTGCACGCTCAATCCGGCCTACGGGCTGATGTGGTGGCTGAACGGCGACGGGGCGACGGCACCGAGCGCCCCG
>Ga0326727_10011911_pt1 | contig 20008 bp, 13 predicted proteins | sample MB2enrmetagenome_FD_207643 | JGI IMG/M metagenome (GOLD analysis project Ga0326727, IMG submission 207643) | Lab enriched peat soil microbial communities from McLean, Ithaca, NY, United States - MB29MY | ecosystem: Environmental > Terrestrial > Soil > Wetlands > Peat | place: USA: New York...
GAGGAGAAGCGTTTCAATGGGACTCATGCAGAAGGGCTACCAGACCGAACCGTGCGAGAACGGCATGAAGGCCCTTCAGACCCTGGAGAACTTCAAGAAGAAGAGGGTACCTCTCGACTGTGCCATCGTCGATATCAGACTGCCCGACATCGACGGTCTCAAGCTCCTCAAAGTCATCAAGGTGAACTATCCCCAGCTTCCGGTGATCATCATTACCGGCTACGGCAGCGATACAGTGGCTGAGGAGGCCAGGACCGCCGATGCCTATCTGGAGAAACCCTTCACCATGGAAGATCTGACGAAGGTTCTGGAGACGATGGAAGGGGCCGGGAAAGAGGCCCCTGTGATCCAGGCACCCCCCAGGGAATCGGCAGCGGAGGAAAAATCGACCAGTGCCTATGCGCTCGTATCGATCGACGGCTCCGCCGACCTCGTGAGCATCTACCGGAAATTCTACTTCCACCAGAATGTCCTCTACTGCGACGCCATCAGAGGTGATTACGACCTGGTCCTGCTGCTGCAGGCCCCCGCCATGGACCAGATCAAGGACCTGGTGGAAAAGGAGATCAAGACCATGGGCGGCGTGGCCGAGATATCCCTTATGGGGGTCGATACGCCCGTGTTCGGCGAGAATGTGGTCAACATCATGGGCTCAGTGGACAGGGCTCTCGGCAGGGACAAGGGGGAGAATGTGGCTGCGTCGAACCAGACGGCGAGGACGAGGGTCTCTTCCTACGTCATGCTGGAGGTCGAAAAAGAGAAGATGGAGGCCGTCTACCCCTCCCTCTATTTCAACGACCAGGTAGTCAACTGCGACTACACGGACGGCAAGTTCAATATTGTCCTCCTCATGAAGGGAACGAGCTTCTCCGAAATCGAGCACGTGATCCAGAACAGGTTTAAGACCTTGGACGGTGTGCTCAGGATCAAGGAGTACCCCATTATCACCTTATTTGAGACATGATCCCGGTCGCTTTTTTCTCAGAACGGCATTGCACCCTGGGGATGGCTCTCCCGTCTTCCGGGGTTTGCCGTGCCGAAAGGGCGTCGTCTCTCGGCGGGGCAGACGCCGGTCTCCGGCACGGGTCGGAGAGACTCTACAGTAGAGGAGCGTAACTATGCTGCAGGTGGAAGAATCGAAAGAAGAGAGAATGAAAAGCGGATTTTCAAGTTTCAAGGTGGAGCTCTGGAAATACCAGGGTGAAAGGGGGGCGCTCATACCGCTGCTCCAGTCGGCCCAGGAGAGCTACGGCTATATCCCGGAATCGGCCATTGACCACATCAGCGAGGTTGTGGCGATTCCTGCGGCCGAAATCTACGGGGTCATTACTTTCTACGCCCAGTTCCGGCTCAAACCCATGGGGAAGAACATCATCAAGATCTGTGACGGCACCGCGTGCCACGTGAACGCCTCGTCGGCCATCATCAAGACGATCGAGAATGAGCTCCGGATCACCAACGACGAGACGACGGATGACGGGCTTTTCACCCTGCAGAAGGTCGCATGTCTCGGCTGCTGCTCCCTTTCGCCCGTGGTCATGATCAACGAGGAAACCCACGGACGCTTGACGCCTAAAAAGGTTCAGCAGCTGCTCAAGGAGTACAGGGAACGGACGCAGGGAGAAGCAGAATAAAAACGAGGAGAGGCAGGGATGAAAACGATCAAGGTAGGACTCGGCACCTGCGGAGTTTCGGCGGGCGGGGACAAGACATACGAGGCCATAAAATACGAGATAGAGCAGCAGAGCATCCAGGCGACGGTAAAGGAGACTGGTTGTAACGGCATGTGCTACCGTGAACCCCTCATGGAAGTGATCGATGAGGACCTCAAGTCCTATCTCTACGGCGAGGTGACGCCGGAGAGGGTCAAGCGGATCATGACCGAGCACGTGCTCAACGGTACCCCTGTGGACGAATGGATCGTCCAGGGCGGCATGCCGACGGAAGACGATCTCTTCCTCAAGAAGCAGAAGCGGATCGTGCTGAGGAACTGCGGGATCATCGACCCGAACTCCATAGAGGAATATATGGCCGTGGGCGGCTACCAGGCCATTCAGAAGGTCTTGAAGGAGTATTCGCCGGACCGGGTGATCGAGGCAATCATCGCATCGGGCCTCCGGGGCAGGGGCGGCGGCGGTTTCCTCACCGGCGTGAAATGGCGCTTCTGCCGTCAATCTCCCGGCACGATCAAGTATATCATCTGCAATGCCGACGAAGGTGACCCGGGCGCTTTCATGGATCGGAGCACCCTGGAAGGTGACCCCCATTCCGTGCTCGAAGGCATGATGATCTGCGCCTACGCCATCGGCGCGGAGGAGGGCTATATTTACGCCCGTGCCGAATATCCGAAGGCGGTCCAGCGGCTCAAGGATGCCATCAGGAACCTTCTGGCCAAGGGATTTTTGGGCAAGGGCATCTTCGGATCGAACACGAATTTCTCGATAAAAATAAAGGAGGGCGCCGGGGCTTTCGTCTGTGGAGAGGAAACGGCGCTCATCGCCTCGATCGAGGGCAAGAGGGGTATGCCCCGCTTCAGGCCTCCCTTCCCCGCCCAGAGCGGCTTATGGGGAAAGCCCACCAATATCAACAACGTCGAAACCTACGCGAACGTCCCCTGGATCATCGTGAACGGGCCGGAGGCTTTTTCGTCCATGGGGACGGAGAACAGCAAGGGGTCGAAGGTCTTTGCCCTGGCAGGCAAGATCCTGAGGGGCGGATTGGCCGAGGTGCCCATGGGCATCACGATCAATGAGATTGTCCACGAGATCGGCGGCGGCATAAAGGGAGGCAAGAAATTCAAGGCCGTACAGATGGGAGGCCCCTCGGGCGGCTGCATCCCCGCGTCCATGGGCGATCTCCAGATCGATTATCAGCAGATCAACAAGACCGGGGCCATCATGGGCTCCGGCGGCCTCGTGGTGATGGATGAGACTACCTGCATGGTCGATATGGCCAAGTTCTTCCTGAGATTTACCCAGGATGAATCCTGCGGAAAGTGCACCTTCTGTCGCGTGGGCACGAAGCGGATGCTCGAGATCCTCGAGCGGATCACCGACGGCAAGGGACAGGAGGGCGATGTGGAGCTCCTCAGGCACCTGGCCTACCAGATCAGGAACAACACCATTTGCGGCCTCGGCCAGACCGCGCCCAACCCGGTGCTGACCACCCTCAAGTATTTCCCCGAAGAATACGAGGCCCATATCAAGCACAAGAAGTGCCCTGCCCACAGCTGCCCCGCGCTCCTCACCTACTCGATAAGGGAAGAGGCGTGCAAGGGCTGCATGGCCTGCGCCAAGGCGTGTCCGGTGGAGGCCGTCAGCGGGGAGAAGAAGAAGGTCCACGCGATCGACCAGGCACTCTGCATCAGGTGCGGCAAGTGTTTCGAAACCTGTAAGTTCGACGCAGTGCTCAAAGACTAAGACGGAGACCAGCGATGACAGAACAAATGAAAATAAAGATCAACGGTCAGGAATACGGGGCGAACCCGGGCGATACCATACTCGACGTGGTCCGGAGGCATGATATAGACCATATACCGACCCTCTGCCACGACCCGAAGCTCCCCCCCTACGGTTCCTGCTATCTCTGCGTGGTCGAGATCGAAGGTCTCGAGAAGCTCGTCCCTTCCTGTTCAAGCCCGGTGGCTCCCGGCATGGCTATCAGCACGGACAATGAGAGGATCAGGGAATCGAGAAAAACGGCCCTCGAGCTGCTCCTCTCCAACCACTACGCCGACTGTCTGGGCCCCTGCACGCAGACCTGCCCCGCGGGCGTCGATGTGCAGGGCTACATCGCCCTCATGTCCATGGGGCGCTACAGGGAAGCGGTAGAGCTGATCAAGGAGAAGAACCCCCTGCCCCTGGTATGCGGCCGGGTCTGCGTCCGGGAGTGCGAGAGTGCGTGCCGGCGCAATCTCGTGGACGATCGGGTGGGCATCGATTACCTGAAGCGCTACGCTGCCGATGTGGATATAGAGAACCCCTGGACGCCCGATGTGCCGAAGAGAAACGGCAAACGGGTGGCCGTTGTCGGCGGCGGGCCCGCCGGCCTCACGTGCGCGTATTTTCTGACCCTCAAGGGATACGGGGTGACCCTCTTTGAGAGCTCTCCAAAGCTGGGCGGCATGCTGCGCTACGGGATTCCCGAATACCGGCTCCCGAAGGCCCTGCTCGACCGGGAGATAAAATGGATCACCGACCTGGGCGTGGAGGTTAAGACCGGGGTGAGTTTGGGCAAGGATTTCAGTCTGGAGTCTCTCAAAACGGGGTTCGACGCGACTTTTCTTGCCCTTGGCGCGCAAAAGGCAAAAACCATGGGCATCGCCGATGAGGGGCAGACCGAGGGCATCATCGGGGGAGCTGATTTCCTGCGGGCGATGCAGACGGAAGATCCCCCGAAAATATACGGCACCGTCGTCGTGATGGGAGGCGGCAACACGGCCATCGACGCGGCGCGGACCAGCTTGCGGACCGGGGCCGACAAGGTCGTGGTCCTCTACCGGAGGACCATGAAAGAGATGCCCGCCCACCAGATGGAGATAGACGCCGCCGCCGAGGAAGGGGTGGAGATGCGCTTTCTCTCCGCGCCCCTCTCCATCATCTCGAAGAACGGGAGACTCGAAGCCCTGCGCTGCATCCGCATGGAGCTGGGCGAGCCCGATGCGAGCGGCAGGAGGAGCCCCGTGCCCGTCAAGGGGTCCGAGTATGATCTCCCGTGCGCCTTTGCGATCTCCGCCATAGGACAGGATATCGATCTCGGCACCATCGACGAAGAGAGCGGCCTTGCAGTCACCAGGCAGAAGGCCATAAAGGCGGGCAAGACGTCCTTCGCCACCTCGATTCCCGGCGTCTTCGCGGGCGGAGACGTGATCACCGGGCCCGCGGTGGCCATCGACGCGATCGCCCACGGGCGGCAGGCGGCCTTTGCCATAGATGAGTATGTGCGGAAGGGGAGCACAACTTCCGCGGATAAGGAGTTCATAAGCCGGAAAGAGGCCTTCGGTGAGATACCGGAGAGCGCCTTCGCCGAGGTCCGGCGTATTGAGAAGGAGCGCATGGCGGAGCTGCCCGCGGCGGAGCGGATAAAAGGCCAGGCGGAGGTCGAGGTCGGCTTCAGCGAGGGGCAGGTGATGAACGAGACGGGCCGTTGTCTGGAGTGCGGGTGCTCAGCCTACTTCGACTGCGATCTGAGAAAGTATGCCACCGTTTTCGGGGTCGATATCAATAAATTCGCTGGTGACGCGAGAAAGCACAGGGTGGACGGGAGCCATCCCCTCATCGCCCTCGATCCGAACAAATGCATCAACTGCGGCCGCTGTGTGAGGACCTGCTCGGAGATACTGAAGGTCTCGGCCCTCGGGTTCGTCTACCGGGGGTTCAAGTCCGTGGTCAAGCCGTCCATGGAAAAGCCGCTCCTCGAAACGACCTGCATCTCCTGCGGCAATTGTATCGACGCCTGTCCCACCGGAGCCATCACCGAGAAGATGCCTTTCCGCAAACCCGGTCCGTGGGCCTTCAAGGAGGTCGAATCGCTCTGCGCCTTCTGCTCCCTGGGGTGCAACCTCAGCTACCGGGTCTTCCATGACGGACTCTTCACGGTGTCCAACGTCAACGGAGCGTCCCACAACAAGGGGTACCTCTGCACCAAGGGGCGCTTCGGCTATCGCTACATGCTGGAGAAGGACCGTCCGCTCAAGCCCATGATCAGGAAGAAGGGCGAGTGGCACGAGTCGACGTGGGACGAAGCCCTCGACCTCGCAGCCCGGAAACTGACGGCCATTGCGAATGCCTCGGGTGCCGATTCGATCGCCGTCCTCGCCTCGCCCACCCTCACCAATGAAGAGCTCTACCTCCTGCAAAAGTTTGTCCGCACAGGCTTGAAGTCGAACAACATAGGGAGCTTTACCAACCTCGCGCGCGGCTCGGAGCAGGACGGCCTCGACAGGATGTTCGGCATGACGGTTTCCACTGCCACCATGGACGACCTCGGAAAGGCCGACGTCATCCTGGTGGTCAATGCGGATCTCTCCGAGGAGCATCTCATTGCCGGCCTGAAGGTCAAGGCCGCCCAGAAGACGGGGGCCAGGCTCGTGACGGTCAGCTCTTCGGAGATTCCCCTCGTGAAGTCCTCGGACCTCTGGATAGACGGGAAGCGTGGAACCACGACGGCCCTGATCAGCGGCGTCTGTGAAGCCATCATCGAGAAGGGGTTGGAGCAGAAGAAATTCATAGAGACGAGGACCGAAGGCTACGAGGCGTTCAAGAGCTCCATCGCCCGCCTCGACCCGGGGTTGGTCGCGGAGATCACCGGCGTGAAGAGGGAGAAGCTGCTTGCCCTCTTCGATCTCGTGTCGGATCCGAAGACCAACGTGGTGGTTGTTTACGGTATCGACTCCCTCTGGGAAAAATCGAAAAACGACCTGCAGGCCCTGGGGAACCTCCTCATGCTGAGCGGCAGGGTGGGGAAGCCCGGAAACGGCATCATCCTCCTCAGGGACTTCGCCAACTCCCAGGGTCTGCTCGACATGGGCGTCGACCCCGGGTATCTGCCCGGCCACATCCGTGCGAATGACGCGGGGCGGATCGAGGAGCTCGGTAAGCTCTGGGGCGTGGACCTGCAATCCGTCTTCAAGCCGGTCGACCTGAAGGACGCCATGGAGAAGGACAGGATCAAGGGTCTCATCGTCTTCGGCGAGGATCCCCTTTCGGTGACGTCGAACCTGAAGTTGACCAGCGGGGCGGAATTCATGGTCGTCGTGGACAGCTTCATGACGGCTACCGCGTCTGAGGCGCAGGTCTTCCTGCCCGCGTCTCTGCCCATTGAAACGGAGGGCACTTTTACCGCCTGCGACCGCAGGGTCCAGAGAACGACCAGGGTGTTCGCGCCGAGAAGCGGGCGGGAAAACCGGGAAATATTGGCGGCCCTGGCGGAAAAAATGCATATCCCTCTGGCCCCGAAGAAGGGACCGGATATCGAGAAGGAGATCAGAAAGGCCGTTCCCCTTTACGGAAAGCTCGCAAAGGAAGGCTTCTGGGGCAAGGGGCTTTTTGAGCACACCTTTATGACCGCGACGGGCAAGGGAGAATTCGCCCTTTACCAGGATGATGTCACCCCCCAAAGGGGAGAGAAGGGGCGCTATCTCTTCGGCGATAACTACTTCAGCCTGGAGATCGGGAGCAAGCTGATGCCGTGAGGGGAGGAGGCCCCTCCATTGCATGCAGAAGTCGTGTTGCCCCGCGCGATAATGTGCTATAGTATGGGATCGGGCAGTGCAGAGGGCACGACCTGCGAAGGAGCCCCGGACATGGCAAAGGGCGAAAAAGATCTGAAGAAACGGGAGCAGGAGCTCACGTGCCTCTACAACATCGCCCTTGAAGTAGGCTCCGGGAGCGACCTGGAGCAGATGCTGAAGAATACTGCCGAACACCTCAGGCAGGGCCTCAAATATCCGGACCGCTTCATCACCTCGATCCGACTCGATCAGAAAGAATACGGGAGCCGCCCCATTCCGAGGGAAAAAGCCCTCGTGCATTACAGCTCCGATCTCTTCCCCGGCGGGCAGAAGAGGGGAAGCGTCAATGTCTACCCCGAGGACGGTGCGGAGTTCCTCAGGGAGGAAGAAGAGCTCCTCAAAGAGGTGGCGGGCCTGCTCTCGAAGGCCGTGGAGCGCCGTGAATCGCAGGCCGAGCTCCGCTGCTCCGCGGATCGGCTCGAAGACCCTGAAAAATCGAGGCGGAGAGACGACGATCTCTTCGAGAAGACTCCAACGCCCCTCCTCATTGCCCGGTTGAACGGCGATATCCTCAGGGCGAACCCCGCGTTCTACCGGCTCCTCGGCTACCCGGTCGACGGCTCGGTGCACCTCAACTTCGTGAGGGACAGGCTCTACGAGACGCCCGAAGTGAGGGCCGTGATCTACCAGACGCTCCTCGAGGATGGGATGCTCGACGACTTCGAGCTGACCCTGCTCGACAGGGACGGCAACCCTGTCCCGGTGCTCGCCTCCTACGCCTTCATCGATATCGACGGGGAGCGGTGCGCGGAGTCGGTCTACAAGGATATCCGGGTGCGCAAGGAGCTGGAGCAGAAGCTGATCGAACACAATGAGAACCTTGAGAAGAGCGTCCGCGCGCGGACCCTTGACCTGCAAAATCAGAAAGACCTCCTGGTCAAGAAGAACCAGGAGCTGATCAGCATGACCGAAAAGCTGAGAGAGCACAAGACGAGGCTCCAGGCGCTTTTCAGGGCCATCACCGACACGGTCATCGTGATCGACCCCGATTTTAATATCCTCATGTCCAACCAGAAGGGTGTCGGCAACAGGGGGAAATGCTACAAGAAGGTCTTCGGTCAGGAAGACCGGTGCCAGGATTGCCTCGTGGAGAGGTTATATACGGAGAGGACCTCGGTCTCCCAGGAAAGGGTGGTGGACGACGAATATTACCTGCTCCAGGCGTACCCGATCTTCGATGCGGACTGCCATATCACGGGGGCCCTCGAGATCTCCCGGGTCATCACGAAAGAGAAGAACATGGAGCGTCAGCTGCTCCAGGCGGACAAGCTGGCCTCCCTCGGGCAGCTCGTCTCGGGCATCGGCCACGAGATCAACAACCCCAACACCTTTATCCGCGGCAACCTGTTTATCGTCCAGGAAGCCATGAACACCATCTTCCCCGTCCTCGACGAATACTACGAATCGCACCGGGACCTCAAGATCGCGCGGCTCGATTACGACGTGTTCAGGAAGAATATCCCGGTCCTCATTGACGATATGGTGGAGGGCGCGAACCGGATAAAGGGGATTGTCGACGGGCTCAAGAAGTTCGGCAAACGGGACGAGGGGTTCCTCAATGAAGTGGTCAATATCAACCTGGTGACCGAGAGCTGCCTGAGGCTCGTGGACAACCAGGTCAGGCGCAACGCCGACGTCAAGGTCGATCTCTACCCCGACCTGCCCAGCATCGTGGGGAACTCTCAGAAATTGCAGCAGGTGATCCTCAATATCCTGATTAATGCTTCCCAGGCCATCGACAAGCCCCGGGGCACGATAAGGCTGGCGAGCCGTTTTGACGGCAAAGAGGTGATAATCAGGATAAAAGATAACGGGAAGGGCATGGATGAGAAGACCATAAGTCAGATCTTCGACCCCTTCTTTACCACGAAGAGGCACCAGGGCGGGACGGGTCTCGGCCTTTCCATCGCCTACGGAATCATCAAAGAACACAAGGGCAGGATAGAGGTGGTGAGCGAGGTGGGGGTGGGCACGACGTTTTGCATCTATCTCCCCCTGGCGAGCGCGGAGGCGTAATGAACAGAATTCTGGTAATCGACGATGACCAGGCAGTGCTCAATTATCTGAACGTATTCCTGCTCCAGGCAGGCACATTTGACGTGACCACGCTCAGCAACAGCACCATGGCATACAGCCAGCTCAAGAACAATTCCTATGACCTGCTCCTTCTCGACATGGATATGCCCGATGTGACCGGCCTCGATATCCTGAAGAACATCCATGAGCAGAATATCGACATCGAGACAATCGTGCTCACCGGCGTGGAGGACGTGGAGCTGGCCGTTTCGGCGATGAAGCTGGGTGCGATGGAATACCTCACGAAGCCCGTTGACAACGAGCGCCTCATCACCCTGATCAACGCCGTCATCGAGAACAGGAAGCACCAGAGGATCATCAACCAGGAAGAGGCCGTTTCCACCGCCGACTTGCAGTTCAGGGAGGCCTTCAAGGAGATCATCACGCAGAATGAAAAGATGCATAACGTCTTTTCCGTGGTGGAAAAAATGGCCCAGACCGACAACAGCATTCTCGTCTGGGGTGAGAGCGGGACCGGGAAGGAATTGATCGCCCGAGCCATCCACCAGATCAGCAAGAGGAACAAGCAGAGCTTCATCGCCGTAAACGCCGGGGCCTTCGCCGACGAGCTCTTCGCATCCGAGTTCTTCGGCCACACTCAGGGGGCCTTCACGGGCGCTACCGCGTCGAAGAGAGGTTTCGTTGAAGAGGCGGACAAGGGGACCCTCTTTCTGGACGAGATCGGGGAGCTCGCCCTCCCCATACAGGTAAAGCTGCTCAGGGTGCTCCAGGAGGGGGAATTCTTCCGACTGGGCTCGACAAAGAACCTGAAAGTCGACATAAGGATCATCGCGGCGACGAACAAGAATCTCCACGAGGAGATAAAGAAGGGTAATTTCAGGAAAGACCTCTTTTACCGCCTCAACATGAACTCCGTCTACCTCCCGCCGCTCCGGGAGAGGAAGGGCGATATCCCGCTCCTGGCCCACCACTTCCTCGCCGTGTTCTGCAAGCTCAACGGCAAGAAGGTCGAGCGGATATCGGAAGGCGTGACGAAGCTCCTGACGCACTACGATTATCCGGGGAATATCCGGGAGCTGATGAATATCATCAACAGCGCCGTTATCATCGAATCGACGGCAGAGCTGAGAAAGAAATCTCTCCCCAACTATTTTCTCGAGAATACGGTGGTCGGGGACAACAACATGGGAGACGTCTCGCTCAAGAGCCTGGAGGACGTCGAGAATGACCATATCAAGAAGGTCCTCGCCTACACGGGCGGCAACAGGACAAAGGCGTCCCAGGTCCTCGGCATATCGCGGATCAGTCTCCTGTCGAAAATAAGGAAGTACAAGCTGGAGTGACCGGCCGCAAGAGACGCGGCATCGCGCAAAAAAGGCGGACCTCAAAGGTCCGCCTTTTTTGCGTGTAAGGGGCGCTAAAACCGGTACATGGCCCGGACGTAATAGACGTTCGCCTTGTAGGATTGGTCCGTGAAGGCGCCGCTGAGATAGCTGTTGCCGTTGGTGGTGGAGAAGGGATAGACAAAATTGTAGCCGTTGAGCTGGCCGTCGTTCAGCCTGAATTGGCTGTAGAGGTAGCCGAAGGTGAACCTGAGGCTCTTGTTGTAGTCATATGCCAGCCGGGCGGAGATATTCTGCCTGGTATAGTCGTCCCACGGCCCGATGTCTATATTACCGTTGTTGATGCCCAGACCAGTCTGGGCGGCGGTGAAGCTCTGGGAGGTGAAGTTTGCCGTGCCGTTGTTCTGCTCGAAGTCGTACTGGACGATGAAGGCGAGCCTGTCCTTGATTATGGGGAAGCTGGTCCCTGTGCCGTAGGCATAGTTATTGTTGCGCAGGTTGGCATTCCAGTTGAAGCCGGTGGGGCTCGGGGCCGCGCCGGGGTTCCCGTTGCCGCCGGAGCCCTCCCTCTGGGTCTGTCCCGTGTAAGAGACGTCATAGTCGAAGAAGGCAAAAAACTTCATGCCGTTCCAGAGATAGTTGCCGTCGATGATAAACTCGTTCTCCTCCTGCTGCTGGAAACCGAGGGCGGTACCGTAATAATTGGTGAGTTTGTACGCGTACTCGAAGGATGCGCCGAGGGTCTCGAGGGGTGAGATATCGGCGGTGAGTTTCACCATATCCTGGATCTTGTTCCCTATATCGAAGCGGCCGGTATTGTTGTCGAGGACCGTATTGACGGCCGCCCCCGGCTGGAACTCGAAGTGGGTATTCTGGTCGAGTCTCTGGTATTTCAACCGCGTGCCGAGCCAGTTGAAGGGGTTGTAGACGAGTTGGGCGGTGAATGTCGAGGCCCACGTGTCCGGGATCTTGTTGATGAGGCTGTCGGCGTTCGCCACGAGGTTGTTGACCTCGTACCTCGTGTCGGTGAAATCATACCCCAGGATGCCTTTCAGGTTCTTCAGGAACCGGTACGTCACCTCGCCGCCCACGCTCGTCTTGTCGTAGCTGAGGGTGGAGTTCGTCACCGGGGTGTTTGTGCTCGAGGGGTTGGTGAAGGTCACGTAGTCCGAGTTGTCCCTTCTGTCGAGGTATTTGAAGTAGAGCTTCGTGGTCAGGTCCTTCACCGGGTTCGAGGTGAGATTGGCCCCCACGTTCCAGTATTCCACGTCGCCGTTGAAGGTGGGCCGGCTCAAAAGCAGCGTGGCGACAGTGGGAGCCGCCTGCGTGCCGGTCTCTATCGTGTTGAGCAGCGTGGTCTGGGACGTGTTTCTCTGGTAATCGGCATTCAAGGCGAAGACGGAAGAGAAGGGGAGCTGTTTCGCAGTGCCGGTGAACCTCAAGTCCCACGACCTGTTGTCAGGGGGGCCCACGATGGTGCCCGTAGCCGGTGACGGTGTGGGACCTGAAGGGTTGAAGAAGGGCTCCTGAAAGCGGGTGAACTCCGCCTGGTTGCCGTACTGGCTGAAGCCCCCGCCGAGGGCCGCGTAGAACTGCTTGTTTTTCCAGCCGAAGAGGGCGTTCGCGTTCGTCGTGTGGTCGTCAACGGGGACGGAGAGGTCGACCGCCCTGTTGGTGAAAGCGCCCCCCGTGCCCGCCGTCCCGAACGCGTCGACCGCGCCGAAGGGCACCTGCCCTTGCCGCTGCAGCCGGTTGGCGTCCACGGTGAAGAAGAAGGGACTCACGGCCGTCACTTCAAGAGAACCGCCCACGTCCTTCCTCGTGATCTTGTTATCGAAGGACGTGCTCGGCCATTGGTTGGAGTTGCTGAGGGAATTGTACGAAGCGCCGGGGCTCAAGGTCTGATTCTGGGAGCCGGGGTTGGAGAAGACGCTCCTGTCCTCGAAGGAGTAGTTGTGGGGGAATTCCGTATAGAAGAACGAGTACTTGAAGTCCCCCCACTTGCCCCCCTTCAGCTTGAGGTACATATCATCTTCGCCAAGGTAGGCGGCGTCCGCGTCCAAATGGTACTTGTCCGTGTTGTAGCTCACATCGCCGCCCCCGACCACACCGGGGCCCAGGGCGTTGTATTCGTTGAACTTCGCGCTCTGATGGTCGAGGTTGAGGGCATTACCGCCGAGGAAGACGCCGCCCGAGAAGGGCTGGTCCTCTCCATAAGAGTAAGAGACAAGAAGCAGGCTCCATATGCTCAGAGAAATCAGTACCCTCTTCATCTCATCCTCCTATCGTAAGAAGAATGTGCCTGAATTGAACGGATTTCCAGGGTTGGCCGGGGCATTGCTGCCGTGAATATTGGAGTGGCAGTTCAGGCAGGCGCGGCTGACAGACTGGAGGGCCGGGGTCTTTCCGGTGAAGAGCGTCTCCCTGCTGTACCTGGTACCGGGGTGCGTCGAACTGTCATGGCATGCCTGGCACAGGTTGGGTACCTTCTCCACCAGGAGCCATTCGTGGACGCCGCCGTGGGGTGTGTGGCACGTGGCGCAGTTCTCGTCGACCGGAGGATGCTCCCACATGAAAGGCCCCCGCTTCTCCGCGTGACATTTGTAGCAGAGCTGGTTGACGCTCGGGGCCTTGATCATCGAGGGATACATGGAGCCGTGCGGCTGGTGGCAGTCGGTGCAGGTGATCCTCCCTTCCACGAGGGGGTGGTGGGACCTCCTGTTGAACCGGGCCTTGACGTCGAGGTGGCACTTGCCGCACACCACGTACTGCCACGAGGGAGTATAGCCGAGACCCGTCAGGGTGGTGCCGTAGCCGGCCGGGGTCTTTGGGGGCCCGTGCAGGGTATGGCAGTCGGTGCACGCCACGTCCATTTTCTTGTGCGTGCCTGAATCCCACAAGGCGAGCTGCGTGCTGTTCTCGTGGCAGGCGAGGCAGACCGCTGCTTTCGCGTCGGCCCGCTCGTTCTTGCCGAAGGTCCTCAAGCCGCCCACGCCCTTTCCGCCGCCCTGCTCCGCGTGGGCAGCGCCGGGGCCATGGCAGGCCTCGCAGCCCTCGCCGTTGATCGGGGCCCCCGGAACCGCCTTCTTCCAGTGGGGGCTCTTCCCCATGAGCTTGGCCTGCTTTTCGTGGCAGCCCAGGCAGGTCTCCGTTCCGGCATAGCCGCCGCCCTTCCCTTCTGCCGCCCAGGCATGGAAGGAAAAGACAAGCGCACAAAAGACCAGCAGAAATGAGAAAGACTGTTTCATACCGACCTCCCCTCCGCGTAAGGGCGCCGATTCAAGCCGTCCCTGCATTTTGCCCTTGACCGCCGTGCGTGCGATGGCACACGCCGTCGGCCGAGGCACACGTTGTATGGCGCCGCTGATGTGCGAAAAGATGCCCCTACCTGATATCTAGGAGTACTGTAATCGTTCCTTTCCCTCAAGACAGGATAGGGGCAATTTTTTTTTCTAGAGCTGGAGGGTCGGTTACGGGCTTTGAGGCTCATCCGCCATGAGGCGGCACGAGCGTGGGGTGGGCCCGTGCAAATTGCCGCACCCGGCCGAAAGAGGACGATCGTCGTCTCATTGCAGGGGGCAGGAAGACTGGCGGGAGGCCGAATGGCGTCCGGCCGATTGCCACGACCCGGAGGGGAGGGGATCAAAAGCCGTAAGGGCGCGGCAGAGTTCCGAAAGCATGAAGCTCCCGGCCCTTGCCGCGCACGGGGCTTGCGGGCGCTCCGGTCGAATCAGCAGGAGCAGCCCTCGCCGCAGGAATCGCCGCAGGTATCACCGCAGGAGCCGGCGCACCCGCCTTCGTGGCACTGCCTGGCATCGGCGAGCTCCGCCTGGGTTGCCTCCCGCACGTCGAGCACCTCAACATCGAAGGTGAGCGTCATGCCTGCAAGAGGGTGGTTGGCGTCGAGGAGGACCTTCTCATCCTCAATCTCGACGACCATGGCGACCATGGCGCCGTCAGCCGTCCGCACCCGGAGCGGCATGCCTTTGGTCAGCTCGGGGATGTCCCGGACCTGCTCCTTCTTCACATGGAAAAGGAGCTCCTGGCGGCGCTCCCCGTAAGCCTCCTCGGGCTTCAGGGTAAAGGAGAAGGTTTCTTCAGGCGACCTGCCTTCAAGTGCACGCTCGAACCCTTTTATGAGTCCTGCGCCGTGGATGTAGGTGAGGGGCGCCTTTCCCTTCGATGTCTCGAGGGTCTCCCCCAATTCGTTCGAAAGGGTATAGTTTACGGTAACGGCCGTATCCTTTGCCACTCTCATAGTCTGTCCTCGTTTTGATAAATTTTGACGAGAAACATCAAGTGCCGGTTTGAGATTTCAGGTCAAGGCCAATAGTTAACCACAAAGGTCCCCGAATATCCAGGGGGGACGAGCCGCATGCGGCCCCTTCAGGGGGCGGGGGGCAGCTGCACCTGGTGCTCCGGTACCCACTTGCCGCCGATCCACTGGCCCGGAACGGTCACCACTTCTCCCTGCCCACCCGTGGCCTGGCCGTTCATATTCGCGCCCGGAGGCGCCATCGAGGGGTCGGGATAGGCATAACCGGGAGGCGGAGCGCCCTGGGGCTGGCCGTTCGCGCCCGGAGGCATCATCGAGGGATCGGGGTAGCCATAGCCGGGAGGAGGAACTGCGTACGCAGGGGGGACAACCGGGGGATAATAATAGGGGTCGTAGTAAGGATAGGCACCGTAGTAGAGCCCCGGGCCGTACCAGCCCCTGTAGTAGCCGTATCCCCCATAGAAGCGTCCTCCGCCGCGGAATCCCCCGCCACGACCGCCCCTCGCGGAAGCGGTCACCGGAGGCAGAGTCATGAGGAGTCCCATCAGGACGATCGCAACCACGAGCACCTTTCTCTTCATCTTCCTGCCTCCTTCGGCAGCCTGTTATACGTATGTTATAATTATGGCACCTTTCGCCGGAGTTGTCAAGGGTGCCGGGGGGAGCCCCGATAGCTCGGGATGCTCTATTTCCGGGGTTTGACGAAGGATGGGGCCCTGCCCGATCACGCCCCGCACATGGCCTTGAGGGTCAATGCATTCAGGGGCGCGTAACCGGCAAAATCATTGTCGAAATAGACGAACGTCTCCTTTCCCCACGCCTCTATCTGCCCCTTGATGCCTCGTAGCTCGTCATCGCTGTAGCTTGAGGCGTAGAGACTTTCCCTGCCGTGGAGCCTCATATAGACGAAATCGGCGGTGATCGCCTCGCTGTGAGGGTAGCGGCCGGCGGTCTCCGAGATGCACCAGGCCATGTTTCGCGCCCTGAGGAGGGAGAAGAAGGGCTCGCCCACGAAGCTCTCATTCCGCGCCTCGACGGTGTACCGAAATGCGGGGTCGAGGAGATCGAAAAAGGCGGACACGAGGTCCCCATCGAATCTCAGGGAAGGGGGAAGCTGGATGAGGATGATGCCCAGCTTCTCTTCGAGGAGCGACACGCCGCCAAGAAAGCGCTCCACTGAGGCCCGCTCCACCCTGAGCCGGCTTATGTGGGTAATGAAGCGCGACATCTTTACGGAAAAGAGAAAATCATCCGGCACGGTCTGCCGCCACTTTTCAAAGGTCGCCTCCTTTATCCCGCGATAAAAGGTGACGTTCAGCTCCAGCGTGGCGAGCTGCCGGCCATAAAAAGCGAGCCAGTCCTTCGGCTTCAGCCCCTCCGGGTAGAAAACCCTCTTCCAGTGGCCGTAGTTCCATCCCGAGGTGCCCACATGGATCTTCGCAATGTCCCGGTCGGCCCTGCTTTTTCCGCTCCCCGACGCCGCTGTCATGCTGCACCCACCACCGGGTGTAACCTACCCCGCTCCGGCCGTCCGCGGGTATCCCCCCCGTACCTGAGGTATTGATTCGGATCCCCGCCTCTGGCCCGCGTCATCTCCCACCCGATTATAGCATAGAAGGCGCGCGAATCCTAAGGGGAACTCAGCGGCTGAGCAGCACGGGCAAAGAGTCCGCAACCAGGTAGCCGCGGCGGGAGGGGTAGAGCCTGTTGCCGCGCACCCTGACCAACCGGGCCTTTCTCAGCTCTTCGACCAGGGGCAGGGCAGTCTCCGGGAGATCGGGGAGTCTTACCCCCCGCCTCGTCCGCAGCCCCAGATAGAGGCGCTCAAGCTCAAACTGCTCATCTGAAAGCAGCTCCCTTCCCGCTATCGGTTTCCCTCCCATGGCGAGGGCCTCGACGTAGCGCTTAAGGGACCGGTGATTCCACCACCTCTGCACGCCGTCGAATGAATGGGCGGCCGGGCCGAGACCCAGGTAGGGGACATGGGTCCAGTATTTCTGGTTGTGGCGGCAAAAGAAACGCCGCGAAGCGGCGAAATTGGAGACCTCGTAGTGGATGAAGCCGTGGGCCTCGAGGAAGCGGGAGGTGAGCAGGAAGAAGGCCCGCTCCTCCTCTTCTCCGGGCAGAGAGGCCTCATTGCGGCCGATCATGCGTGACAGGGGCGTCTCGCCTTCCACGGTCAATTGGTAGCACGAAAGATGGGTCGGCTTGAAGAAGAGGGCCTCCTCGAGCGTCGCGAGCCACCTCTGCCGGGTCTGGGCCGGGAGACCGTACATCAGGTCGATGCCGAGGTTGGAGAAGCCCGCGCCGATGGCGGCCTTCAGGGCCTTCCGGGCACCCTCGGCGGCATGCCTTCGTCCGAGAAAAGCGAGCTCCCCGTCGTCAAAAGACTGGACGCCGAAGCTCACGCGGTTGATTCCGAGACCCAGCATGGCCCCGAGGCGGGCCCGGGTGACGTCGTCGGGATTTGCCTCTATCGTCACCTCACAGTCCGGGGCGAAGCGAAAATGGGCGTGCAGGGTCTCCATGAGGCGGGCGAGCATGCCGTCGCCGAGGACGGTCGGTGTGCCTCCGCCGATATAGAGCGAGTCGACGCGGCCGAAGTCCGCCTGGTAGAGCAGAATCTCCTGTTGGAGCGCCTTGAGCCAGGCACCTTCCAGGCCGGTCCCGGTGGTCGAGTAAAAGTCGCAGTAGATGCACCTGGTACGGCAGAAGGGGATGTGCACGTAGAGGCCGCAGCAGCCCCCCGGTCTATTCCTCATCGCTCGTCCTCAGGGCCGCCATGAATGCGCTCTGGGGTATCATCACCGAGCCGACCTGCTTCATCCGTTTCTTGCCCTTCTTCTGCTTTTCGAGGAGTTTCCGCTTCCTGGTGATGTCGCCGCCATAGCATTTCGCGGTGACATCCTTCCTGAAAGCCGAGACCGTCGACCGGGCGATGATCTTTCCGCCGATCGCCCCCTGGATGGCTATCTTGAACTGGTGTCTCGGTATCTCGTCTTCGAGCCTGTCGCATATCTTGACTGCCCGCTCCCTTGCCCGCTCCCTGTGGACAATCACGGAGAGGGCATCGACCTTTTCACCATTGACGAGGATGTCCAGCTTGATGAGCTGGCTCTCCCGGTAATCGGTGATCTCGTAGTCGAAGGAGCCGTAGCCCTGGGTGATGCTCTTCAGCTTGTCGTAAAAGTCGAAGACCACCTCGGCGAGGGGCATGTCGAAGGTGATCTCCACCCTGCCGGGGGTTGGGTAGGAGAGGTGGGAATTGACGCCGCGCCGCTCCATGCAGAGCTTCATCACCGCTCCCACGTAGCGCTCCGGAATCAGGATGCTCGCCCTGATATAGGGCTCTTCCGATTTCTGCACCGTGACGGGATCGGGGTAGTACTGCGGGTTGTCGACGGTCACGACCCTGCCGTCGGTCAAGTAGAAGCGGTACTGGACGCTGGGCATGGTCATCACGATGGACTGGTCGAACTCCCTTTCCAGCCGCTCCTGGACAATCTCCAGGTGGAGCAGCCCTAGAAAGCCGCACCGGAAGCCCTGGCCGAGGGCGGCGGAAGAATCTTTCTGGTAGGTGAGGGATGCGTCGTTGAGCGTGTACTTCTCCAGCGCCTCCGCCAGGGACTGGTAGTCGTCTGATGCCACGGGATAGATGGAGGAGAAGACGACCGGCTTCACCTCCTTGAAGCCGGGCAGGGGCTTTTCCACCGGATTGGTCTCCAGGGTAATGGTATCGCCGATTCTGGTGTCGCTCACCGTCTTGATGCCGGAGATGAGATAGCCGACCATGCCTGCGCTCAGTTCTTTGCGCGGCTCCCGCATAAGGCGGAAGATGCCGACCTCCTCCACTTTGTAGGCAGCCCCGGTTGACATGAGCCTGATGGTATCGGCGGGCGCCACCGTCCCGTCGAAGATCCGGCACGTCACGATGGTGCCTCGAAAAGAATCGTACCGCGCGTCGAATATGAGTGCCGACAGAGGCTTCTCCATGCTGCCCGAAGGCGGGGGGATGCGGGCCACAATGGCTTCGAGAATATCCTCGATCCCGATCGCTTCCTTGGCGGAGCAGAGAACGGCCTCCTCCGGATCGAGCCCCAGGTCGTGCTCTATCTCGTGCTTCACCGTCTCTATGTCGGCCGAGGGCAGATCGATCTTGTTGATCACCGGGATGATGACGAGGTTATGCTCCATCGCCGCGTACAGGTTTGCCAGCGTCTGGGCCTCCACACCCTGGGATGCATCGACCAGGAGGAGGACGCCCTCGCACGACGCCAGAGCCCGCGATACCTCATAGGAAAAATCGACGTGGCCGGGGGTATCGATCAGGTTGAGCTCGAAATCGACACCGTTCCTGCTCGTGTAGGGCAGGCAGATGGTCTGGCTCTTTATGGTGATACCGCGCTCCCGCTCGATGTCCATGTTGTCGAGGATCTGATCCCTGAACTGGCGGTCGTCCACGAGATGGGCATACTGGATGAGGCGGTCCGCCAGCGTCGATTTTCCGTGGTCGATATGGGCGATGATGCTGAAGTTCCGGATCTGTTTCATTGTACCGCTATCGCGCGAAGTGCCCGGACAAAGGGTCTTCTAATCATACCCTATTCTCAGGGGCAGGTAAAGACGGGGCTTGGGCAGGGCAGAGAGATTGGAAAAACCGGGTTGCCTCTTCGGGGCAAGGCCCTTTCCGACTATTTCCTTTGACAAAAAGCTTTCCAAGAAGGTAGGATTGCTGAGGTTGCAGCCAATCGCGAACCCTTGCTTCCGGCAGAGAGCGGGAGAGATCCGGCAGGTTTGGGCAGATCCGTGCAATGCTCAGTTTTAGCAAAGGAGGACATCAGATGAAGAAGTGGAGAGTTGCGCCGTACGTCTTTGTGGTGCTGATGGCCTTATGCTTTCTGGTGAGGACCCCGGCATTCGGCCAGACCAAGCCCATCGACCTGTATTATTCGAACCAATTCCCCGCGCCGCACAGGGTCTCCCAGCTTGCGGTGGAATGGGGTAAAGAGATAGAAAAGAGGACGAACGGGCGGGTGAAGGTGACGATGTACGCCGGCGGCA